>Ga0098073_1000090_pt1 | contig 34881 bp, 32 predicted proteins | sample 31_taG_FD_75060 | JGI IMG/M metagenome (GOLD analysis project Ga0098073, IMG submission 75060) | Marine viral communities from the Gulf of Mexico - 31_GoM_OMZ_CsCl metaG | ecosystem: Environmental > Aquatic > Marine > Oceanic | place: Gulf of Mexico | collected 2015-07-12
AAATTCACCTTGAACTTCGTCACATGCTCTTACACAGCGATAACAGTTTATGCATTTTGATAAATCTGATGTCATATAAGGATGACTCAAATCCTTCATCCTATATAAGTGATTATCACCTTCTGGATAACGTACATCACGAATACCGACTTGAGCAGCTACAGTTTGTAGTTCACAATTACCATTCACTTCACAGGTTAAACAATCTAAAGGATGATCTGTTAGAACTAATTCTATAATATTTTTTCTAAGTGCTTTAACAGCAGCAGTGCTAGTGTAAATATATTGTCCTTCTGATACTGGTGAATGACAGGACGCCATTGTTTTTACAGGTCCATTTGCTTCTAAAGCAACTTCAACACTACATACTCTACATGAGCCAAATGGATCTAGATTTGGTGCGTCGCACAAGGTTGGAACTAAGTTCTTTTCCTTGTAACGCCTAATAAATGAAAGCATGGTTTCCCCTTCTTTAATTTCAAATGCTTTGTTGTCTATATGTGCTATTTTACTCATAATCGTTTAGTTGAAATATTGTTTTAATTCATCATCAAAATACTGTAATGCATTACGAACAGGTAATGGAATTCCTCCACCATGTGCACACAATGAACCTTGTTCAAGTGTTGTTAATAAATCTGTAAATAGCTTTTTGTCTATTTTGTAGTCAGAGGTCAATGCTTTTTCAGCTAATTCTTGACCACGTTTTGTTCCTAATCTGCAAGGGAAACATTTTCCACAGCTTTCATAGGCAGCAAAATCAAAAAGATGTTCAATGAACTTCATGATAGGATAATCTTCAGGAACTGAAACAACCGATGCATGACCTAATAGAAATCCGTTTTTTGAAAAGGATTCAAAATCAACGGTTAAATCCTCAATTTTTGAAACTGGAACCAGACCACCAAGTGGACCACCAATTTGGACTGCTTTTACATCAGATTTAAAACCACCACCAAGCTCATAAATTACATAAGATAGTGGTGTTCCCATTTCCACTTCATACATACCTGGATTGTTGAAGAAGCTGTCTAAAGAGACTAATTTTGTTCCTGAAGAACGCTCAGTACCAATAGCTTTCCAAGCTTTTCCACCATTTGAAATGATATAATGAAGTGCAGCCAGTGTTTCTACATTATTAACTGTTGTTGGTTTGTTGAATAAGCCTTTTTGCGCTGGAAAAGGAGGTCTTACTCGTACCTCTGGACGTTGGCCTTCAATAGAATTAATTAGAGCGGTTTCTTCACCACAAATGTATGAACCTTGTGCTTGAATGATTTTGAAATCAAAACTAAAACCTGAGCCATTTATATTTTCACCAATTAAGTTATTTGCTTTTAATTCATTAATAGCATCTTGAACTATTTTAACAGCTTCTGGATATTCGGCTCGAATGTATAGTATACCATATTTTGCATGAGTGACATATCCCGAAATCAGCATTCCGAACAACACTGAATGCGGTTGGTGTTCTAATAAATATCTATCTGAATAAGCTCCAGGATCACCTTCATCGGCATTGCAGATGATAAACTTTGTTTCGTTTTCAACATTTCTGCAGAACTGTAATTTTAATCCCATTGGGAAACCTGCGCCACCACGACCTCTTACATTAGAAATTTTTATTTCTTCTAAAACATCAGCTGAATCTTGTTTCAGAGCGTTTAAAAATGGCTGATAGTACTCTTGAATATTTGTAAAAGGTTGAGTTAAAATCTGCTTACCACTTGCTTTTACCTTATAGTTATCTTGATTTAAATTGGTGTCAGAATCTATGATGGAATTTAAATTAGAAATGGCATGGCCAGAATAATTTTTTCCTTCATAATGAAACGCAGAATTTTCATGGCAACGACCTAAACAGGTCATATGTCCAATTTCTTCAGCATCAAACTTACTTTTAAGTGAATCGATTACTTTTTCTTGTGTGCCAGCGCAGACACAAGCAGTACCATTGCATACATATACTTTTTTTCCTTTGTTCTCAGGTTTTAAAAAGTCATAAAAACTGGCTGTTCCAAACGCATTGGCTTTACCAATAAGAAATTCGTTGGCTAATTTAGCCATGGCTTCTTCGCTTGGTGCACCTTCTGGTTTTGCTAATTTACCAAGTTTGTCAAAGAGGTTGTCTTTGAGCCCTTTTTTTCCTAATAATTCACTTAAATTATCTGACATCTATTATTAACTTGCTTTGTTGTTGGTTGATTGTATTTTGGTTCGTTGTGGATTGGAATAACAGGTGGCTCTTTCATCTCTACAAAATGCAAATAATGTTATTCCTAATTCTTTTGCATAATCTACAGCTAATGATGAAGGTGCAGAAACGGCTGCTAAAAATGGAATTCGAGCTTTGAAGCATTTAATGACTATTTCATAGGAAATTCTGCCACTAACAGTCATAATCTTCGCTTCATTTAGCTTTTTGTCATTTATTAGTTTTCCAACAATTTTGTCAACTGCATTATGTCTGCCAATGTCTTCCATAGCTGTCAGTAAATCCCCATTTAAGTTAAAAGCTGCTGCCGCATGTGTACCTCCAGATTTTCTAAAATCAAACTGAAAATTATTCATTTTATTGAATAAATTATGAATAAGACCAATATCAATTTTGTCGTTATCGTCAATGGTTTTTCCAATGAAGGCTAAATCACCTAACTCTGTTTTGCCACAAATTCCGCAAGAGGAAACTGATAGCAAACTTCTACTGTTTGAGTAACCTTCACCTAATTCTTCTTCAGGAATATTAACATTAACTATGGTAACAATCCCTTTTTCGTTCTCCTTTTTTAAAGAAATTTCTGGAATGAAATTAATACGATTGATGACACCTTCGGCATGCAATAAACCACGAACAAGGGACACATCATTTCCAGGTGTGCGCATGGAAACAGTAAAGGGCTTGTTGTTAATATTTATTTGCAAGGCTTCTTCAATAGTTAATGCATCGACAATTTTGTCAATATCATTTTTATCAAATTTTTTTCCTTCGTAATTACGAGTTGCCATGAGGATGTTGTTACTTCAAAATCACTTAAATCCATGTCCAATTTACATAAAGTTGAGCGATTTTGCCATTTTTATTTTATAACGATGTGTTAAAATGAAAAATTATTAATCAAGAAGTTGAAGAGTAACTAAATATGCACAATGGTCTGAAGCAATGGTGTCACAAATCACTTTGGTTTCAAGAACCTTCCATTTGTGTTTAGGATAGAACAACACATAATCAATTTTTTGTGTTGGATTTTCAGATGAAAAAGTGGATTGAGGATTGGTTTTATCATACGAAGCAGTCCAGTAACTTTCCAAAATATTCATAGTGTTACTATTAGGCTCAGCATTTAAATCTCCAGCCAAAATTGTTGGATATTTGTTGTTAGAAAAGACTTTATTGATTTCTTTGGCTTGCATTATTTTATTGGTGTCTACCTTTAAATGGTCTAGATGTGTTCCAATGAACGAAATGGTGTCTTTAGACGGTAAAACAGTAGTGATTTCGAGTGCAGCACGAGGCTCATCGTCGGGAAGGTGTGGCAAGGGAATGTTTCGGGTGGATAAAAATGTGTGTTTTGAGAGAACACCTTCGCCATATTCGCCACCGTCATAAGGCATAGCTCTTGCATAAATTGGAGCCATTTTTGCTCGCCAACCTAATTCGGTTACCAAATCATATTTTTTGGCACGATTTGTTTTATAATCCACTTCTTGCAAAGCCACAAAATCTGGATTAGCATCAATAATAACCTTAGCAATCACATCGAGATTGAAATCGCCTTTCATGGTTTTTCCATGCAGAATATTAAAGGATAAAATCTTAACAATTTTTGTGCTATCTATGTGGGATTGTGACCAAGTTGAACTGGAAATTAGACTTACCGCTAAAATTATAATGTAAATTTGTCTAATATTTTTCATAGATTTTAGAAAGATGTTCTTGAATTTGAGTTCTAATTTCTGAATTCGATTGCTTATAATGATTGTTCATATAACTAAAAATTAAAAACGTTCCTTTTTTGGTAATTATATAACCGCTTAGACTATAATTGTTAGATAATGTCCCTGATTTTGCAAACACGTAGGGTTTATCTTTGCCACCATACCAATTTTTTAAAGTGCCGCTTTCTCCTCCAATAGCAAAATAGTTTAGAAGTTTTTCCTTTGGGATTTCAAGATACATTTTAGTTAACAAATGCACAGTGCTTTCAGGTGTAAATAAGTTATAACGCGATAATCCTGAGCCATCAACCCATCTTGGTTTGTGAGGTATGTTTGGTAAATAATTTTTCAACGAATAGTTTATAGCATCGTCGGTATTATATGAGTTCTTGGTTGCTTTGCCTACTTGTAACATTAACTGTTCGGCAATAAAATTATCGCTCACTGTAAGCATTTGCTTATATACTGAATCTGATGAAACACTATACAAAGGCGTGAATTCTGTGTAGAATTGTTTTGTGGTTAGTTCAACCGGTTTGTTTAGTGTGTCGCTTAGTAATTTTGCAATTAATTGTAAGGTAGTTTTGAATGGAACTTCATACAATAATGAATCATTTCGTTGTAAATAAAATTGATTTTTTTCATAAACTCTATTTACTCTTAAAGAATCCAATACTGAAATACTATTTGAAAAATATTTAGGCACAACATGAATAGAGTTATTTTTCATAGCGTATAGTGCTAGATTTCCATACATCGGAAATATGCTTTTTTCTGGCATATAATAATATTGGTAATCGCTCCAGGACCAACCACTACCTAATAAATCATCATTTATTGTTTCATCTAGCAAAACAATAGGACCTTCATGGCTTTTTAAAAAAGGTATTGTTTTAGAGTCTTTAAATCCATATAAGAAAGTAGGATCAGCAGTTCCTTTAATGATTAAGGTATCATTTTTTTTGATGTACTCTAAGCCTTTTAAGGAATCACCAAGTGTTTTGTAAGCTGAATAAAAAGTGAAGAGTTTGACATTAGAAGCTGGAGTGAAAAACTTGGCTCCATTGTGATTAATTATATGTTTTCCAGATTTAGGGTTGAATAAAACAAAACCTTTAAAAAACTCAGATTCATTTTGATTTTTATTAAAATCTCTTTTGAGCTTCTGTGTAGTACCACATGAGCTTATAACAATAAAAACAATGAATAATCTAGTTAACAGTTTCATGTTATTGATCTCCCAATTGCTTGAATTTGAAATGTTTATTTTCGGAAGGTTCGTGCTCCTGAATCATGATATCTGCAATTTGCTTTACAATATCAGGATGTGAGGCAGCTAAATTGTTTTGTTCTAGAACATCTGATTCAATATTATAAAGTTCTATTTCTAAATTGCCATCAAAAATATCTTTTCTAATTCCTTTCCATTTTCCGAGTCGCACTGCTTGCTGACCTTTATAACTAGGGAATTCCCAATATAAAAACTCATGAGGTTCTTGTTTATTTCCAAATAATTCATCTTTAAAACTTTTGCCATCAATATTTTCAGGACTTTCAGCTCCTGCGATATCACATATTGTAGGCATCATATCATAAAATGCTGAGATGTGGTCACTTTTAGTACCAGCTTTAATTTTGTTTGGCCAACTTACAATAAAAGGTACTCTTATTCCACCTTCATATGTGTAACCCTTTGTTCTACCAAATCCATTTGAAAAAGGTTTTGAACTTTCAAAGAAATCAAAGTCTACGCCACCAGTATATGTTGGTCCGTTATCACTAGTTACAATTATTATTGTGTTTTCATAAATCCCTAACGCTTTCAACTTTTCAATAAGATCGCCTAATTGGTAATCTAAATATCCAATCATGGCTGCATAAGTTGCTCTTGGATACCGATTAGGAAAATAACCCTTATTACCTAAATATGGTTCTTCTTCACCAAACAACTTTCTATACTTGTCAACAAGTTCTTTTGGTGCTTGCAAAGGTAAGTGAGGCAAAGGTGATGCATAGTACATGAAAAATGAGCTGTCTTTATTTTTCGTCAAAAATTCAATGGCTTTTTCGTGTATGCGTTCAGGTGCATAATCAGTTTGACTATATTTTGCATAACTAGATTCATCGTAAGGGTCTGCTAAGGAATCTAGTTTTGTTCTTGGTGCTATCAAATCGTTATTTAGAATATCTTTTTCAGTATTTTCCCATAAGTGAGGAGGATATAAATTATGAGCCTGACGTTGGCAATTGTAACCATAAAAATAGTCAAAACCTTGTAAATTTGGAATGCCATCGGTTTCTGGAGCACCTAAACCCCATTTTCCAAATAATCCTGTTTTGTATCCTACTTTTTGCAATTGGTGCCCAATTGTAATTGTGTTGTTCGGTATTGGTCTTTGACCTTCCAAGCTTGGATCATTTGAAGCCTCGGCATAATCCCAAACGTTACCTCTTTCGTTCCACTCGTCATTACCACGAATAAAAGAATGTCCTGAATGTTTTCCAGTTAAAAACATATAGCGAGAGGGAGCACAAACTGGAGCGCCAGAATAATGTTGTGTGAATAACATGCCATTATTTGCTAAAGCATCCATATTTGGTGTTTGGATTTTTTGTTGTCCATAAACACCAACCTCACCATAACCTAAATCATCAGCTAAGAAATAAATAATATTTGGACGTGTTTCTTGTTCTTCTTTGTTTTTGCAACCAAAAAAAACTATTGAAATAGCCAGAACAAAAAAGATTTTCTTCATTGTTAATGTTTAAAACAACCCTGAAATGTTACCATCATTATCAATGCTGATATTTTCTGAAGCTGGATGCGCTGGAAGTCCAGGCATTCGCATCATGTCTCCAGTTATTGGCACTAAAAATCCTGCTCCAGCAGCAATTTCTATTTCTCTAACAGTAATAGTAAATCCTTTTGGTCTTCCTAATAAAGCTGGATTATCAGATAATGATTTTTGTGTTTTTGCAATACAAACAGGAAGCCCTTCCAAGCCTAAGTTTGCTATTGTTCGTAAGTTCCGCTTTGCGAGTGATGAATATTCAACATCATCTGCACCATAAATTTTTGTAGCTATGGTTTGAATTTTATCTTCTACACTCATGTTCCATGTGTACATTGGGACGAATTTTGAAGAGCCTTCTTCAACAATATCTACAACATGCTGTGCTAATTCCAAAGCACCTTTACCACCTTTAGCCCAAACTTCAGCAAGTGCAACTCTAATATTTTGCGATTTTGCGAATTCTCTAATAACAGCAACTTCAGCCTCACTATCAGTGATGAATTTATTGATTGCGATAACTGGAGTAATTCCAAACTGTCTTACATTTTCAATGTGTTTTTCAAGGTTTGGTAGTCCATTTTTTAGCGCTTCTACATTTTCTTGTGTGAGATTTTTTAAATCGGCACCTCCATGATATTTTAATGCTCTTATAGTTGTAGTCAATACAACTGCTTTTGGAGATAATCCTGCGCTCTGACACTTGATATCCAAAAACTTCTCAGCTCCCAAATCGGCCCCAAAACCGGCTTCTGTAACTGTGTAATCAGATAATGACATTCCCATTCTTGTGGCAATAACCGAGTTAGTTCCTTGTGCAATGTTAGCAAAAGGGCCACCATGAATAATAGCAGGATTGCCTTCGATGGTTTGAACTAAGTTTGGCTTTATGGCTTCTTTTAATAAAGCAGCCATGGCACCTTGAACTTTTAAATCTTTGCAATAAATTGGCTTTCTATCTAAAGTATAACCAATAAAAATATTGCCAAGGCGCTCTTTTAAATTTTCTAAATCATCAGACAAACAAAGAATGGCCATAATTTCTGAGGCAGCAGTAATATCAAAACCAGTTTCTCTTGGCACTCCTGAACCTGTTCCACCTAAGCCAATCACTATGTTTCTAAGCGATCTGTCATTCATGTCCATAACTCGTTTCCAAGTTACAGTTCTTGGGTCTAAACCGACAGTATTGGTTTTACTTTGAATATTGTTATCTATAACTGCTGAAAGTAAATTATGAGCTTTTTCAATAGCTGCGAAGTCACCAGTAAAATGGAGGTTGATGTCTTCCATAGGAAGAACTTGCGAGAAACCTCCACCTGTTGCTCCTCCTTTAATGCCAAATACAGGGCCAAGCGATGGTTCTCTTAAAACAACTGTGGTTTGTTTTCCTAATTGATTTAATCCTTCTGAAAGACCAATTGACATTGTCGTTTTTCCTTCTCCTGCAGGAGTTGGTGAAATAGCGGTCACTAAGATTAAGTTGCTTTTTTGGATTTTGTCTTTATCGATTATTGAATGTGGTAATTTAGCTTTGTACTTACCATACATTTCTATATCGTCTACATTCAGTCCTAATTTTTCTGCAATTTTACTTATGTGTTTTAATTGGATGTCTTTGGCTATTTCTTGATCAGTCATAATAATGGTTGTTAATTTTGGTCATCGAAAGATAGTAAAATACTTTATTTTTTAATTGGCTTTAGTGAGAAGCAAATGCTTAAAGGAATATTTTAATCCTTTTTCTCATAAACAACTTGTCCATCAAAAATAGTCATGACGATTTCTGTATTAAGAATTTCGCTCTCATCAACCGTCATCAAATCTTGGTTGTAAATTGTAAAATCTGCAAGTTTGCCCACGCTAATTGATCCCTTGATATCTTCTTCAAATGCGCCATAAGCAGCGTCTAAAGTATAGGATTTTAAGGCTTGTTCTCTTGTCATTTTTTGCTCTGGTTCATAACCTCCTTCTGGAGTTCCTTTTAAAGTTTTTCTACTTACACTTGCATAAAAACTAGCAATCGGATTTAATGGTTCAACAGGTACATCTGATCCATTCACAATTGGGATGCCACTTTGTAATAAATCTTGCCACATATAAGCACCTTCTTTGATCCGTTTCTCTCCTAGGCGATCAATAGCCCAAGGTCTGTCAGATGACATATGAACAGCTTGCATTGCAGGAATTACTTGAAGCTGTGCAAATCTAGGGATATCATCAGGATGTAAATGCTGTGCATGTTCTATTCGGAATCGATGATCACTTCCTAGCATTGATAATTCATTTAATGCGGCTTCATAGCGATCTAATATTTCTCTATTAGCTCGATCACCTATGGCATGTGAGCATACCTGAAACCCATTTTGAAGTCCATTACGTGATGTTTTATCTACCATTTCCATTGGAAGCGTTTCATGACCATAATGATCTGGCCTATCTGTATAGGGTTCAAGAAGCCAAGCGCCTCTATTTCCTAGCGCTCCGTCGCAGTTTAATTTTATCGATCGAATGGTAAAACGATGATCAGGATCAATATTTGGTCCTTTTTCGTACCATTCATTAAGAAGTCCTTCATCCCAACCAGTTAACATGGCATAAATTCTAATGTTCATTTGGCCTTCTGATTTCATTTTATCATACAAGGCTATCGTTTCTCTACCGATTCCTGCATCATGGAAACCTGTAATGCCATTTTCATAACACGCTTCAATAGCTAAATTAAATGCTTGAATATCTGATTCTGGAGTATTTTCAGGGATATGTTTACCAATTAAACCTTGGGCGCGTTCACTAAAAATTCCAGTTGGTCTGCCAAATTCATCAACAATTACCTCACCTCCTTCAATTTCATAGTTTTTAATTCCATCTGCTGAAAGCGAAAGTAATCCAGCAATTTCCATTGCCTTTGCATTTGCAAAGCCAGCATGACCACTCGCGTGACTAAGATATACAGGATTATCAGGCGAAACTTCACTTAAGCTATGATGTGTTTGAAACCCCTTAACCATATAATCTGGTAAACTGTCCCATTTGCTTTGATGCCAACCTCTTCCAGTAATCCATTCACCTGGCTTCGCAGTTTTAACACGCTCAGCAACAGCATCAATAATTTCTTGATAACTAGTCGTGTTTATAAGGTCAAGGCGGAGCTCGTTATATCCCATTCCCATAAAATGACCATGACCTTCAATTAAACCTGGAGTCATTGTTTTTCCTTCTAAATGAAGGAGTTTGGTTTGTTCATTTTTGTAGCTTTCGGCTTCTTTAAAACTTCCTGCAAAAAGAATTTTGTTGTCTTTAATAGCAACTGCTTCAACTGTGGCTTCATTATCATCAACTGTGTAAATGGTACCACCATGAATTATCATGGTTGCAGACTCATTGTTTGTGTTAGAACAAGAGTTAAAAAAGAGAAAGCTAATTGCTAAAAGGTAAAATAAAGAAAATCGTGATGTCATGTTGGTTAATTTTAGTGCGTGTAAGTTACAATTTTTGATGTAATTTATTTTAAATAAAAAATGTTCTATCAAGTAAAGTGACCTATTATTTTCAATTAAACGAATCAAGGTTGTAACTTTGCCCAAAAATAAAGGAATGCACAAAGCAGGTTTTGTAAATATAATAGGGAACCCAAATGTTGGTAAGTCAACTTTAATGAATGCTTTTGTGGGTGAGAAGCTATCTATCATTACTTCGAAAGCTCAAACAACAAGGCATCGAATTCTAGGTATTGTCAATGGTGAAGATTTTCAGGTTGTGTTGTCTGATACTCCTGGAATCATAAAACCAGCTTATGAATTGCAAACCTCAATGATGGATTTTGTAAAATCTGCCTTTGATGATGCTGATGTACTCATTTATATGGTTGAAATTGGTGAAAAGGAACTCAAGGACGAGGCTTTTTTCAAAAAAATTACCCATTCCAAAATTCCTGTGTTATTATTGCTTAATAAAATAGATACTTCTAATCAAGAACAACTGGAAGAGCAAGCTACCTTGTGGCAAGGTAAAGTTCCGAATGCTGAGTTTTTTCCTATTTCAGCTTTAGAAGGATTTAATGTGAAAGAGGTTTTTGAACGAATTATAGAACTTTTACCAGAATCTCCTCCATTTTATCCAAAAGATCAATTAACAGACAAACCAGAGCGATTTTTTGTAAATGAAAGTATACGAGAAAAAATACTGATGCATTATAAAAAGGAAATTCCTTATGCGGTTGAGGTTGAAACTGAAGAGTTTTTTGAAGAAGAAAACATTATCAGAATGCGATCTGTTATTATGGTTGAACGTGAAACCCAAAAAGGAATCATTATAGGTCATAAAGGAACGGCTTTAAAGCGCGTTGGTGTTGAAGCAAGAAAAGATTTAGAACAGTTTTTTGGTAAACAAGTACATTTAGAACTGTATGTTAAAGTCAATAAAAACTGGCGTAGCAATCAAAACCAATTAAAACGTTTTGGGTATAATAATAAGTAATTATTAATCTACTTCATATTCTAGCTTCATAGTTATGGAGGCTGTTTTTTCTTTTGATGAAGTATTATATGTTCCTCCCCAAGAATAGTCCTCATTGGAGTTCTGACCTGTTATTTGAAAAATTCCCATTTTTGCTGTAATAAGATCGCCAAGTTTGCTTCCAGAATTTTCAGCAATTTTTTTAGCTCTTAGATGTGCATCTTCAGTTGCTTTTGAAATCATTTCAATTTTTAAATCAGCCAATTTTGTATAGTAATATCTTGGAGATTGCGAATAAAATTGAATGCCCTTATTTAATAATTCAGTGATTTCACGCGAAATGTTTTCAACGTTTTCAACGTTATTTGAGTCTATTTGTAATGACTGTGTAAGGATATATCCTAAAAATTCTTCTCCAATATATTGGCCTTGACTCGAATATTTAATTCTTGTGTTTTTACGACTATTAACTGCATTAAAAACTAACTCTTCTTTAGAAATTCCTTTATTAAGTAAATATTCAGAAATTATAGCTTTGTCTTTTTCTAAGTCTCTATACGCTTGTTGCAAATCAAAACTTTCTCTTGAGAACGATCCTTCCCAAACAATAAGATCTGAGGTAAAATCTGCTTTACCTAAACCTGTAACAGAGACAATACCATCTGCTTTATTTCTATTCATAAACGCATTACCTAAAAGGTAAGCAGCAAAAACAATTGATAACCCAAAAATAATAGCTGAAAGATTCTTTTTCATAAGACGTGTATTTAAATATCCTAGTTTATAAATATGTACGGTATGAATACAAAATTAGATGTTTTGTAAAAAAAATAAACGAATAGCACAACTTTGAAACGATATAAAAAGTTCAATGTTAAACCATATTGTTGTTGCAGTCGTTCTGGTTAGTGCTCAGTATGAATCCCTTTACTTCTGAGTGTGTCTCTCATAAAATGATGCAGTAAATGCATTTCGGCCATGCCACTTTTTTTTCCTAAACTGCCTCCAAAATATAAAGCAAACCAAATTACAATCATAAAAAGTGTTATAAATAGCTGAATTGTGAAGTCGTTTCCTAATGACCAATTGGTGTAGGCCCAAACACCAAAACCAAAGAATAAACCAATAACTACAAAATGGAAAAACATAAACATCGTCCAAACGGTTGGGTTTGGTCCGAATAGACCGTAAATTGTACTGCTGGTTTCATCTTCATTTTTGTTAATTTCCAAATGTAGTTGAGGAGACCAAAAGTGTTGTTTATGCTTCGGTATTTTTATAAAAACATGGTCGTCAATTCTAGATACTACAAACTCTGACTGTGTTTTTTTCGTATCTTCAAAAAGAGATAATAGGTTTTCATTGTCATGATTTACACTAAATTTAAACCTTGGTCGTAATACAACTTCGTTGCTTAATTGCATATTAATTAAATAAACACACCAAATTAAGATTTTTTTTCACATAGGAAACATTACCTTTGCAGCGAATTTTTATTTATATGAGTAATATAGTTGCCATAGTAGGACGTCCAAATGTTGGAAAATCAACTTTCTTTAATCGCTTAATACAGCGTAGAGAGGCTATTGTTGATGCTGTTAGTGGAGTTACTAGAGATAGACACTATGGCAAGAGTGATTGGAATGGAGTTGAGTTTTCCCTTATTGATACTGGAGGTTATGTAAAAGGAAGTGATGACGTTTTTGAAGCTGAGATTGATAAGCAGGTTGAATTGGCTATTGATGAAGCTGACGCTATCATTTTTATGGTTGATGTAGAATCGGGAGTTACTGGAATGGATGAAGATGTTGCTAAATTGCTACGGAAAGTTACAAAGCCTGTTTTTTTAGCTGTTAATAAAGTAGATAATAACAAACGTGCTGAAGATGCTGTTGAATTTTACTCACTTGGGTTAGGTGATTATTACACAATTGCAAGTATTAATGGTAGTGGAACAGGAGACTTATTGGATGCTTTAGTTGAAGCTTTGCCAGAAAAAGAAAAAGTTGAAGAAGCAGAACTTCCCCGTTTTGCGGTGGTTGGAAGACCAAATGCTGGAAAATCATCTTTTATAAATGCACTAATTGGTGAGGATAGATATATTGTTACCGATATTGCTGGAACAACAAGAGATGCTATTGACACTAAATACAATCGATTTGGTTTTGAGTTTAACCTAGTAGATACAGCAGGAATTAGACGTAAGGCCAAGGTTAAAGAAGATTTAGAGTTTTATTCTGTAATGCGAAGTGTTCGAGCTATTGAACATTCAGACGTATGTTTGTTAGTTTGTGATGCCAACAGAGGGTTTGATGGACAAGTGCAAAATATATTTTGGTTAGCAGAGCGTAATCGTAAAGGGATTGTTATTCTGGTCAATAAATGGGACTTAATTGAAAAAGATAATAAAAGCACAAAAGATTTTGAAAAATATATTCGTCAGCAAATAGAGCCATTTACAGATGTGCCAATTGTGTTTATTTCAGCATTGACTAAACAACGAATTTTTAAAGCTATTGAGACTGCTGTTGAAGTCTATCAAAATAGGACAAAAAAAATTAAAACGAGTGTGCTTAACGATGTATTGTTACCTATCATTGAAAATTATCCTCCACCTGCAAATAAAGGCAAGTTTGTAAAAATCAAGTACATTATGCAGTTGCCTACACCTCAGCCACAGTTCGCGTTTTTTTGTAATTTACCACAATACGTCAAAGAACCGTACAAACGTTTTCTGGAGAATAAACTAAGAGAGCATTTTGATTTTACAGGTGTTCCTGTGAGTGTTTATATGCGTAAAAAATAATCGGAAATTTTACTTTTTTTTGATATAATAAATTGGTGACTATCAACTTATTAGTAAATTATTATTTACAAAAAGTAAATTAAACTTGACATATAGTAAAAAATAATATACTTTTGTTGTGTAATTTAAAATTTATTGCATTATGAAAGCAAGTTATTTAATACCACATAAATATAAGTTGCTAGGATGGATTTTATTTGTTATCGGAATAATATCTGGATTAATAATATTTATTGGTGAATACGATTATGACATATTAAAAATAAAGGTTTTGTCTGTTTATGGTCGAGATGGACTTTTTGGCACCAAGGGATTTTTCAAGATAATAGAAAACAGTATTTTGGATGAAATTGTAGCTCTTTGTATAATAGCAGGTGGTTTATTGGTTGGATTCTCAAAGGAACGCATTGAAGATGAATTTATTTATAAACTAAGAAAAGATTCGTTAGTCTGGGCAATTATTTTCAATTATGTAGTTTTAATTTTTGCAGTCCTTTTTGTTTATAATTTCTCATTTTTTGATGTTTTGGTTTTCAACATGTTTACGCCACTTTTGTTTTTTGTCATTCGTTTTAATTTTTTAAAACTGAAATCGCGCAACGATGAAGAATAGAATAAAGGTAGAGCGAGCAGAATTAGATATGACTCAAGCTGATCTCGCAGATAAAATTGGAGTAAGCCGGCAATCAATTAACGCCATCGAAAAAGGTAAGTTTGTGCCTTCGGCGGTACTTGCGTTAAAAATTGCACGATTATTTAAAAAACCAGTTGAAGATATTTTCTCGCTTGAAGACCAAGATTAAATTTTATAATAAATTTAAGAAAATTCATACGAAAACTAAGCTATATTCGTTTTGTTATCCACTGCTAATCATCAATCAACCATGAAATATTTTTTTTCTATCATTCTATTGCTGTGTGTTTTAAATACAAAAGCGCAGAGTAAAGAATTTAAAATTACAGGAACAGTTCAAACAGACAGTGAGAAAGAACCTCTCGAATCAGCCACAGTTTATTTAGAGCGAATAAAAGATAGCACTCTAGTTTCGTATACTATTTCTGATAAAAATGGAAAGTTTTCATTGGAAGATAAAACTGCCGACGAAAGCTTAAAACTCTTCATTTCTTTTGTTGGGTACCAAACCTACTCTCAAATAGTTAAAATGGATAAAGGTGAGATTAATCTAGATCCAATAAATTTAATGGTTGATAGTAATGCGTTAGATGAAGTTTTGATCAAATCCAGAGCTCCAATAACTATTAAAACGGACACTTTAGAGTTTAATGTAAAATCGTTTAAAACAAAAAAAGACGCCAATGTTGAAGATTTATTAAAACAACTTCCAGGAGTTGAGGTTGATGATGAAGGTAAAATAACAGTTAATGGTAAAGATGTGAATAAAATATTGGTTAATGGGAAACCATTTTTTGGTGACGACCCAACCATTACAACACGTAATTTAACTAAAGATATTATTGATAAAGTTCAGATTACAGACACTAAAACAAAGGCAGAAGCCTTCACTGGCGAAGTAGGCGATAATGAGAACAAAACCATCAATCTAACCATTAAAGAAGAGAACAATAAGGGTGTTTTTGGTCGCTTAGCAGCTGGTGCTGGAACAGATAAGCGTTATGAATTTGCTGGTATGTTTAACAGATTTGATAATGATCAACGCATTAGCCTTTTAGTAGGTGGAAACAATACTAATTCTCCTGGATTTAGTTTTGGCGAAATTAGAAATATGTTTGGTGGTGGACGTTTCATGTCTATGTCTGGTAATGGTTCGTTTTCAGTTGATGGTCGTTCATTTGGTGGTGGACAAGGGGTTACAACTTCACGAAATGTTGGAGCAAATTATGCTGATAAAATAGGTAAGAAGGTTGATATTTCTGTCGATTATTTTTACTCCGGTAGTAATTCTGAAAATGAAACATCAACTGAACGTGAAAACATTTTGCCTGATGCTCGTTTCTTTTCAGAATCTGACTCAAAAACCTACAATGAATCAGATAACCATAGTGCCAATTTAGAGTTTGAAATTGAAGTTGATTCTACTCTTCGAATTGATATTGAGCCATCTTTTAGGAAATCCATGAGTAGAAATACCTTTTCAAGCTTTGAAGAAACTAGAGATGAATCAGCGTTATTAACAAACGATTCTGACGTATCATCATTTGTGGAAACCGTTGGATCTAATTTTAGTAACGAGATCGATGCAACTAAAAAGTTTGGTAGTAACGGAGCTTTTTTAAGACTGAGTATTGATAACGAGTTTGATGAAACCACATCAGATGATTCCGTTGTTTCTGAGGCTAATGTGTATGGCGATACACCAGAATCTATTATAAGAGATCAATTTACAGATGGCGAAAATAAATCGACTACGTTTAATGTAAGTACAACTTATCGTTTACCCTTAAAAGCAAAAGAATTATTTCTTGATTTTAAATTTGATTATCGTTCAGACAAACAAGATAATAGACGAAGTACTTTTGATTTTGATGATGCAACACAAGACTACACTAGTTTTAATACAGAACTAAGTACAAATTTTGAGAACACCAATAAACGGAGCACACCAAGTGTTAGACTGGCTTTGCGTAAAGAAAAATGGTCCTTTAGTTTAGAAAGTGGCTATGTGTTCAGAACTTTGGAAAATGATGATGAATTAAGACCGTTATTAAGTTTAAAACGAAACTTTGAGGCGGTTGAGCTCCGAAGTAATTTTAATTTTAGATTCAGTCCAAAATCATCAATTTACTCTGGTTATAGATTAACAAATCAAACACCAAGTGTACGACAGTTATCTCCTTTTCAAGATGTGTCAAATCCTTTAAATATTGTAACAGGTAATCCCGACTTAGAACCATCGAACAATCACAACCTATATGCAGGATTTAATGCGTTTGATTTTCAAAAAGGAACAGGATTTTATGCTCATTTAGGTGGAAATTTAACAAGCAATGCAGTAGTCTCTAAATCTGTTATTGATGAAAACTTTGTTAGAAATACAACGTACACAAATGTTGATGGCAACCACAGTGCCTATGCAAGTGCAACCTTTAGCAAATCGATAAAAGTAGATTCTCTTAAAACCTTTAAGTATCGTATTGGAATGTCATCCAACTTTAACAGAAATGTCAATTTTAATAATAATGTTCAATATGCTTCAAAAAACACATCATATTCTCCAAATGCAGAAATAACCTTTACTTGGAAAGATGTGTTAGAGCTTAGACCAAATTACAGAGTGTCATTTAACACCACCAGATTTGATATTGATAATTTTGAAGATCAAAAATTTGTTAACCATTCATTAGGAATCAATACAGCCACCTTTCTACCTAAAAAGTTTGAATGGCGCAATGACATTAGCTTTAATTATAACTCAAACATAGCACCAGGATTTCAAAAAAGTGCTTGGTTCTGGAACTCAACCTTAGCTTATAGTATGTTAAAAGATAATGCGACCTTAACACTGAAAGCTTACGATTTATTAAATCAGAATACGAATGCGAGACGTACAGCCACCGAAAACTTTATTCAAGATTCTCAGAGTACAGTATTACAACAATATTTTATGGTGAGTTTTAGCTGGAAATTTAATAGCTTAGGAAGTAAAGGCGAAGTTGATAAAAATGGAGGAATGTTCTTTATGCATTAAAATAATTACAATTGATTTTTTATTTTAACCAACTGACTTTTAATGTCTTCTAATTTGCTGATAATTTCAAAGTTATTTAGCGTCTCTTTCTTTTCTTCTTTCAAGTGAATTTTTGCGCCTTCTAATGTAAAACCACGCTCTTTGACCAAGTGGTAAATAAATTTGAGGTTTTTGATATCCTCAGGAGTAAATTTTCTATTGCCTTTAGCATTTTTTTTAGGCTTTAATGCATCAAATTCTTTTTCCCAAAAACGAATCAATGACGTGTTAACACCAAAGGCTTTGGCCACTTCTCCAATACCATAATAACGTTTTTCTGGAAGGTCTATATGCATTAATCTAGTGATTGGTTTTCTAATGATGCTTTTTCTAATAACACAGCAAATTCTGCTGGTGATAAATTGCCATAATAGAAATTTATAGGATTGATTCTTACATCGTCCTTAAATATTTCATAGTGTAAATGAGGTGCTTCAGAACGTCCTGTACTACCAACAAATCCAATAAGATCGCCTCGTTTTACTTTCTGGTTTAATCTCACATTGTATTTATAAAGATGCGCATAAAGACTTACATAGCCAAATCCATGATCAATTCTAATATGTTTTCCATAACCTGTTGCGCTACCATCGGCACGTACGACTACACCATCTCCAGCTGCGTAAATTGGTGTTCCTCGTGGTGCTGTAAAGTCCATACCATAATGAAACTTGCGTACTTTAGTAAATGGATCAGTTCTGTAGCCATAACCAGAAGCCATTCGAGTTAGGTCTTCATTCTTTACAGGTTGAATGGCTGGTATAGTTGCTAAAAATTTCTCTTTTTCTGCTGCCAAGACCTTTATTTCATCTAAAGATTTAGATTGTACAACAATCTGTTTTTGAATGATATCTATACGTTTGTTGGTCTCTATAATGAGTTTTGAATTGTCGTAACCTTCAAGATCTTTGTAACGGTTAATACCTCCAAAACCTGCTCTGCGCTGCTCATCTGGAATAGGATTGGCACCAAAATAAAGTCTATAAATTGCATTATCACGTTCTGCAACATTAGCTAGAACTGCTTCAGCTTCATCCATTTTTTTATCAAGTAAATCATACTGCAATTGCATGTTCTGGAGCTCTCTTACTAGTGCTTTTTCCTTAGGCGATTCAAAGTACTGACTTGCTATAAAAACAAAAATGAATCCAAAAAGAGCAGATGCTAAAAGAAAAACAGCAGCGTACTTTAAAGTTGTTCGCTTTTTACGCTCTATCTTTCTATAGGAAAGCGTTTCAGAATCGTAATAATATTTTACTTTAGACATATCTTAAAATATTCTATTTTTGCAGGATTAAATAGAACGAAACACAAATATAAAAATTGTTTGCCATTATAAACAATTTATTAGAATAAGCTTAACACACATAGATGAAATCTCAGGACGTACGCGATAATTTTTTAAATTTTTTCAAAACCAAAAATCACAGTATTGTGCCTTCTGCACCGATGGTTTTAAAAGACGATCCAACACTAATGTTTGTAAACTCTGGGATGGCACCTTTTAAAGAATATTTTTTAGGGAATGCGCAACCAAAAAATAATCGTATTGCTGATACACAAAAGTGTTTGCGTGTTTCTGGCAAACACAATGACTTAGAAGAAGTTGGTTATGATACCTATCATCATACACTTTTTGAAATGTTAGGCAATTGGAGCTTCGGTGATTATTTTAAAAAAGAAGCCATAGCTTGGGCTTGGGAATTGCTTACAGAAGTTTATGGTATTGATAAAGAAATTCTGTATATCACTGTTTTTGAAGGTAGCGAAGATGCTGATAATTTAAAGATGGATCAAGAGGCTTTTGACCTTTGGAAGCAGTTTGTTCCTGCAGATAGAATTCTATTAGGCAATAAAAAAGATAATTTCTGGGAAATGGGTGATCAAGGACCTTGCGGACCTTGTAGTGAAATTCATGTTGATATTCGTTCAGCTGAAGAAAAAGCCAAAGTAGATGGAAAATCTTTGGTGAATATGGATCATCCTCAAGTGGTTGAAATTTGGAACTTGGTTTTTATGCAATACAATCGAAAAGCTAACGGTTCTCTTGAAATTTTGCCAAATAAACACATAGATACAGGAATGGGATTTGAGCGTTTGTGTATGGTTTTGCAAGGCGTTCAGTCTAATTACGATACAGATGTGTTTACACCAATCATTCGTGAAATTGAAACCATAACTCATAAAAAATACGGAAATGATAATGAGGTAGATGTGGCTGTTAGAGTTATTTCAGATCATGTACGTGCTGTCGCATTCTCAATTGCTGATGGTCAGTTGCCAAGTAACACAGGAGCAGGTTATGTGATTAGGAGAATTTTACGTCGTGCCATTCGTTACGGATTTACGTTTTTAGATAAAAAGGAACCTTTCATTTATAGATTGGTTGATGTGTTGAGTAAAAAAATGGGAACGGCTTTCCCTGAAATTAAAGCTCAAAAACAACTTATTGAAAATGTAATTAAAGAAGAGGAAGCCTCTTTTTTAAGAACATTAGACCAAGGTTTGGTGTTGCTCAATGGTATTGTATCTGAAACTAAAGGAGATATGGTTTCTGGTGAAAAAGCTTTTGAATTGTACGACACCTATGGTTTTCCAATAGATTTAACGGCATTAATTCTTTCTGAAAAAGGATTAAAGTTAGATGAAGAAGGTTTTAACAGAGAGTTGCAAAAGCAAAAAAACAGATCTCGTGCCGCAAGTGAAATGTCTACTGATGATTGGACGATTTTAGTTGATGATGCAGAGCAAGAATTTATAGGTTACGATGCTTTAGAAGCTAATGTTAAAATAACTCGATACAGAAAAGTGACCTCTAAGAAAGATGGAGAAATGTATCAGCTTGTGTTTAATCTAACACCTTTTTATCCTGAAGGTGGTGGACAAGTTGGAGATAAAGGCTATCTAGAAGACACTCATGGTGATGTGGTTTATATTTTGGACACGAAGAAAGAGAATAATGTGATTATTCATTTTGCTAAAAATTTACCGAAGCATATAGACGAAACATTTAAAGCCGTTGTAGATGGAAAGCAACGTCACAGAACTGAATGTAATCATACTGCAACCCATTTATTACATCAAGCCTTACGTGAGGTCTTAGGTGAGCATGTAGAGCAAAAAGGAAGTGCTGTTCATTCAAAATATCTGCGTTTTGATTTCTCACATTTTTCTAAACTAACGGTTGAAGAATTACGTGATGTCGAAAATTTTGTCAATGCTAGAATTGATGGGAAATTGCTATTGCAAGAAAAGCGTAACATACCGATGGAACAAGCCATTTCCGAAGGTGCCATGGCTTTGTTTGGTGAAAAATATGGAGACACAGTAAGAGCTGTTCGTTTTGGTAAATCCATTGAATTATGTGGTGGAACTCACGTAAAAAATACAGCAGATATTTGGCATTTTAAAATTGTATCTGAAGGTGCTGTTGCTGCAGGAATAAGACGTATTGAAGCAATTACTAATGATGCTGTAAAGGATTTCTATTTTGAAAATAACAGAGCTTATTTTGAAATGAAAGATCTGCTTAACAATGCCAAAGAACCAGTAAAAGCGTTACAAAATCTACAAGCAGAAAATGCCGATTTAAAAAAGCAAATTGAAAGCTTACTAAAAGATAAAGCTAAAAATATCAAAGGAGATTTAAAGAATGAATTGACCGAAATTAATGGCGTACAGTTTTTAGCTAAGCAACTAGATTTGGATGCTTCTGGAATGAAAGATTTGTGCTTTGAATTAGGTAGTGAGTTTGATAATTTATTCTTATTATTTGCTGCTGAGAATGATGGAAAAGCATTGTTGTCATGCTATATCTCAAAAGAATTGGTTGCTGAGAGAAACCTGAATGCTGGACAAGTAGTTCGTGAATTAGGCAAACATATTCAAGGTGGTGGTGGAGGACAACCTTTCTTTGCGACGGCAGGTGGGAAAAATCCAAACGGGATTAATGAGGCCTTATCTGAAGCAAAAAAATACATTCAGTAATTTGTCATTCCGCACTTGATGCGGAACTATTATGAAACTACAAACTACAATAACGCTTCAAGCACAGCAACATAATCAAATAGATTATGATTCTAGTATTTTTTTATTAGGTTCGTGCTTTGTAGAGAATATTGGCCATAAACTAGACTATTTTAAGTTTCAAAATCTTCAAAATCCTTTTGGTATTTTATTTCAACCAATTGCAATTGAAAAGCTAATCACCAATGCTGTTAATGAAAAAGAATATACTGAAGGCGATATTTTTTTTCATAACGAACAATGGCATTCTTTTGATGCGCATTCTAAGTTAAGTCAAGCTTCAAATCAAGACTTTATAGCTGATTTAAACAAACAGATCAACTTAACGGCTAAACAACTTAACAACTCATCGCACATTATAATTACCTTAGGAACTGCTTGGGTTTATAGACATATTAATACAGACGCTTTAGTAGCTAATTGTCATAAAGTACCACAGAAAAAATTCTTAAAAGAATTGCTGACTGTTAATGAAATCACAGAATCTTTGCAGTCAATTGTGGAGCTTATCAGAAGCGTTAACAAGAAAGCATCTATTTTGTTTACAGTATCTCCAGTGCGTCATTTAAAAGATGGTTTTGTTGAAAACACCCAAAGCAAAGCTCATTTAATAGCTGGAATTCATCAAGTTGTTGAACCAAGGCATCATCTTCATTATTTTCCGTCGTATGAAATTATTATGGACGAACTACGCGATTATCGCTTTTATGCTGAAGATATGATACACCCAAATCAAACCGCAATCAATTATATTTGGGAAAAATTTAAAAGTGTTTGGATTTCAAAGGGAGTATCAGAAATTATGGAGGCTGTTGAGTTTATTCAAAAAGGCTTACATCATAAACCCTTCAACCCAAATTCAAAAGCACATCTTCAGTTTCTTCAAAAATTAGAAGAACAAAAAGTACAATTGAGCTTAAAAGTTCCTTACTTTAAATTCTAGAATATATCCAAATCATTGGATTTATTGGACTTTTAATAAGCTGCAATATTGGTGTTTTTATTTTTCAAACAGAATTAACATGATTAATATTATCATTTGTATTCAAAGTCTAAATTGATGATAAGAAAAACAAATTCCAGCAGTTGCTAATGTTTAATTATGAATTTCATTTTGAAATATAAGTGAAATTATATCTATTACGTTTAATCTTTTTTAATTACCACTCATCGAAAAAAACAATTTCAAAAAACAATATGTTTTATATTAGATGTGCTATTAATCAATTTTTTTTAAAAAAGCGTCAAGTATGTTAGTCTGTAAAAAGAAAAACGCATTGATGCTTTTTTTGTTTCTTGTTTTTTGAGCTTATTTTAATTTGTACTTCTTACATTTAGATATATTATTAAAACTAAAAAATGTAGAAGCAAAAACTATATGATTTAGTAAAGAAGTCAATAGTTATTAATTAAATCGAGTTAAACCAATCTTATATACTTTTAAAGTTAAGTCTTAATGATTGAAAGCACATAGAAAATATTTACCGAAAATTACAAGTTCATTACTAACTTGAAGCAGTTCAAAAAACAAAAAGAAATAACTTAATCGATTAAATAAGCACCCTTGTTCTGTTTATCTATTAATTTAAACAGTTGTCGATAATTGTGCTCATCAAGTAAATAGGATTCTATATTTGTCATGCTATTAATCAAAAATTTTGAAGCATTAGTAAACTAAGGAAACGAAGGGAGCTAATGCTTTTTTTGTTTAGTAAAGTGAAATTAAGGACTTTGAAAATAATTCAACCTCTTCAATTGTTCCAGTGCTAATCCTGCAATGATCAAGAAATGGAGGGAAAGCTCTGCCAATTCTTACACCTTTGGCAAGCATGTCTTTACCTAAGTCATTAATATTTCTTCCAGATTTGAAGAATACAAAATTAGTATGTGACTTCACATAGTCTAATTCTAAATGATCTAAGGTATTATAGATAATCTGTTTTGCTTCTTTGTTTTTTTGAATTGAAAAATTGTAAAAATCAGTATCCAATAAAGCTTCTTTGGCGCCTTCAATAGCATAAACGTTACTCATGGCAACGACATTACGCCTAATTATTTGAGCTAATTCTGGTTTCGCAATTAAATAACCAATTCGCATTCCAGCCATTCCATACACCTTAGAAAACGTTTTAGAAACGATAACATTTTCATCTTTTTTAACCAATTCTATCATTGAAGGATAGTTAGGGTCTTCTATATAATCGTAATATGCTTCATCACTAAACACAATTGTTTTCTTACTTACAGAAGAACAAAAATCAGTTAAGGTATTCGCTGGTAATAACGTGGATGTTGGATTGTTTGGATTACACAAAAAAACCATTTTGGTTTTTGATGAAATCCGTTTTTCTATCTCCTGTAAATCATAACCATAATTTGCATCAACCGGAACCCAATTAATATTTGCTCCCCACATTTCGGCATATTGCATCATAGCTAAAAAAGTTGGTTTAGCTGCAATAATTTCACCACCATCCGCAGTAAAAGTGATGCCTGCAATTTTCAGACCTTCAGTTGATCCACCAGTAATAATGATGCTTTCAGATGATACTCCATGTTTTTTGGCTAAAAGCTCTGCAAGTTCGTCTGCATATTCATATGGATATCTGCAACCATCATCAAAGGCTTTTTTCACTGCATTTCTAATACGTTCAGAAGGCCCATAAGGATTTTCGTTTGAGCTAAGCCTTATGGGATTTTCTAATTTTCTGGGATTGTATTTTTTTATTTCTTCAGCGGATAGGGCTTGTATGCCTGTCAATCCATTAAAAAGAGTAAATCCACCAGCTAGAGAAGCTGTTTTAAGCCACTGACGTCTGTTTAATTCCATGAGAACATTTGTTGAAGGTTGATGTCCTCTAATATACCAATAAATTCTTTAAATTTTTATTTTAGTATTGAACTTAAACTATTTATTCCTCCACCATTAACGGCATCAATATTATTTAAGTTTAAAAACTTGGCAGCTTTTCCAGATCTTACTCCACTTGCACAATAAACAATAATTGGTTTGTTTAGTTTTTTTAATTCGTCAACATGATTTCTTAAATCATCTAACGGTATATGTTTCGCGTTTTTTATTGCACCAGATTTGAACTCCCTATCAGTTCTGACATCTAAAATAATGGCACCTTGTTTTAAGTAGTCTTGAATTTTGGCATTTTGATTGCCAAATAAAAAATCTAAAATTCCCATAAGTCATATTTTTTTCAAATAACAGAATTATTAAAACACTTACTTGTAACTTGTGTTACACTTTTTCTGTATATTCATCGTAAATTCTAAACAAATTTACAACTTTTGAAATTCGAAACACGTAAGGACGAAATCATTCAAACGTCTGCAATATTATTTAAGAAAAAGGGATACAGTGCCGTCACAATGCGCGATATTGCTAAAGCTATGGGGATAAAAGCTGCTAGCTTGTATAACCACATTAATTCTAAACAAGAAATTCTTTCTGAAATTATAATTTCTTTAGCTGAACAGTTTACAAAGCAAATGAAAATTATAAAAAGTTCTGACGAGAGTAGTATTGATAAACTAAAGCAAATAGTTGCGCTTCATGTACATATTACATCCAATAATCAATTTGGTATGGCATCTCTAAATAGTGATTGGATGCACCTTGAAGCTGAGTTGGAGTATTACTTAACATTGCGTAAAAATTATGAAAACGATTTTCGGAATATTATTGAAAAAGGAATTAAAGAGAATGAACTTGTTGATGCTAACCCAGAAGTAATGCTGTTTTCAATGCTTTCGACTTTACGATCACTATATATTTGGTTGCCTAAAAAAGAAGACTTAGATATTCAAAAATTCACTAATGAATTAAGTTTGGTACTCATTAATGGAATTAACAAATAGTTATCATTTAATTTTGTAAATTTGTCATTTAAACTAACAACTGTTAGTTAAATATTGAAAATAAAAACATGGCAGATTTTTATAATTTAAAAGTTGCAGAGATATATAAAGAAACTGAAGATACTTCCGTGGTTACTTTTGATATTCCATCGGAGTTAAAAGATGTTTTTAAATTTAGACAAGGTCAGCATTTAACCTTAAAAGCAGATATTAAGGGTGAAGATGTTCGTCGTTCCTATTCCTTATGTTCTAGTCCATTTGAAAACCAATGGAAAGTCGCCGTAAAGCAAATTCCTGAAGGGAAGTTTTCAACTTATATCAACGAAAAAGTAAAAGTTGGGGACCATATTGATGTCATGTCGCCAAGCGGAACTTTTGGAGTGAATTGTAATCCAGACAATGCCAAAAACTATCTCTTTTTTGCTGCTGGAAGTGGTATTACACCAGTTTTATCTATGATAAAAACACATTTGGCTATTGAGCCAAATTCAACTTGCAAGCTATTTTATGTTAATAAAACAGCAAAATCAATTATCTTTAAGGAAGATCTGGAACAACTAAGAAACAAATACTTTGGAAGGCTAGAAATCTATTATTTCTTAACAAAAGAACGTCGTGATATTGAGTTGTTTAATGGTCGTTTTGATGACGAAAAAATGAAAGTTCTTACAAGAACTTTTATCGATATTCCAGATACAAGCGAAGTGTTTCTTTGTGGGCCTGAACAAATGGTAAATTTTGTTAGCAATTATCTGGTTGAAGCTGGATTGCCAAAAGAGCTAATTCATTTTGAATTGTTTGTTACTGGACTTTCAGAAGAAGATATCAAGAGAGCTGAGCGTTTGGGTAAACAAAATGTAGAAGGCACTGAGGTTACTATTGTTGATGGTGGAAAAGAGTTTCAGTTTACGATGACAAAGGAATACGATAATATTCTTGATGCTGCTTTAGGCGCTGGTGCAGATTTACCATTTGCTTGTAAAGGAGGTGTGTGTAGTACTTGTAAATGTCAAGTGATTGAAGGTGCTGTAGAAATGAAAATAAATTATGCGCTTGAAGATAAAGAAGTTGCACAAAACTATGTGTTAAGCTGTCAAGCAGTGCCAACTACCAAAAAAGTAGTGGTCGATTTTGATGTATAAAATAAACTCAAAAAATCATGAGTGAAGAACAAATAAAAAATCTAGAGAAACAATTTGAGGAGCGTATCGCAAGAGACGAAAAAATTGAACCTAAAGATTGGATGCCAGAAAAGTATCGTCAAACACACATCAGGCAAATGTCACAGCATGCACATTCCGAAATTGTCGGAATGCTTCCTGAAGGGAACTGGATAACTAGAGCTCCTTCGTTAAGACGAAAAGTTGCTTTATTGGCAAAAGTGCAAGACGAAGCAGGTCATGGTTTATATCTGTATTCTGCTACCGAAACCTTGGGTGTTTCTAGAGACGAACTGTACGAGCAACTCCATTCTGGAAAGGCTAAATATTCTTCCATTTTTAATTATCCAACGGTGACATGGGCAGATATGGGAGCCATTGGTTGGTTGGTAGATGGTGCAGCCATAATAAATCAAGTGCCTTTGTGCAATACGTCCTATGGGCCCTATGCACGTGCAATGATTCGCGTTTGTAAAGAAGAGAGTTTTCATCAACGCCAAGGCTTTGAAATTATGATGAAATTGGCCAATGGAACTACTGAGCAAAAAGAAATGGCTCAAGATGCCTTAAATCGATGGTGGTGGCCTTCATTAATGATGTTAGGACCAACAGATGCAGAATCTGTTCATACGGAGCAATCCATGAAATGGAAATTAAAACGAAAGTCAAACGATGATTTACGACAACAATTTATAGATCAGACAGTGCCTCAGGCTGATTTAATTGGCTTAACCATTCCAGATCCAGATTTAAAATGGAATGAAGAAAGAGGAAGTTATGATTTTGGTGAAATAGATTGGGACGAATTTTGGCAAGTTGTAAAAGGCCATGGACCATGCAACAAAGAACGTATGAAGGCAAGAGTTGGAGCATGGGAGCGTGGTGAATGGGTTCGTGATGCAGCAATGGCTTATGCCCAAAAACAACAAGAAAGAAAAGAAAAACAAGCAGTATAAAAGATAGAATCATGGGAACAAAAAACTGGCCACTTTGGGAAATCTTTGTAAGAAGTAAAAATGGATTAGAACATCGTCATTTTGGAAGTCTACATGCAGCAGATGCAGAAATGGCCTTAGAAAATGCACGTGACGTATATACCAGACGTAATGAAGGTGTAAGTATTTGGGTCGTTGAATCAAAACATATTACAGCGTCAAATCCTGAGCATAATGGTGAATTATTTGAGCCAGCTCAAGATAAGGTGTATCGTCATCCAACATTTTATGATTTACCTGACGAAGTAAAACATATGTAATGAAAGAAAACTTATATAAATACATCCTTGGAGTCGCAGACAACTCACTAATTCTTGGACAAAGAATGGGAGAACTTTGCGGACATGGTCCAAGTTTGGAAACAGACATTGCTTGTACAAATATCTCATTGGACTTATTTGGGCAAGTACGCAGTTATTATCAGTATGCTGCAAAAATTGCAGGAGATGGACGTAATGAAGACGATATTGCAATGCTTCGAAAAGAACATGAGTATGTCAACGTGTTATTAGTTGAGCAACCCAACACTGATTTTGCATATATTATGGCACGTCAATTTCTATTTGATGTGTACCACTTATTGTTTTTGCAAGAATTAGAAAAAAGCAAAGATTTAACCTTATCTGCAATTGCAAAGAAATCTGTAAAAGAAGTGAGTTATCATCAACGGTTTTCCTCAGATTGGATAAAACGTTTAGGTGATGGAACCGAAGAAAGTCATCAAAAAATGCAAGATGCAATTGATGATTTATGGACATACACTGACGAATTATTTCATCAAACCGAAGCAGATAAAGCCATGGTTAAAGAAGGTATAGGTGTCGATGTGACCAAGTTAAAAGACAATTATTATCAAATAATAAACAGTGTTCTAGAAGAGGCTACCTTGTCAATTCCAGAGTTAAAATATTTTCAAAAAGGAGGTAAACAAGGAATACACACAGAACATTTGGGTTATTTATTAAGTGACTTGCAGTATATGCAACGCACTTATCCAAATATGGAATGGTAGCACATAAATAAGCTTATGATTGAACATGCTGACATAGATACAGAGCTCCTCCCAATTCTTGATCAAGTTTCAGATCCAGAAATTCCAGTATTAACTATTCTGGATATGGGAGTGGTTAGATATGCAAAGCTCGTTGATGATGAGGTTAAAATAAAATTAACACCAACTTATAGTGGTTGCCCAGCAATGGATGTCATTTCAGATGATGTTAAAGCAGCATTTGAAAAAGCAGGATATAAAGTAAGTATTGATTTGATATTAAGTCCTGCTTGGACAACCGATTGGATTTCTGAAGAAGGTAGAGATGCACTTGAAAAATACGGTATCGCACCACCTTTGGAAGCAGATGCAGACAAAGATGCATTATTAGGTAATAAAAGAATTGTAAAGTGTACCAATTGTGGTTCACAAAACACAAAATTGGTAAGTCAATTTGGTTCTACAGCTTGTAAAGCTTTATTTCAATGTGAAGATTGCCAAGAACCTTTTGATTATTTTAAATGTTTGAAATGACAACTTGTTGTCATCTTGAACTTGTTTCAGGATCTCTTAAAGAAATAGATAAAAAGTATGAATAATGAATCATCAATGTTAGGACTTCGAACTGTAGTGTATATGGTTGACGATTTGGGTAAAGCAAAAGAATGGTATATGAAAGCATTTAATGCTAAGCCATATTATGATACACCATATTATATTGGATTCAATATTGGAGGATACGAATTAGGATTACACCCAAAAGAAAAAGCAAAAGGAACTGATAACGGCACTGTATTATCATATTGGGGAGTTAAAGATATTCATAAATCATATAAATCGTTAATTGATTTAGGTGCAATTTCACATGAAAAGCCAAACAATGTTGGAGGAGAGATAGTACTAGCAACAGTTTATGATCCTTGGAAAAATATTATTGGGTTAATTTATAATCCAGAATTTAAAGTATAAAAACTCTTAAAAAGAGATTAAGATAAATAAGGTATGAGCAATTCAATTCTTTTAAAAATTGAAAATAAAATCGCTTTTATAACACTCAACAGGCCAGAAGTGTTTAATAGCTTTAATCGCGAAATGGCTTTGAGTTTGCAAAAAAATCTTGATGATTGTGAATCCAACCCTGAAGTTAGTGCAATCGTATTAACTGGGAATGGAAAAGCATTTTGTGCAGGACAAGATCTAAAAGAAGTAACATCTCCAAAATTAAACCCAGGTTTTAAAAAAATTCTGGAAGAACATTACAATCCTATAATCACTAGAATCCGTTCTATTAAAAAACCAATTATTGGAGCCATCAATGGTGTGGCAGCAGGAGCAGGTGCTAACATAGCTTTGGCTTGCGACGTTGTTGTGGCACATGAAAAGGTGAGTTTTATTCAAGCTTTCAGTTTAATTGGTTTGATTCCTGATAGTGCAGGAACATACTTTTTACCTCGATTAATAGGTTTTCAAAAAGCTCAAGCTTTAGCCATGTTAGGAGATAAAATTTCTGCAGAAGATGCCGAGAAAATGGGAATGATTTATAAGGTAATCCCTTTTGAAAACTTTGAAAACGATGTGAATCAACTAGCATCAAAATTGGCTAATATGCCAACTAAAGCGCTAGGTATGATCAAGGAATTATTCAACAAATCGATGACGAATACATTAGAAGACCAATTGGCATTAGAATCAAAACTTCAAATTGAAGCAGCGCAAAGTGAAGATTATGCTGAAGGTGTTGCAGCATTTATTGAAAAAAGACAACCTAATTTTAAAGGCAAGTAGTGAATAAAGAATTCCTCATACAAGTCCACAATCGTGTGAAACCTTACATTCACAAAACACCTGTGTTATCCTCACAATTAATAAATGAGATTGCAGGATGTAAGGTGTATTTTAAATGTGAGAATTTTCAAAAAATGGGAGCATTCAAAATGCGTGGAGCAGCAAATGCTATTTTAAATTTGTCTGAAGAAGACAGAAATAAAGGCGTTGTTACTCATTCCTCAGGTAATTTCGCCCAAGCACTTTCTTTAGCAGCAAATAAAATTGGTATTGAAGCATACATTGTCATGCCAGAAAATGCACCACAAGTAAAGAAGAATGCTGTAAAAGGTTACAAAGGGCATATCATTGAAAGCGAATCTACACCAATTGCTCGCGAGCAAATGGCAGAAAAGGTTAAGCTAGAAACAGGTGCAACCTTTATTCATCCTTCAAATGATGATGATGTGATTCATGGTCAAGGAACAGCAGCCATTGAATTATTAGAAGAAGAACCACAACTCGATTTTATATTTACTCCTGTTGGTGGAGGCGGACTTATAGCTGGAACAGCTCTAGCGGCTAAATATTTTTCGAATAAATGTAAAGTAATTGGTGGAGAGCCAAAGAATGCAGATGACGCATTTCGTTCAAAGCAATCAGGTAAAATTGAATACAATGAAAAAGTAAATACCATTGCTGACGGTTTACGAACATTTTTAGGAGATCGGAATTTCCCGATTATTATAAATGATGTAGAGCGCATTATTTTGGTAGAAGAAGATGAAATCATTCATGCTATGAAATTAGTTTGGGAACGAATGAAAATCATTATTGAGCCTTCAAGTGCAGTTGCATTTGCCGCACTTTTAAAAGAAAAAGAGCAGTTTAAAAATAAAGATGTCGGAATTATTATTTCTGGCGGAAATGTAGATGTAACCAATCTACCATTTTAAATCAAAAATATGAACGTAGGAATTATTGGTTCTGGAACAATGGGAAGTGGCATTGCACAAGTTGCTGCAACTTCTGGTTGTAAAGTGAAATTGTACGACACAAACACTACAGCATTAGATAAAGCTAAATCGGCTTTAGATAAAATACTGAATCGGCTTATTGAAAAAGGCCGCTTAGATGAAAAAGAGAAGAATAGAATTCAAAGTAATATTGAGTATGTCAACAGCTTAAATAACTTATCTGATGCTGACTTAACTATCGAGGCTATTGTTGAAAATCTAGAGATAAAGAAACAAGTTTTTTTGGAATTAGAAGGTTATGTGTCTGACGATTGTATCATTGCTTCTAACACTTCAAGTTTGTCAATTGCTTCTATTGCAGCTTCTTTACAAAAGCCTGATCGCTGCATTGGTATACACTTTTTCAATCCTGCACCTTTAATGGAGTTAGTTGAAGTCATCCCTGCAATTCAAACATCAAAAGTAACATTAGATAAATCAGTTCAAATTATTAAAGATTGGAAAAAAACAGTTGCAGTCGCAAAAGACACTCCAGGTTTTATTGTTAATCGTGTGGCAAGACCTTTTTACGGAGAATCCTTAAGAATTTATGAAGAAGGGATTGCTGATTTTGCCACTATTGATTGGAGTTTGAAAACTTTAGGTGGATTCAGGATGGGACCATTTGAATTAATGGATTTTATTGGTAATGATGTCAATTATACAGTAACCGAAACTGTATTTACCGCATTTTATTTTGACCCAAGATATAAACCAGCATTCACTCAAAAACGTTTTGCAGAAGCAGGCTATTTAGGTCGAAAATCTGGTAAAGGATATTACGATTATTCCGAAGGTATGTCCAAACCGAATCCAAAAGAAGATAAAGAGTTAGCTGAGAATGTTTTTAATCGTGTTTTAATCATGCTCATCAACGAAGCAGCAGACGCCTTGTTTTTAAATATTGCTTCAGCTGAAGATATTGACAATGCCATGACCAAAGGCGTTAATTACCCAAAAGGACTATTAGCTTGGGCTGATGAAAAAGGAATAGATTGGTGTGTGAGGAAAATGGATGAATTATATAACGAATATCACGAGGACAGATATCGTTGCAGTCCATTATTACGAAAAATGAATAAAGAAAACAAAACATTCTTTTAATGAAAGGCGAAGCTATTCCATATAAAATGTTATCTCAAGACGCTTTCAGTCAATGGATGGGAATTAAGATCGTAGAATGTGAATTAGGTCGCTGTAAAGTTGCCATGACCATTAGAAAAGAAATGCTCAATAGTATGAATTATGCACATGGAGGCATCAGTTATACCTTAGCAGATACAGCTTTCGGCTTTGCTGCAAATACCCATGGTAAATATGCTGTGTCTATTGAAACAAGTATTAATCATATCGAAGCATTAAACGAAGGCGATTATTTAGTTGCCGAATCAGTGATAGAAAAAGTGAATAATAAATTAGGCTTCAATGTGATTGAAGTCAAACGAGGAGATGAACTAGTAGCACTTTTTAAAGGTGTCGTGTATCGCACTCAAAAAGATTGGGAAGAATAATGAAATCGAAGATTACATTTGACCATTAATGAAAATAGAAGATACCAAATGAAAGAAGCATACATCATAGCTGGAGTTCGTACTCCTATAGGAAGTTATCAAGGCACATTATCAGCAGTCCGAACAGACGATTTAGCAGCTTTGGTCATTGAAGAAATCGTAAAACGAAATCCAAACATCCCTAAGGAAGCCTATGACGATGTTATTTTAGGCTGCGCCAATCAAGCTGGAGAAGATAATCGTAACGTAGCGAGAATGGCTTCTTTATTGGCAGGATTACCATATTCTGTTCCTGGAGAAACTGTAAATCGTTTATGTAGCTCTGGACTATCAGCAATCATTCATGCCAATCGTGCAATTAAATCTGGTGATGGCGATGTGTTTATAGCAGGAGGAGTAGAGAATATGACGCGTGGACCATACGTCATCGCGAAACCATCAACAGGATTTGGAACTGATGCAAAAATGTATGATTCCAGTTTTGGATGGCGATTCATCAATCCAAAAATGCAAAAAATGTATGGAACAGATGGCATGGGAAATACTGCTGAAAATTTGGTGGAGAAATACAACATCTCTCGAGAAGATCAAGACAAGTTTGCCTATTGGAGCCAAATGAAAGCTTCGAAAGCTCAAGAAAATGGTCGATTAGCTAAAGAAATTGTAACGGTTGAAATTCCACAACGTAAAAAAGATCCAATCCTATTTTCAAAGGATGAGTTTGTTAAGCCTAATACTAGTTTGGACGTTTTAGCAAAATTAAGAGGTGCTTTTAAAGCAGAAGGAGGAAGTGTCACAGCTGGTAATTCATCAGGCTTAAATGATGGAGCAGCAGCAACAATCATTGCGTCAGAAGATGCAGTAAAAAAATATAATCTAAAACCATTAGCCCGAATTGTAAGTTCTGCTGTGGTTGGTGTAGAACCTGGAATCATGGGAATTGGTCCAGTAGAGGCCTCAAATAAAGCCTTGGCAAAAGCTGGCTTAACCATGAGTGATATGGATATTATCGAATTGAACGAAGCGTTTGCGGCTCAAGCTTTAGCTTGCACAAGAGCTTGGGGTTTAGCAGATGATGATCCAAGATTAAATCCAAATGGAGGATCCATCGCAATAGGTCATCCTCTTGGTGTCACTGGAACGAGAATTGCCTATTCGGCGGCTTTAGAGCTTCATGAACAGCAAAAACGTTATGCCTTAATAACCATGTGTATTGGCGTAGGTCAAGGATATGCAGCAATAATTGAACGCGTTTAAGATGAAAATACTAATCATTGGAGGAAACGGAACCATTGGAAAAAAAGTCACCGAAAGATTTTCAGAAAAACACAAAGTACTTGTGGCTGGACGAAACTCTGGTGACGTAAAAGTGAATTTTTCAGATTCAGAATCTATAAAATCAATGTTTGAGGTGGTTGGAAAAGTGGATGCTATCGTAGCCATTGCTGGAGATGCCAAATGGGACAAGTTTGAGAATTTATCTGAAGATGATTTTTACATTGGAATCAAAAGCAAACTGATGGGACAAGTTAATGCGGTGAGAATTGGGAAAGACTATTTAAATCATGGAGGTTCTATAACATTATCAACAGGAATTTTAGCAGATGATCCAGTTGATATGACCACAAGTGCAGCAATGGTTAATGGAGCCATTCATAGTTTTGTAAAAGCAGTTGTTTTGGAATTATATAACATTAGAGTCAATGTAGTTTGCTCTGATTTAGTTGAAGATTCATTCGAGAAGTATAAAGACTATTTTCCTGGTAATACGCCTGTGCCAATGCATAAAATTGTAGATGGTTATGTAAAGTGTGTAGAAGGAAAAATAAATGGAAGAATATTAAGAATA
>Ga0098073_1000093_pt1 | contig 34717 bp, 29 predicted proteins | sample 31_taG_FD_75060 | JGI IMG/M metagenome (GOLD analysis project Ga0098073, IMG submission 75060) | Marine viral communities from the Gulf of Mexico - 31_GoM_OMZ_CsCl metaG | ecosystem: Environmental > Aquatic > Marine > Oceanic | place: Gulf of Mexico | collected 2015-07-12
GAAAAACCATCAATACTTATGCTAGTCTCACCTTCAACACACATATAAATAATAAACGAATCATGAATGTTTTCTTTTCTAATTGTTTGGGTAAGGTGAATAAAATTGGTTGTGAAATAAGGACAAGACACCATTGGATTTGGCACATTACCAACGGTTGAATAGGAAACCTTAAAATCATTTTTCATATTAAAATCAATAGCATCAATTGCTAGATCATTATGAAGTTCTCGTTCGTTACCTTGATTATCTTTTCTGTCCCAATCGTAAACACGATACGTAATATCACTAGTTTGTTGAATTTCTGCAAGCATCACTCCTGCTCCAATGGCATGAACACGTCCAACTTCAATGAAAAAAGTGTCGCCTTCAGACACCTGTTCAAAATTTAAAATTTTGGTAAGTGTTTTATTTTTTAGGTGTTCTAAATATTCGTCTTGCGTAACTTTTTGGTTGAACCCAACAATTAGATTCGCGTCGTCATCTGCTTGCAAGACATACCACATCTCTGTTTTTCCGAAAGAATCATGACGTTTCTTAGCTAATTCGTCATTAGGATGCAATTGTATAGATAAATCTTCCTTGGCATCAATGAATTTAATCAATAGCGGAAACTTTTCACCAAAAACTGCAAAGTTCTTTTCTCCGATAAGGTCTTGTTTATAGGTTGAGAGCAATTGTTTGAGAGTCACTCCTCTTAGTTCACCATTGGCTACAATTGAAGTATCTCCATCGACATCACTAATCTCCCAACTTTCACCAACATTTGGTGCCCTGTTTTTTTTATTAAGAAGTGTCTTGAGCTTTGTACCTCCCCAAATTCTTTCTTTTAAAATTGGTTGAAACTTAATTGGATAAAAGTGACTCTTCATAAGCTTTTATCCTGAATATTTCACGAAGTTTCTTGGAGTTTCATAAAGTACAATCTCCAAATCAAAAGACGGTTTGAGCCTTGGTTTTATTTTGTTATAAATAACGACAACAATATTTTCGGCTGTTGGGTTCAAGTCCTTGAACTCAGGAACTTCAACATTCAAATTTTTATGATCAAAAGCGTCTTCAACCTCTTCTTTAATAATATCTTTCAAAACTTTCATGTCAATAACATAACCAGTTTCCAAGTCAATGTCACCTGTCACACTCACGATTAACTCATAATTGTGGCCATGAAAATTTGGGTTATTACATTTGCCAAAAACCTCATCGTTTTTATCAAAGCTCCAGTCTTTTCTATATAACCTATGAGCTGCATTAAAATGTGCTTTTCTACTAACGGTTACCTTCATTGTCAATTAAATTTATATGTTCGTAGAATTTTTCAAATATTATTTTAAACCAAGCCGTGTAACGTTCTGGATGTAAAACCATATCAACCTTAACATTTTCCAAATCCATCCATTTCCAAGATTCAACTTCGTCTTTATTTATTTTTGGTTCATGATTATAATGACCTACCATAATATGATCTAATTCATGCTCAGTCAACCCATTATCAAAAGGTGCTTTATAAATAAAAGACGTAGTTTCTTTTAAATCAGTTACAAAACCCATTTCTTCTTGCAGACGACGTTTACCAGCTTGAATGTTACTCTCTCCTTCTCGTTGGTGACTGCAACAGGTGTTGGTCCATAATCCTGGCGAATGATATTTACTCAATGCACGTTGTTGTAGCATTAACTCGTTCTTATCATTAAAAATAAAAACTGAAAACGCACGATGCAAAACTGCTTTTTCATGAGCTTCCATTTTTGGCATTAATCCTATTTGCTCATCGTTTTCGTTAACTAAAATCACTTGTTCTTCTTTCATAGAACTACAAAAATACCAACTAAAATATTAATAATATCATTCTGCATATAAAATCTGAAAACGTAATTCTGAAATCCTAATTTAAAGAGTATCTTTGCATCCCAATTGCAATAAGGAATATGAGTTTTTTAAAAGAAATAGAACGTAGAAGAACCTTTGGTATCATTTCGCATCCAGATGCTGGTAAAACGACGTTAACTGAAAAGTTATTACTTTTTGGTGGAGCTATTCAAGAAGCTGGAGCTGTAAAAAGTAATAAAATTAAAAAAGGTGCTACTAGTGACTTTATGGAAATTGAGCGGCAACGTGGTATTTCTGTTGCGACATCTGTTTTGGCCTTTGAATATGATGGGATAAAAATCAATATTCTAGATACTCCTGGACATAAAGACTTTGCTGAAGACACCTTTAGAACCCTTACTGCAGTTGATAGCGTAATTGTTGTTATTGATGTTGCAAAAGGGGTTGAAGAGCAAACCGAAAAACTTGTTGAAGTTTGTAGAATGCGAAACATACCTATGATTGTGTTTATTAATAAGCTTGATCGCGAAGGTAAAGATGCATTTGACTTATTAGATGAAGTTGAGCAAAAGTTAGGTTTAACTGTTACGCCATTGAGTTTCCCAATTGGAATGGGTTATGATTTCAAAGGAATTTATAACCTTTGGGAAAAGAATGTTAACCTTTTTAGTGGAGATAGTAGAAAGAATATTGAAGAAACTATCGAAATTTCTGATTTAGCCTCAGCAGAACTTACCAAATTAGTAGGTGAAAAGGCTGCAAACCAACTTCGGGAAGAAGTTGAACTTATTGAAGGTATTTACCCGAAATTTGATAAAACAGAATACTTAAGTGGTCATTTACAACCAGTCTTTTTTGGTTCTGCATTAAATAATTTTGGTGTTCGTGAATTGTTGGATTGTTTTGTTGAAATAGCACCAAAACCAAGACCTAAGCAAAGTGAGGAACGTTTGGTAAAACCTGAAGAAAAAAAGTTTACAGGTTTCGTATTTAAAATTCACGCCAATATGGATCCAAATCACAGAGATAGATTGGCATTTATAAAAATTGTTTCCGGAACTTTTGAACGTAATAAACCTTACCTTCACGTAAGACAAAACAAGAAATTAAAATTTTCAAGTCCGAACGCCTTTTTTGCGGAGAAAAAAGAAATAGTAGATATTTCTTACCCAGGTGATATTGTTGGTTTACACGACACTGGAAACTTTAAAATTGGAGACACTTTAACGGAAGGTGAAGTTATAAACTATAAAGGTGTCCCAAGCTTTTCCCCAGAGCATTTTAGATACATAAACAACGCAGATCCTTTAAAAGCCAAACAACTATATAAAGGTATTGACCAATTAATGGATGAAGGTGTGGCACAGTTGTTTACACTTGAACTCAATGGAAGAAAAGTCATTGGAACTGTTGGAGCACTTCAATATGAAGTGATACAATATAGACTTGAACACGAATATGGCGCAAAATGCACCTACGAAAATCTAAATGTGCATAAAGCCTGTTGGGTCGAACCTACTGAGAAAAACAATGAAGAATTTAAAGAGTTTTTGCGTGTTAAACAGCGTTTTTTAGCTAAGGATAAGCAAAATCAATTGGTGTTTTTAGCAGATTCAATTTTTTCATTACAAATGACACAACAAAAATACCCAAGCATTAAGTTTCACTTAACTTCTGAATACAACTAGTAATCAACAAGTTATCAATTTTTTTAAATAGAATAGAAACTGGATTTTAACTAATTTTTAAACAAATTTTTGTTTTTAATCGGAAATATTGTACATTTCAACGAAGTTTTTAATAATATAAAACTCTGGTTTTTACATTTAATATAGATTCATAACCCCAAACATGAACTACTTATGGAAACTCAAGACAACATTTTCAGTAATGAAGATATTACTGTGACCTTTGAACCTTGCAAGTGCATTCATGCAGAAAAATGCGCTCGAGAATTATCTGAAGTTTTTAGAACATCTGTAATTCCATGGATTAATTTGGATGGTATAGAAACAAAACGCATTATTGAACAAATAAATAGATGCCCTTCTGGTGCTTTACAATATTCTTTAAATACTGTTAAGAGGAAAGTAAGCTAAATACTTCAATTACGGTTTTTCCGTACTTTTTAAGATACACAATACATACAAAAGCATCAAACCAAATTTGTTGCTTTTCGCTTTTTTTTTTTTGAAAATAAAGAGCTACATTGGTTTAATAATTAATCTTTTTATCTTAAAATTAGTACTGATTATTAATATATTGAGCATTTAAATTATTTATAAAGAGAGAAAGCCTCTACAAGGTAGAAGCTTCTCCAGTTGTCTAAACTTAGTTAAACATTACATTTAACCTGATTAAATATACATATATTTTTCATTTTAAGTAATGTTTATAAAAATTAATCTTAAACCATTTTAAAATGAAGAAAATTACATTATGTCTTATTATTACACTTATGGGTGTATTACAAACATTTAGCCAAGAGGAGTGTGGTACACTTGCGCCTACTGCTCCAGAAATATATCCTGACAATCCAACAGTACGGAGCGCAGATGCAGGTACAACCTTCTGTATTAATGTAAAATTTCATATTGTTAGAAATACAGATGGGACAAATGGTTTTGAATTACCTTCTTTTAATATTGATCTTGACGATATCTTAACTAACTTAAATGAATACTTAAATCCACATGGAATTTTCCCAAATAATGTCTCTGTTAATTTCATTAACAATACAGATTTTTTAAATATAGATGGAAATTCTGAATTTCACTCTTTAATGGGAGTGGATAACGATCCGAATGCTATCAATTACTATATTGTAAATAAATTAATTACCAATGGATCTAGTCGTAGAGGTGCAGCAAAAACTGATTCTAATGCTTTTGCTTTAAAATATACATATGTTTATTCAGAAACTTCGCCACATGAATTTGGTCATGTACTCCGTTTATATCACACTCACGAAACTGATTTTGGCGTAGAAGCTATTAATGGATCAAATTGTTTTACTGCTGGTGACTTAGTCTGTGATACTCCTGCTGACCCTAAACTAGACTATGGAGATGATGGAAATGTAAACCCATTTAACTGCAATTATACAGGTGGTAATGGATATTCTCCAGATACAAGTAACATTATGTCTTACGCTGCCTCTTGTAGAAATAATTTAACTAATGGTCAAGGATTTAGGATGCGTCAAGCATTACGTTACAACTCAGTCCTTCAAAACGTGGTTGCTAATTCATGTACTATTACTGATATCACTATAGATGGTACTGATGCTATTTGTTTAAATCAAAATAAAACATTCAGTCTACAAAATTTACCAAGTGGTCTCACTCCAAATTGGAGCACATCTTCAAATTTAAATTTAATAAGTAGTAACACAACCGACATTACTGTTAATCTAACTAATAATACCTCCGAAAACATTACAATTACAGCAAAACTTACCATTGGTAGTATTGATTATTATATTTCAAAAAATTTAACGCATTTACCTGTTCCTTCTGCTTCGAGTATAGAACTTGAGAGCTTTAAAAGTGAGCCTATTTACACTAATAGATGGACCAATATTACGGCTCGTTATAATGGTTTGATTTCTGAATATAATCCTAATCATCGCTTTGAATGGAAGTGGGTTGTGCCTTCTCATCAAATCATTCAAAACTCGCCATTTTATTCTTATATACACGTAAACCCAATGACGACTATGTCTTCGGTTTATATTAAAACACAGGCTGAGAATGAATGTGGTTGTAGCGATTGGAAAGGAAAATGGTTTAATGTGGTAACACCACCATCAAATTGTTCAACCTGCCCAACAAATCCTGGAGAAGTGCATTATTAATATAATCCCTAAATTTAAAAACATGAAACAATTACTAATATTAAGTTTAACTGCAATAAGTTTTTTATCCTGTACCAACGATGATGATGGTTTTAAAGAAACTTCCATTTTTGGGACTTGGAAAGCAATTGAATATAGAGTTTTCAATGATGTAGTCCCATCTTCTACCCCTCAATGGGTAACCTTGGAAAATGGTCATGAAATTACGTTTAATGAAAATATGACCTATTTTTATGAAAATTCCCAATCCTGTTGTACAGAAACCAATATGTGCATATTTGAGATTGAAATTGAAAGTAATGATGATTATAACAGATTAAGTAGAGATTATGATTGTAATGGCACCATTGAACCAGTTGAATATTCTGATGAGTATCATTTTAATGGAAAGTATTTAATTTTAAATACAATATATTATGAAGAAGGAGGTCGTCAATATAAATATGTAAGAGTCAAAAAAGATGATGATAATTCTTCATTATAAAAAAGACCCTTTGTAAAATTTACAAAGGGTCTTTTTTAAAATTACGCTTCTCCTGTTGATCCAAAGTTCAAAGGAAACCACATTTTTTCTAAAGAAAACATTTCGAAAAAACACCAACCACAATTATGCCTGACCTGTTGGTCCAAAATTTAATGGTATTGGAGTTTTTTCGTAATCTTTAATTTCACCATGAGCAGATTCAAAGCGCTGTACATTATCACCTAAAGCTTTGACTAATCGCTTTGCGTGTTGTGGTGTTAAAATAATGCGTGATTTCACCTTGCTCTTGGGTGTTCCAGGCATTATACTTACAAAATCTAACACAAACTCAGACACTGAGTGATTGATAATTGCCAGATTAGAGTAAATACCTTCAGCTACTTTTTCGTCAAGTTCAATATTTATTTGACCTTTTTTATTTTTATTTTTTTCTTCTGCCATCTTTATCTTGTTTAAGCTTCCTAAAAAAAGGAATGCTGATTATAAATGATTTAATAAAAAAGCCTTCGTACAAATTAATGCATGAAGGCTTTTGTTTTATGGATTCCTACCTTCGCAGGAGTATCAAAATTTTAATTATAATTCAATTCTTGCTTAGCTTGCATCATTTCATCAAACTCTTCTTTAGAACCAACGATGATATTATCATAACGTCTTAAGCCTGTTCCAGCAGGAATTTTATGTCCAACAATTACGTTTTCCTTTAAGCCTTCAAGATCATCAATCTTACCGTTTACAGCTGCTTCATTTAAAACCTTAGTAGTTTCTTGGAAGGATGCTGCAGATATGAATGATTTTGTTTGAAGCGATGCTCTAGTAATACCCTGAAGTATAGGAGTTGCTGTTGCTGGATTTGCATCACGCGCTACCACCAAATTCTTATCTTCACGACGTAAAATAGAATTTTCATCTCTTAACTCTCTTGAAGTTACTATTTGTCCAGCTTTAAAGTTTTCTGAATCTCCAGCATCTTCAACTACCTTCTTACCAAATATTTCATCGTTTTCTTCAATAAAGTCAGCTTTATGAACCAATTGGTCTTCTAAGAAAATAGTATCACCAGAATCTTGAATTTGAACTTTACGCATCATTTGTCTAACGACAACCTCAAAGTGCTTATCATTGATTTTTACACCTTGTAAACGGTATACTTCTTGTACTTCATTTACTAAGTATTGTTGCACAGCAGATGGTCCTTTAATATTTAAAATATCGTCTGGAGTAATTGACCCATCAGATAAAGGCATACCAGCTTTTACAAAATCATTTTCTTGAACAAGAATTTGATTCGAAAGTTTTACTAAGTACTTCTTAACATCACCAAGTTTTGACTCAACAACGATTTCTCTGTTACCACGCTTAATTTTTCCGAAAGACACAACACCATCAATCTCACTTACAACAGCAGGATTTGAAGGATTACGCGCTTCGAACAACTCAGTAACACGAGGTAAACCACCTGTAATATCACCAGCTTTTGCAGATTTACGAGGAATTTTTACTAAGATTTTTCCAATGTTAATTTTCTCTCCATCATCAATCATTAGGTGTGCACCAACTGGAAGGTTGTATGAACGAATAACTTCTCCTTTACCATCTTCGATATGTAAAGTTGGAATAAGTTTTTTATTTCTAGATTCAGAAATTACTTTTTCTTGGAAACCAGTTTGCTCATCTATCTCAACTTGGTAAGTAATACCTTGCTCAATATTTTCATAACGAACTTTACCTGCAAATTCTGAGATAATTACACCATTATATGGATCCCATTGACAAACAATATCTCCAGCTTTTAGCTTAGCGCCATTTTTAGTAAATAACGTAGAACCATAAGGAATATTGTTAGTACTTAAAGCAATCCCTGTTTTCTCATCAACTAGCTTAAGTTCAGACGTTCTTGAAATTACGATATCAACGTCATTACCTTCACTATCTTTACCTTTAACAGTTTTAAGATCTTCAATTTCAGCAATACCATCAAATTTAACAGCAAGCTTATTTTCTTCTGAGATGTTACCAGCAATACCACCAACGTGGAATGTACGAAGTGTTAACTGTGTACCAGGCTCACCAATTGATTGTGCAGCAACTACACCCACAGCTTCACCACGTTGAACCATTTTACCTGTTGCAAGATTACGTCCGTAACATTTTGCACAAATACCTTGTTTAGCCTCACATGTCAAAGCCGAACGTACTTCTACGGCTTCAATTGGAGATGCTTCAATCTTTTTAGCATTTTCTTCATAAATATGCTCACCTGAAGCTACTAATAACTCATCAGTTAGAGGATTATACACATCATGTAATGAAGTTCTACCAACGATTCTTTCTTCTAAAGTTTCAACAACTTCTTCATTCTTCTTCAATGGTTCAACTGTAATACCTCTTAAAGTACCACAATCTTCAGAATTCACAATAACGTCTTGAGATACATCAACCAAACGACGTGTTAAGTAACCAGCATCTGCAGTTTTAAGTGCAGTATCAGCAAGACCTTTACGAGCACCATGCGTTGAAATAAAGTATTCTAAAATTGAAAGTCCTTCTTTAAAGTTAGAAAGAATTGGGTTTTCAATAATTTCTCCTCCTCCAGCATTTGATTTTTTAGGTTTGGCCATCAAACCACGCATTCCTGTAAGCTGACGAATCTGTTCTTTAGATCCACGAGCTCCAGAATCAAGCATCATATACACAGAGTTAAATCCTTGTTGATCTTCGCGAATACGCTTCATAGACAACTCAGTTAACTCAGCATTCGTTGATGTCCAGATATCAATAACTTGGTTATAACGCTCGTTGTTTGTTATAAGTCCCATGTTATAGTTAGCCATAATACCATCAACTTGCTTATTAGCCGCGTCGATCATAGTATGTTTTTCTGGTGGAATGATAATATCACCTAAACTGAATGACAACCCACCTTGGAAAGCGAATTTATATCCTAAAGTTTTGATTTCATCAAGGAATTCTGCTGTTTCAGGTACGCTTGTCACTTTTAAGATATCATGAATAATATCTCTCAATGATTTTTTAGTTAATACCTGATTGATAAATCCAGCTGCTTCTGGTACTTTTTCGTTAAATAATACACGACCAACAGTCGTTTCGATTACTTTACGAACAAGTTTTCCTTCATCGTTAAAATCAACAGTTCTTACCTTAATAGAAGCGTTCAACTCAACTTTCTTCTCATTGTAAGCAATTGTTACTTCTTCTGGAGAATAGAACGTTAACCCTTCTCCAACTACTTTATGTTCTGGAGTAGATTGACGTAACTTGGTCATATAATAAAGACCAAGTACCATATCTTGAGAAGGTACAGTTACTGGAGAACCATTTGCAGGGTTCAAGATATTATGAGAAGCTAACATTAACAGTTGTGCTTCTAAAATAGCTTCAGGTCCTAATGGTAAATGTACAGCCATTTGGTCGCCATCAAAATCGGCATTAAATGCAGTACACACCAAAGGATGTAACTGAATAGCTTTCCCTTCAATTAATTTTGGCTGGAATGCTTGAATACCAAGTCTGTGAAGCGTAGGAGCACGGTTTAAAAGCACTGGATGTCCTTTTAAAACGTTCTCTAAAATATCCCAAACTACAGGTTCTTTTTTATCTATGATTTTCTTTGCAGATTTTACAGTTTTTACGATACCTCTTTCAATTAACTTTCTAATAACAAAAGGCTTGTATAATTCTGCTGCCATATTTTTTGGCAATCCACATTCGAACAATTTTAATTCTGGTCCAACAACAATTACCGAACGAGCTGAATAATCAACACGCTTACCGAGTAAGTTTTGACGGAAACGACCTTGCTTGCCTTTTAATGAATCTGATAATGATTTTAAAGGTCTGTTTGAGTCGGTTTTTACTGCTGAAGATTTACGTGTGTTATCAAATAACGAATCTACAGATTCTTGTAACATACGTTTTTCGTTACGTAAAATTACTTCAGGTGCTTTAATCTCAACAAGTCGCTTAAGACGATTGTTACGAATAATCACACGACGATATAAGTCATTTAAATCTGAAGTTGCGAAACGACCACCATCAAGAGGTACCAAAGGACGTAATTCTGGTGGAATTACTGGAATGGCCTTCATGATCATCCATTCTGGATGGTTTTCACGATTTTCGTTTGCCTCTCTAAATGCTTCCACAACTTGTAAACGTTTTAAAGCCTCTGTTTTACGTTGTTTAGACGTTTCAGTATTTGCTTTATGACGAAGTTCAAATGAAAGCTCTTTAAGATTAATTCTTGATAATAATTCAATTAAACATTCAGCACCCATTTTAGCGATAAACTTCTCTGGGTCGTTATCATCTAAATATTGGTTTTCTTTAGGAAGTGTTTCAAGAATATTTAAATATTCTTCTTCAGTTAAGAAATCCATTTTTTGAAGATCTTCACCTTCAGCATTTTTAGCATTTCCAGGTTGAATAACGACATAGCGCTCATAATAGATAATCATATCTAATTTCTTAGATGGCAATCCTAATAGGTAACCTATTTTGTTAGGTAACGAACGGAAATACCAAATATGAGCTACTGGCACAACTAAGTTGATATGGCCAACACGATCACGACGTACTTTCTTTTCTGTAACTTCAACACCACATCTGTCGCAAACAATGCCTTTATATCTAATACGCTTATATTTTCCACAAGCACATTCATAATCCTTTACAGGACCAAAAATACGCTCACAAAACAAACCATCGCGTTCTGGTTTATGAGTTCTATAATTGATAGTTTCTGGTTTTAAAACCTCTCCACGAGATGCAGCCAAAATAGACTCAGGAGATGCTAAACCAATTGAGATTTTGTTAAATCTCTGTACTGTATTCTTATCTTGTTTTCTTGCCATGATAACTTTATAGTCTTCAGTCTTCAGCCTTCAGTACACAGATTTTATTGTATACTGAGGACTGCCTACTATTTTATTATTCTTCTAATCTAATGTCTAATCCAAGACCTTTCAATTCATGCATTAATACATTGAAAGATTCTGGTAGTCCAGGTTCTGGCATTGGTTCGCCTTTTACGATTGCTTCGTAAGTTTTTGCTCTACCAATTACGTCGTCAGATTTTACTGTTAAAATCTCACGTAATGTACTAGATGCACCATAAGCCTCAAGTGCCCAAACCTCCATTTCACCAAAACGTTGACCTCCAAATTGTGCTTTACCACCAAGAGGTTGTTGAGTGATTAATGAATAAGGCCCTATTGAACGTGCATGCATTTTATCGTCAACCATATGACCTAACTTAAGCATGTAGATAACACCTACTGTTGCTGGTTGGTCAAAACGGTCTCCAGTACCTCCATCATATAAATAGGTATGTCCATATCTTGGAATTCCAGCTTCGTCAGTTAATGCATTGATTTGATCAATATTTGCACCATCAAAAATTGGAGTCGCATATTTTTGATCTAATTTTTGACCAGCCCAACCAAGAACTGTTTCATAAATCTGACCAATGTTCATACGAGATGGTACACCAAGTGGATTTAATACAATATCAACTGGAGTTCCATCTTCTAAGAAAGGCATATCTTCTTGACGAACAATACGAGCAACAATACCTTTGTTACCATGACGTCCTGCCATTTTATCACCAACTTTTAGTTTACGCTTCTTAGCGATATAAACTTTAGCTAATTTGATAATTCCAGCAGGAAGTTCGTCACCAACAGAGATAGTAAATTTCTCACGACGTAAAGATCCTTGAAGATCGTTTTCTTTAATTTTATAGTTGTGAATTAAATCTGCAACCAATTTGTTTGTATGATCATCTGTAGTCCATTTTCCAGCTACTAAATGCGCATAATCGTCAACAGCATTCAACATTTTTAAGGTGAATTTTTTTCCTTTAGGGAAAACTTCTTCTCCTAAGTCATTTTGAATACCTTGAGCGGTTTTACCACCAACAATTGCAAACAATTTTTCAACTAATATATCTTTAAGAGCATCAAACTTTTTGTCGTAGATATCTTCTAACTGCGTGATATCTTCTTTATCTTTTGCTCTCTTACGCTTATCTTTTATTGCTCTAGCGAATAATTTTTTATCAATTACAACACCATGTAATGAAGGTGAAGCCTTTAAAGATGCATCTTTTACATCACCAGCTTTATCACCAAAAATAGCACGTAATAATTTCTCTTCTGGAGTTGGATCTGATTCTCCTTTAGGAGTAATCTTACCAATTAAGATATCACCTGGTTTAATATCAGCACCAATACGAATCATTCCATTTTCATCCAAGTCTTTTGTAGCCTCTTCAGAAACGTTAGGAATGTCATTAGTTAACTCTTCATTACCAAGTTTTGTATCTCTTACTTCTAGAGAATATTCATCTATATGTATAGATGTAAAAATATCATCACGAACAACTTTTTCAGAAATTACAATAGCATCCTCGAAGTTATAACCTTTCCAAGGCATGAAAGCAACTTTCATGTTTCTACCAAGTGCTAGCTCCCCATTTTGAGTTGCATAACCTTCACAAAGTACTTGACCTTTTGTTACCTTATCGCCTTTTTTAACAATAGCTTTAAGGTTTACAGAAGTACCTTGGTTTGTTTTTCTGAATTTTGTTAAAGGATATGTTTTGGTGTCAGACTCAAAACTTACTAAAGCTTCTTCTTCTGTTCTATCATATCTAATAACAATTTCATTTGCATCAACGTATTCAACAACTCCTTCTCCTTCAGCATTAACTAATACTCTAGAATCTGATGCTACTTGACGTTCTAATCCAGTACCAACAATTGGTGATTCAGGTAATAATAAAGGAACAGCTTGACGCATCATGTTAGATCCCATCAATGCTCTGTTCGCATCATCATGCTCTAAGAATGGAATCAAAGAAGCCGAAATAGATGAAATTTGGTTTGGTGCAACGTCTGTATAATGCAATCCCGTAGGATCAATTACTGGGAAATCACCTTCTTGACGAGCAATTACTTTATCGTGAAGAATTTTTCCTTTGTCATCAACTTTTACAGTTGCTTGAGCAATCATTTTCTCTTCTTCTTCCTCAGCACTTAAATATACTGGAGCTCCTTTAATATCAACAACTCCATTTTCAACTGTACGGTAAGGAGTTTCAATGAATCCCATTGAATTAACCTTAGCATATACTGATAATGAAGAAATCAAACCAATGTTTGGTCCTTCAGGAGTTTCAATTGGACATAAGCGTCCATAATGTGTATAGTGAACGTCACGTACCTCGAAACCTGCTCTTTCTCTAGATAAACCTCCAGGTCCTAATGCAGATAAACGACGTTTGTGAGTTATCTCAGCTAATGGATTGGTTTGATCCATAAATTGAGAAAGCTGGTTAGTACCAAAAAATGAATTAATTACAGATGATAATGTTTTAGCATTAATCAAATCGATAGGTGTAAATACTTCATTATCACGAACGTTCATACGTTCACGAATAGTACGTGCCATACGTGCTAAACCAACACCAAATTGAGACGATAGTTGCTCACCAACAGTACGTACACGACGGTTTGACAAGTGATCAATATCATCAATCTCTGCTTTTGAATTGATTAGCTCGATTAAATATTTTACAATAGTAATGATATCTTCTTTGGTAAGCACTTGCTTATCCATTCCAATATCAAGACCTAATTTTTTGTTCATTCTATAACGACCTACCTCACCTAAGTTGTAACGTTGGTCACTAAAGAAAAGCTTATCGATAATACCTCTTGCTGTTTCCTCATCTGGTGGTTCAGCATTACGAAGTTGACGATAAATATGCTCAACAGCTTCTTTTTCAGAGTTTGTCGGATCTTTTTGAAGTGTATTATGAATAATGGCATAATCTCCTTGCTGAGCACTTTCTTTATGTAAAAGAATTGTTTTTGCACCAGCTTCAAGAATTTCTTCAATATTATCTTTATCTAAAACCGTATCACGATCAAGAACAATCTCATTTCTTTCAATTGATACAACTTCACCTGTATCTTCATCAACGAAATCTTCATGCCAAGTGTTTAGAACACGAGCCGCTAATTTGCGACCAAGAATCTTTTTAAGTCCAGATTTTGATACTTTAACTTCTTCTGCTAAATCGAAAATTTCAAGAATATCTTTATCTCTTTCAAAACCAATGGCTCTGAATAAAGTTGTTACAGGTAATTTTTTCTTTCTATCGATGTAGGCATACATTACAGAGTTAATATCTGTAGCAAATTCGATCCAAGAACCTTTGAATGGAATTACTCTTGCAGAATATAACTTTGTACCATTGGCGTGAAACGATTGACCAAAGAATACACCTGGCGAACGATGTAATTGTGAAACTACAACACGCTCAGCTCCATTGATACAAAATGTACCGCTTGGAGTCATATATGGAATTGTACCTAAATATACATCTTGAACAATAGTTTCAAAATCTTCATGTTCAGGATCTGTACAATATAGTTTTAGTCTTGCTTTTAGTGGAACACTGTATGTTAGTCCTCTTTCTATACATTCTTCTATTGTGTATCTTGGTGGATCAATAAAATAATCCAAAAATTCCAAGACAAATTGATTACGAGTATCTGTAATCGGGAAGTTTTCCATGAAGGTGTTGTATAAACCTTCATCACCTCTTTCTTCTGATTTAGTCTCTAATTGGAAAAAATCCTGAAAGGATTTAATCTGAATATCCAGAAAATCAGGATATTCCGTTCTATTAATAATAGATGAGAAATTTAATCTTTCAGCTTTAGTTGCTAACATCGACGGACGAATTTTTGATTAAAAAATAGTTTTGCGTGTACATAGTATTTATATACACAAAAGGGTTTAGGTCATATTTCGCTTTTTTTACGAAATAGACCTAAACCATATTTTGTAGGTTAGTTAAGCTTACTTAAGCTCAACCTCAGCTCCCGCTTCTTCTAAAGAAGTTTTAAGACCTTCTGCTTCGTCTTTAGAAACACCTTCTTTGATAGCACTTGGTGCACTATCAACTAATTCTTTAGCTTCTTTTAATCCTAAACCAGTTAATTCCTTAACTAATTTTACAACTGCTAATTTAGCACCACCAGCTGCTTTAAGAATTACATCAAATTCAGTTTGAGCTTCTCCAGCATCATCACCACCAGCTGCTGGGCCAGCAGCTACTGCTACAGCTGCAGCAGCAGGTTCGATACCATACTCTTCTTTTAATATAGTAGCTAACTCGTTTACTTCTTTTACTGTTAAGTTAACTAATTGTTCTGCGAAATCTTTTAAATCTGCCATTTTCTATCGTTTTAATAAATTTTTAATAATATAATTGTAATTAAGTGCGTACTTATTTGTTCTATCCTTCTTTTTCAGATAGAGTTTTGATAATTCCTGCTAGTTTACCACCACTTGACTTAAGCGCTGAAACAACATTTTTAGCTGGAGATTGTAATAATCCAATAATTTCACCTATCAACTCTTCTTTAGATTTAATATCTACTAACATATCAAGTTGATCATCACCTAAATAAATAGACTCGTCAATAAACGCACCTTTTAAAAGTGGTCTGTTTGATTTTTTTCTGAAGTCTTTAATTACTTTGGCTGGTGCATTACCAGTTTCAGAATACATAATCGAAGTGTTACCTTTTAATGCTGAAGGTAAATCTCCGAAATCTCTATCTGATGCTTCCATTGCTTTTTCGAGCAATGTATTTTTAACAACTGCTAATTTAATGTTTGCTTTAAAACAAGCACGACGTAAATTTGAAGTAGTTTCTGCGTTTAATCCAGAAATATCAGCTAAATATATGTTAGCATTTTCAGATAACTGAGCAGTTAACTCTTCAATTACTTGTGATTTTTCTTCTCTTGTCATAATAAAAAGTTTTTACTGCTTAACTTATTTTTGGATCAATTGCAACACTTGGACTCATTGTACTAGACATGTAAATGCTCTTCACATAAGTACCTTTTGCTGCAGTTGGTTTAAGTTTTATTAATGTTGAAAGTAATTCTTGAGCATTACCTGCAATTTTATCAGCACTAAAAGATGCTTTACCAATTGCTGCATGTACAATACCCGTTTTATCAACTTTAAAATCAATTTTACCAGCTTTAACTTCTGTAACAGCTTTTGCTACATCCATAGTTACTGTACCTGTTTTTGGGTTTGGCATTAAACCACGAGGACCTAATACACGTCCTAAAGGACCTAATTTACCCATAACACTCGGCATAGTTATAATTACGTCAACGTCTGTCCAACCATTCTTGATCTTATCAAGATATTCGTCTAAACCAACGTAATCTGCTCCAGCTTCTTTTGCTTCTGCCTCTTTATCTGGAGTAACTAAAGCTAATACTTTCATGTCTTTACCAGTACCATGTGGAAGAGATACAACACCTCTTACCATTTGGTTTGCTTTTCTAGGATCTACTCCTAAACGTACTGCTATATCAACAGAGGCATCAAATTTTGTGTTTGTGACCTCTTTTATCAAAGCTGAAGCCTCTTCAACAGAGTAAAGTTTACTCTTGTCTATTTTAGCTACTGCTTCTTTCTGTTTTCTTGTTAATCTTGCCATTTCAAAAATAATTTAGATTAATTTGGTGAATCACCACCTCTTACAGTTATACCCATTGATCTAGCTGTACCAGCTACCATTTTCATAGCAGAATCAATAGTAAATGCATTTAAATCTACCATTTTATCTTCAGCAATAGTTCTAATTTGATCCCAAGTTACTTTTGCAACTTTCTTCCTGTTTGGTTCACCTGAACCCTTTTTTACTTTGGCCGCTTCTAATAATTGTACTGCTGCTGGTGGTGTTTTAATGACAAAATCAAATGATTTGTCTTTATAAACTGATATCACAACAGGTAAAACTTTACCCGGTTTGTCTTGCGTTCTAGCATTGAACTGCTTACAAAACTCCATGATATTTACTCCAGCGGCACCTAAAGCGGGTCCAACCGGTGGCGACGGATTCGCTGCACCTCCCCTTACTTGTAGCTTAACTACTTTACCTAACTCTTTTGCCATTTTTAATAATTTAGTTTGAATTGATTTTAATTAATGGAAGCGTCAAAAACAATTCTATATATGTGTAACAATTATTATACTTTTTCAACTTGCATATAGCTTAACTCTAATGGTGTTTTTCTTCCAAAAATTTTCACCATTACTTCAAGCTTACGCTTTTCTTCATTTATTTTTTCAATGGTACCATCAAATCCATTAAATGGACCATCAATAACTTTTACTGTTTCTCCGATTACAAAAGGAATTGCTACATTTGAATCTGATTCAACTGACAATTCATCTACCTTACCTAACATTCTGTTAACTTCAGATTGTCTTAATGGCACAGGATCTCCTCCTTTAGTTTCTCCTAAGAATCCGATTACATTTGTAATAGACTTTATGATGTGTGGAATTTCACCACTTAGGTTCGCTTGAATCATTATATATCCTGGGAAATAAACTTTTTCTTTGTTTATTTTTTTCCCATTTCGGATTTGAATAACTTTTTCTGTAGGCACTAATACTTGATCAACATAATCACCTAAACCTAATCGAGCAATTTCATTCTCTATATAAGTTTTGATTTTGTTTTCTTGACCACTTACAGCCCTAACAACATACCATTTTTTTTCAATACTACTTTCAGACATATTGTACTGTTCTATTTTAATAGGTTAAAGTACTCTTTAATTACGCCGCTAAAAACAGTATCAACTCCCCAAATGGCGAGAGAAAAAATGATAGAAAAAACCGCTACTAAAACTGTTAGACTTTGAGCTTCAGCTAAAGTTGGCCAGCTAACGTGGTTTTTTAACTCATCAAATGATTCCTTTATATAATTTACAATTCCTGCCATTTACTTTCTATTTTATCGATTAAGAACTTCTTAATATTTTAAGCCTTTCTCAATCCGTATATTAACATTCGCACGGGTTGAGAGACTCGAACTCCCGACACCTGGTTTTGGAGACCAGTGCTCTACCAACTGAGCTAAACCCGTAAATACAAGTCAAGGTATTTCGAAAAAATCCGAAACACCTTAACTTTATATATTAAACTTTAATTAGTCTAAAATCTCAGTAACCTGACCAGCTCCAACTGTTCTACCACCTTCACGGATTGCGAAACGTAGTCCAACATTCATTGCAATTGGTTGAATTAACTCAACATTGATTGTTAAGTTATCTCCAGGCATAACCATCTCTACTCCTGAAGGTAAAGCAATATTACCTGTTACGTCAGTTGTACGTACGTAGAACTGTGGACGATAGTTATTATGGAATGGAGTGTGACGTCCACCTTCTTCTTTTTTAAGGATATAAACCTCAGCCTTAAATTTAGCATGAGGAGTTACAGAACCTGGCTTACAGATTACCATACCTCTAGAGATTTGTGTTTTCTCAATACCTCTTAATAAGATACCAGCATTATCTCCAGCTTCACCTCTATCTAATATTTGACGGAACATTTCGATACCAGTAATAGTAGATGTTAATTTTTCAGCTCCCATACCAATAATATCAACTGCATCACCAGTGTTAGCAATACCAGTTTCAATACGACCAGTAGCAACAGTACCACGACCTGTAATAGAGAATACATCTTCTATTGGCATTAAGAAAGGCTTATCAACTTCTCTTAAAGGCTCTTCAATCCAAGTATCAACAGCTTCCATTAATTCTAGTACTGTATCTACCCATTTTTGCTCACCATTAAGTGCACCTAAAGCAGATCCTGAAACAACAGGTCCATTATCACCGTCATACTCATAGAAGTTTAATAAATCTCTAACTTCCATATCTACTAACTCTAAAAGCTCTTCATCATCAACCATATCAACTTTGTTTAAGAAAACAACGATACGAGGAATACCTACTTGACGACCTAATAAGATATGCTCTCTTGTTTGTGGCATAGGACCATCAGTAGCCGCAACTACTAAAATAGCACCATCCATTTGAGCAGCACCTGTTACCATGTTCTTTACATAATCCGCGTGACCTGGACAGTCAACGTGAGCATAGTGACGATTTTGTGTTGCATATTCTACGTGTGAAGTATTAATTGTAATACCTCTTTCTTTTTCTTCTGGTGCATTATCAATTTGATCAAATGATTTTGCTTCTGAAAAACCTGCATCAGCTAATACTTTAGTAATAGCAGCAGTTAAAGTTGTTTTACCGTGATCTACGTGTCCAATTGTACCTATGTTAAGGTGTGGTTTTGAACGATCGAAAGTTGCCTTTGCCATGTTTAATTTATTTTAATCTTATTTATATTAGTGTTCAATTTTTATTTTTGATTGAGCCAATGACGAGAATTGAACTCGTGACCTCTTCCTTACCAAGGAAACGCTCTACCCCTGAGCTACATCGGCGTAAAGTGTTCATGCAATCTCAATTAAGAGATTCTGCCTTCGCAGTAATTTTTTTGAGCGGGAGACCGGGTTCGAACCGGCGACATTCAGCTTGGAAGGCTGACGCTCTACCAACTGAGCTACTCCCGCAATTTTTATACAATCATGTGAATTTAAATGTGGGGAGAGCAGGATTCGAACCTGCGAAGGTAAAACCAACAGATTTACAGTCTGTCCTCGTTGGCCGCTTGAGTATCTCCCCAATATAAAAATTCACTCTTTTAAAAGAACTTGAGCCGATGGAGGGACTCGAACCCACGACCTGCTGATTACAAATCAGCTGCTCTAGCCAGCTGAGCTACATCGGCTTATTTTTACTGCTTTTTAGCAACAAAAAAGTCCGCTATTTCTAACGGACTGCAAATGTATATATATTTTTTTTGTTTCAAAACATTTTTTGAAAAATTTTATCTATAAATGTGATCTTAATTTTTCTTTGCGTTTTTTTAATTGTCTTTCTAGTGAATTTACTGCTGAATCTGCACCTTCTTCAAAAGTTTTACAAACTTTTTTTACTACAAAACTATCTCCAGGAACATCCACTCTTGCCTCAAATATTTTATTTTCTTTATCACTTGTATTTTCTACTTTTAAGAAAACGTCTGATTTTATAACTTTATCATAATAACGATCCAGTTTATCCATTCTGTTTTGTATAAAGTTTATTAACTTTTTGTCTGCGTTAAAATTTACTGATTGTGTATTTACTTTCATGATTTTACACTTTTGGTTAGACAATTATTTAATTCTTTGAATTTCTTGGATGAGACTTTGCATACACTTTTTTTAATTCTGATATACTATTATGTGTATAAACTTGAGTTGCCGCCAAACTTGAATGACCCAATAATTCTTTTACTGCATTTAAATCTGCACCTTGGTTTAGTAAATGTGTTGCAAAAGAATGTCTCAGTATGTGCGGACTCTTTTTTACCTTCGAAGATGCCAAACTAAAATACTCATTTATTATTCGGTAAACAAGTGTTTCATAAATTTTAACTCCTTTTTTTGTTAAAAATAAGGTGGCCTTATCGCTAATAATTGGTAGCTTATTTCTTTCCATTAAATAATCATTTAATGTTTGTATGGTCGAATTTAGCAATGGTAATATGCGCTCTTTATTTCTCTTCCCTAAGACTTTCAGTGTTTTACCTTCAAGGTTTAAATCGGTTAATTTGATATTTACCAATTCTATCCTTCTGATTCCTGTTGAATAAAACAATTCAATAATTGATTTATCTCTTAACCCTTCAAATGTATTGTCAAATTGAAAATCATTCAACACTGTTTCGACTTCAGCTTGTGAGAATGGTATCTGAATTTTTTTTTCTGTTTTAAGAGCTTTGTGCTTTATTAAGGGGTTGACTTTAATGGTTTCAATTTTAAGTAGAAATTTAAAATAGCTATTGAGCGACGATACTTTTCTATTAATACTTCTATTTGAAATATTGGTTTCAACTAACTTGATAATCCAACTTCTTATTTGAGCATAATTTACATTATCGATTATATTATCATTGAATTCTTCTTCACAAAAATTAGAAAAACTTTCCAAGTCTCTCACATAAGCATTAATAGTATGAGGCGAATAGTTTTTTTCGAGAGATAAATAATCTGAAAAGGATTTGAAGGTCATAGACTAAAGTTGATGCTTAAAAATACAAAACTTAATTGAAGCAACATATATAAAAACAAAAACCCACAATATATATTGTGGGTTTCCTTATTTATTTTAAAAAGCTACTAAATTTCTTCAGAATCTCTTAAACGTTGAATGTATTGTGCCTTTTGAATTTGGGCTCTACGTTCTACTGAAGGCTTAGTAAATTGCTTACGAGTTTGTAACATACGCTTAGTTCCAGTTTTATCAAACTTTCTCTTAAAACGCTTTAACGCTCTATCTATATTTTCTCCTTCTTTAATTGGTATTATTAACATAGTGTCTTAACCTCCTCTCTTTTAGAATTTCAGGCTGCAAATATAAAAACTTATTTATTACTAACAATTAATAATTAAAAATTTATGTCACAGGTTTATATTTCTTTTTATCTATAACCATCTTAGCTATTATTTCTCTTAGAATCTCAGATGTTCCTCCACCTATTGGACCTAATCTACTGTCTCTAAATAATCTTGCCATTGGATAATCTTCCATATAACCATAACCTCCTAAAAATTGTAAACAATCATAAGCCACCTCATCTGCCATTTTTGTTGATCGCAATTTTGAAATGGTTGCTTCTTTCACAGCATACTCTCCTTTGTCCAATTTATAAGCTACAGAATAATTATAGATTTTACAAATTTCCATATCTGCATACAAATCGGCATAACGATGACGAAGTGCTTGATATTTATTTATAGTTTTTCCGAAAGTTTTACGCTCTGACATATATTGCAATGCATATTCCAAAGCAAATTCTGCTCTTGCATGTGCATTGATTCCCATAAACAATCTTTCAAGTGCAAAATGCTGCATGATGTAAGGAAATCCTTTGCCTTCCTCACCCATTAAATTTGAAGCAGGAACAATCACATTATCAAAAGCAATTTCAGCTGTATCTGATGCCCTCCAACCTAATTTGTTCAATTTTGAAACAGAGACTCCTTTCGTTTTACTGTCTACAATAAACATACTAATTCCTTTGTTGCCGAGTTCTGGGTTTGTTTTGGCTGCAACAATCATATAGTCGCTATATACGCCATTTGTGATAAATGTTTTTGATCCATTTAACACATAATTGTCTCCTTCTTTAATAGCAGTTGTTCGTATTCCTGCAACATCACTTCCTCCAAAAGGTTCGGTAACACAAAGGCATCCTATTTTTTCACCCATTACACTTGGCTGAAGATATTTTACCTTTTGCTCATGATTGGCTTCCTTGTTAAGGTGAGTCATTGCTAAATAAGCATGAGCCCAAATTGCAGCGGCGAAACCACCTGAGTTTATTTTTTGAAGTTCTTCTAGAAGAATAACAGTATAAAATAAATCTAAATCTAAACCATCGTATTCAGCCGGAGTTGCTAGACCAAAGTAGCCCATTTCACCAAATTTACTCCAAATAAAACGTTCTATTGTTCCTGATTTTTCCCATTTTTCAATATGTGGAACAACTTCTTTTTGTAAAAAATTTTTAAGGCTTCGCCTAAATAATTGATGTTCTTCTGTGAAGTACATACTATCCATAATCATGCAATTTAATCGAGCTTCAAATATAACTTAATTATCTCAATTTTTTCAATAGGAAATTTTTTTACTTTGGTTAATTCATCTAAAGATTTGTAGCCTTCTCTAAGTGTACGCTGGTTAATAATCTCATAAGCCAACTCATAGTCTATATGTTGAATGGTTACAAGTTCCTCCGTTGAAGCAGAATTTAAGTTTATTTTTTCAATTTGCCTTGGTGTTTTAACTGTAAACTCATTTAGCAATCGTTCTAAAACTTCTGGCGATATACCATATATATCTTGAAGCTGGACATCTGCAATAAAGCCACCTTTGAATTTATTTCTGAATTTAATAATTCTTTTCGATAATGTTTCGCCTATGCCGTTAACACGTTGCAGCTGATTTGCAGTTGCAGTATTTAAGTCGGTCTTTTGCTCAAATGTCTTTATTGAATTATTCTGGTAATTATATTTCGGTTTGGGCGTTGGATTTGTCACCCATTCAGGAAACTTAAAATAAGGTGAGATCTCAGCTAGTAATGAATCTGATACTTTGGTAACTTGTTGAAATTGTTTTGTTGAGTTAATCCATTTATCCTGTTCTCTGTATTCAAGTAATCTGTCTATTTCTTCTGAAGACATTCCCAAAGTATACCCTTTATAGTCTGTTATATAATTAGGGTTAAATGGAAATATTTTTGGTTTGGTGTTTTCAACCTCAACTAATTTGAGTGAATCTATTTCATGCTGAAACTTGGCAAGTTCAGTTTCATTTATGGAGATATCATCAGTAGGAATTTCAACAAACAAATAAACACATTGAAGTAAAATAATAATCAGTACCAATAAAAAAATCCCATTTCGTTGTCCTCGAGTGAACTTGAAATGGGATTTTATATGTTTCATTTTTTTTATAGTTTACATGTGCTTGGTAATATCTTCAGCACCTTCTTGTATAGCCTCTCTTTTAATAGAAATTGCACCTAAATATCTCTTCATTTCTTGTCTCACTTTTGGGAACAAGAAGAATAATCCAATCATATTAGGGAATACCAATGCTAAAATCATTGCATCAGAGAATTTAATAACAGCATCTAAAGTTGCAGCAGCACCAATAACGATAAAAACTAAGAATAATATTTTATATACAGTGTCAGCAGTTTTTCCTTTCCCGAATAAATACTTCCAAGATTGAAGTCCGTAATAAGACCACGAAATCATTGTTGAGAATGCGAATAATATAATTGCTATTGTTAACACATAAGAGAACCCTGGTATTACAGAATCAAAAGCCATAGAGGTTAAATCTACACCTCCAATAGAACTACCATCCGAATTTAACAATACGCTACTAGCAGAATCTCCAGCGGCTCCATATTGGAACACGCTCTGCATATTTCCCCCGTCAATATTAAAGAAAATAATAACCAATGCAGTCATTGTACAGATAACCACAGTATCAATAAATGGTTCTAAAAGTGCAACAACACCTTCTGATGCTGGATACTTTGTACGAACAGCTGAATGGGCAATTGCTGCAGATCCAGCTCCCGCTTCGTTAGAGAAAGCAGCACGCTGGAAACCTACAATAAGTACACCAACCAAACCTCCAAGTCCAGCCATTGGCGTGAAAGCACCATCAAAAATTAATCCGAAAGCAGTACCAATATCACTAAAGTTTGCGAAAATAATAACCAATGCCGCTAGAACATAAATCCCTGCCATGAATGGAACAATTTTTTCAGTAATACTTGCAATACGCTTAATACCACCTATTATAACAATACCTACTAAAATAGCTAGAACAATTCCGATTATAAATCCGTTAGAACCTCCTTCTAATCCTAACATTGAAGTTATTTGTACTGTTGCTTGGTTAGATTGGAATGCGTTTCCACCACCGAAAGAAGCACCAATACAAAGAATTGCAAAAATAGCCGCTAATACTTTTCCAATACTAGCAAATCCGATTTCTTTTAATCCTTTTGACATGTAGTACATTGGACCTCCATATACAGTTCCATCTGGACCAACATCTCTATATTTTACACCTAGTGTACATTCAACAAATTTTGTTGACATACCAAGTAATCCACATACAATCATCCAAAAGGTTGCTCCAGGTCCACCTAAGGCGATCGCCACAGCAACACCAGCAATGTTTCCTAACCCAACGGTTCCTGAAACTGCAGTTGCCAAGGCTTGGAAGTGAGACACTTCACCATGAGCACTTTCATCACGAATAGTATTTGGAATATCCTCAACTGCTAAAGCTTCATCATTGTTATAAAGTTTATCTACGCCATGTTTTTCAATATCTACATACTTACCTCTAACTGTATTAATTGCAGTCCAGAATTTAGTAATACTTGGAAACTTAAAATATATTGTAAAAAAGGTCGCTCCTGCTACTAAAAGAATAACTACAAACGGCACATTGTACTCACCAATAGGCACAGTTGCCAACACAATGTTTTCCCATCCAACAGCAATTGGCATAAACCAGTCGTTTATTTTTTCATCAAGTCCTTTTTCTGCTTCTTGAGCTAAAGTTATAAAGGGTAACATTAATGCTGAAATTGAAAGAAGATATTTCTTCATAATTAAAAATTATTAGTTAGTTGTTTTATTAAATTGTTAATTTAAGTTAGCAAGATGCTAAAAAAAAACGAGTTTTTAAAAAATAGCTTGTTAAAAAGGTTACTCTACCTCTATATTATAAATTGTATTTAGCTTCTTAATTTGTTCTGGTCTTCCTAGCACTATTATTTTAGATTTTGGCATTAATTTTAGCTCTGCCTCTGGGTTTATGAGGTATTCCCCGTTTTCGTTTTTATAACCAATAACATTGCATCCAGTTTTTTTTCTGAGGTCTAAATCTCTTATGGTTTTAACCTCTGAAGTATCATAAAGATGTTCTATTGCAATTTCCTCAATATTAATATTCGTTTCTCCAACTATCGAGAGATTATCTATAAACTCTAATAAGTCTGGAACTACGACTAACGAAGCCATATGATCACCACCAATTTTATCTGGTAAAATAACATTATTAGCTCCAGCGAGTTTTAATTTACCATAGGTTGTTTCTTGTGATGCACGACTTATTATTCTTATGTTTTTATTTATTTGTCTAGCCGAAAGCACTACAAATACATTGTCTGAATCACTAGGTAGTGCCGAAATCAAGCAATCTGCGCGTTCCACTCCTGCTTGTAATAACACTTCATCTTCATTGGCATTTCCGTGAATAAAAGGAATCTCATCACTTTGATGTTTGTCAAAAGTTTCTTTATTTGCTTCAATGATTACAAAAGATCTTTTATGATCTAGCAGCTTTTTTGCTGCCTGTTTTCCGTTTCTTCCATAGCCACAAATAATTACATGGTTTGAAAGTGCATCAATCTTTTTTTGCATCTTTTTAAGTTTTAGTTCTTCAACGTCATTCTTAGTAATTATATATTCAGTAATAACCTTAATGGCGTAACCAACAATTACAACACTTGTTAAAATTAGGATAATGGTAAATACTTTAGCTTCGGCATCTAAAGGCCTAACCTCACCAAAACCAACTGTTGTAATAGTAATTACAGTCATATAAACGGCATCAATCCAGGTATAATTGGACATAATCTTAAATCCTAAAACACCAATAAATAATAATGCTATTAATAGAATTACTGCGGTATTAATTTTAGATCTAAATACTTTTATTAATGGATTTGCCATATGTTATAAATCAAAGACAGAACTTCGTTTTGTGTATAATAAATCTTTTATTCGCATCCAAAAAGCGATAAACAAATATAGTGCAAAACCAAAACCAAGTGTTACAAATGTTAGGTACATGAATGAAGTTCGGACAACTTTTGCTCTAATTCCTAGTCTGTCCGCAATACGCTGACAAACATAGTAACCATGTTTTTGAAAATAAAGTAACGCTTTATAGAAAATATTCATACAACAAAGTTGATGAATTTTATGAGCAAAAAAAAGGCCACTTTTAAAAAAGTGGCCTTTTATTATTTTATTCTCATAATTAATGTACAATTATAGCATCTGCATTTCCATCAGGATCTCCATTTACGGTTCCATCAGTCCTAGCATTTCCTAATAATAAAACTCCAGCAGCGTGAGGTGCAGCCATTGAAGTACCGCTTATTGTGTTGTAACCTCCATCTTTCCAAGTTGAAAACACTGCCACTCCTGGTGCACAATAATCAATTGGAGGATTACCATAATTAGAAAAAGAAGCCCAATTATTGCTACTATTCATAGCAGAAATAGTGTAAACATGTGATCCATTTGCTCTCGCCGGAGAATGGTTATTTGCATTATCACTTTCATTTCCAGCTGCAAGTACAAATTTTACTGGGTTTGACGCAGCAATTACGGCATTGTCAAGTGCTGTAGACACACCGCCACCTAAACTCATATTAGCAACATCTCCAGCGACGCCATTAGCACCTACATAGTCAACACCAGCAATAACTCCAGATACTGAGCCACTTCCTCTTCTATCTAAAACACGAACTGCAACAACAGTACTTCCTGGAGAAACTCCTAGAGAACCAATATCATTATTTTTAGCAGCAATAGTTCCAGCAACATGTGTGCCATGTCCATTTTGATCGTTTGCATCACCTCTTACAAAAGATACACTTCTAGACACATCTACATTTAAATCTGGATGATCTAAATCAATACCAGAATCAATTATCCAAGCTGTATTTGACGATGTTGAAGTTCCACCATTCACTCTAGTAGTTCCATAAGGAGTTACTTGTGGATCTGTCCCTCCACCTCCACCTCCACCAGGCTTTCCTTTATATGGAGAGATGCTTAATATTTGATTTTGCTCAATACTTTTTACTCTAGGGTCATTTTTAAGTGCCTCTAATTGATTTTCATTAAGGTTGGCAGTAAATCCTTTTATCGAATGTCCGAAAGTTTCAGTAATTGCATCACTTTTCAAATTAATAGATTTAAATTCATTAACAAAAACAGATTTTAGTGAATTCATCTGAGTTTTGTATTCTGCATTGGATCTTACTTTCGGTAATTCGGCTATTCTACCCGATTGATCATTATAGGTAACAATATAACTGTCAGGAATTGGTTCAAAACTTTTGAAAGTTACATTTTCAATATCCTCAACAGGCTTATCTAAAGAATCTGTTTCACAACCAATTAGAGAAAATCCAATTGCTATAATTAATGAATACTTAAAAATTGATAATTTTTTCATTTTTAATAATTAATGGTTAATATTTTGTTAAAATTTTTCTCAATATACATTCTTTTAAAAAAAACCCTAGCTAATCATTAATATTTTCGTCCAAATGCTGTAATTAAATTTCTATTTACGGTTTTTTCATAATTATTTTGGAGAAAAGAATTACAGATTGTTTAAGCATTGTTAATAATTATCCTTTTAAGATATTATTACCAATTACACATTGTAGGCATTTATTTTTATCGCAATACAAATTTTTCAACTGCAATAAAGCTTGAGATTCCATGGCTGAAATTGACACTGGTTTAAGAGATTGAAATTTATCGACTATACCATTTTTTTCAGACTTTATTTCCTGTATTAGCTTAAGGATATCTTCATGGTTATCAATTCCATTTTGTTTTTGGTAACAATACTGTAATGGAATTATGGTATTAATCAGTAACAAATCGATAAAAGATTTTGATATTGATTTCTTCATTGGTTTGGATGACCTGCTAAACTTATAGTGGGATTGCCAAAACTCAGTTGTATGATTTGAAAATATACTATAAAAGTCTTTTAACTTGTTTAAACCTATAAGTTTTGAAAATAAATTTTGCTGTGACCCATATATCATTGCCAATTGAGCAATTCTAATGGTTGGAAAATTTATGGGTCTTAACCTAAAATACTGAAAAGGTAAAACACCATCATTATTGAGTTTAAACTTTTGTTTTAAGTAGTTATATTCGTACTGTAAATTTTTATAATAAGCATCCTCAATAGTTTCGTTGAGTAAATTTGCTTGACCAAAAAACAAGGCTTCCAATTGCTTGATATTTGATTGAAGTTTTCTAATAACAAAAAAATCAACCGAATTTGCTAAACTTAAAAAAGCATCACCATTTACTTTTAGTCCGAAGTTTTTTGCCAGCATTTTAAAAAGTACAGATTCCCAATCATTATTAGATTTCTTTAAATGCTCTAAAATAAGTTCTGTCTTATTTTCAAGTCGCTCAAAATATAAACGCTTCAACCAATTTTGGATAATAAATTCTTCAACCTTTCCAAAATCATTTTCGCAATTAATCCATTGTTCTTTATTATTCATTAAAGCATGATAGTTTTTAATTGTTGCTTCATTTACAAAATTTTTCAAAACTAATGTTGGTAACTTACTGTTGTCTTTTCTAAAAACATCTGTGTCATGCTCCCAAACCACATGCAGTATTACATTATCATAAGCTTTATCTGTTTCGTGATTATGCAAAAACCAATCAGAGGATTTTAGGTGAATCTCAACATTACCTGCCCAATGTTGTTCAGCAATTCGCAATTGTGCATTAAAAAAATCTGGTCCTGAATTAAGGTTGTGTTGTCCCTCAGAAACTATTTCAATAGTTTCAAAATCAGTTGTTACAAGGTTTAGAACATCTATTTTTTTGTGTTTCCAGAGATAATGTAAAAAATCTTCATGCATCTTTTAAAGATAAAAATTAATCAAATTTTTTGAGTTATTATTTTAAATCTTTTAATTTGGTCAAACCAATCAAAAAAAAATGAAGCGTCTTCTTCTAGGGCTAGTTTCAATATTATTGTATTCTATAAGTAGTTATTCACAAAACAACAGCATACAACAGAGCCTAACATTTACAGGTGATTTTAAATTTAGAATTGAACAAGATTGGAAATCTAAAAAATCTGACGACACTTATAGAGACGACAGGTCTCGTTTGAGATATCGCGCACGTTTTGGGGTCAATTATCAACTTAATAATAGTTCTAGTTTTGGATTGCGTTTAAGAACTGGGTTTCGTCAAAAACAACAAGATCCTCAACTCACTTTGGGTGATGGCTTTAGTGAATTTGGTACCATTCCAATTACCTTAGAAAAACTTTTCTTCCAATATTCAAAAAATAACTTTCTAAGCTGGGTTGGTAAAAACACCTTTCCTTTTAAAAAACAAAATGAACTGTTTTGGAGTGACCATATTTACCCTGAAGGCATTTTTGTGAGTAAACTTTTTAAAATAAATTCTAAAAGTATTCAAAGCTTTAAGTTAAATGCAGGACACTTTATTATAAAAACTAATGGCAATGAATTTAGTGATGATAGCTATTTTCAAGGCATACAAATTCAAACCACTCATCTAAATAAAACACTAGAACTATTTCCGTCTTTTTATTATTTCAACAAAGTGCCAAACGTTCCAGATGGCAATGAAACCTATTTTCAGAAATATGCAATTATTCATCTAGGGACAAAATTGAAAATTTTGAATCAACCAAAAATTACAGCAGGATTTGACTATTATGAAAACTTGACAGATTATAGTAATAACGATTCTATTCAAAATGTCTTTAAAAATCAAAAAACTGGAGCAGTGGCAACTTTTATCATTGGTGATGACTCCGAAAAAGGAGATTGGTTGTTTGGCTTAACACTAAATTATCAAGAAAAATTTGCTGCTATTGATTTCTTTTCACAAAACGATTGGGTTCGTTGGGACTACTCATCACAAGGTTCACCAGATGGCAGATTAACTAACTACAAAGGCTTTGATTTTATGGTTGGTTATGCCATAGCTAATAACATAAAACTAAACATGAGGTTTTTTATGGTTGAACAATTGGTTCCATTAGGTATTGCTAAAGAAAATGGTAACCGAGTTCGTTTTGATCTCGATGTCAAGTTTTAAACAATTTCGTGATTTTAAATTGAAATAAGTTAAATTAGAGGCTAACTAACCAACAATTAGACTTATGAGTTTAAAAATTATTGGAGCAGGTTTTGGAAGAACTGGTACCAAATCACTACAATTAGCTCTTGAGACTCTTGGATATGGAAAATGCTATCATATGGAAGCCCTATTCAGAAATCCAGAAGGAGTTAAACAATGGACCTCTGCTTATAATGAGGAATCAGTTAACTGGGACACGTTGTTTAAAGACTACCAATCTATTGTAGATTTTCCTGGAAGTATCTATTACAAAGAACTTTTTAAACAGTATCCAGATGCAAAAGTTATCTTAAGCGTACGCGATCCTGAAAAATGGTACCAAAGCGCATTATTAACCATTTTTGCATTTGATCCTGGTCCAGCTATAAAACTCAAGCTCTTGTTAAAAATGCCTTTTTCAGCTACAGCGCGAAATTTCTTTAAGGTTATACAGCTTAACGATAAGTCCATTTGGGGAAAGTTTTTTGAAGGCAAGTTTAAAGATAAAAGCTATGCCATAAATAAATTTAATTCTCACATCGAGGAAGTAAAAAAAGTCATCCCAAAAAATCAACTACTCATTTTTGAAGCCAAAGATGGTTGGGAGCCATAATGTGAATTTTTAGGCAAACCAATTCCTAATGCAGACTATCCAAGAACAAATAAAGGTGAAGACTTTCACACTTGGGCAAGAGGAATTGTAAAAGATGTATTAAAATAAATTATTTAAAATCAACCAATGAAAAAAACAATTCCAATGATTCTTGTCATACTCTTTTTGAGTTGTCAGTCAGAAAAGAAACAAGATAGTAAAGCAGAAGATGATACAGAATCTAATGTAAAATCCCAATTGCAACTTGAAATATCAAATGATTATCAAGGCCTTGTTCAATTATTTAAAGCGTGGCGAACCTTTGAAAATCCTCCAAAACTTAATGGAGCTCCAGATTATACAAAAACAACTTTTGAAAAACGTTGGCCAACCTTTAAAGATCTTCAATCTCAATTAAAAGCTATTGATACTACTAATTGGTCCATTGAACAGCAAGTAGATTGGATGATTGTTTGGGCAGAAATGAATGGCTACGACTTTAACCATAATATTTTAAAACCTTGGGTTCGTGATCCAGCTTTTTATAAATCTGTTTGGGAATACAGAAGTGATGTCCCAGCTCATGAAGGTCCAACACATCATGGTACAACTGAGTTATGGACTTACACTTTTCCATTATCTGCAGAAGAAAGAGCACGTTTTATTACTGACCTTAAAGTCATTTCTCCTTTAAATAAGCAAGCACAGCAAAACCTAACAGGAAATGCAAAAGACTTATGGATTACAGGAATTAGAGACATTCAATACCAAAGTGTTGTATTAACTGATTTAAAGAAAAAACCAGAAATTAAAGATGATACTGAAATTATTTCGATTATAGATGAAGCCATAGCATCAACTAATGAATTGGCAAATTGGTTACAAGATGCGTCGGATTCTAAAAATGGTCCATCAGGTATTGGCAAAGATAACTATACTTGGTATATGCAAAATGTACACTTAGTACCTTTAACTTGGGATGATGAAGTGATGATTTTAAAACGAGAACTTGCTCGTGCATGGTCCTCATTAAAATTAGAGGAACATAGAAACAGAAACCTTCCAGAATTAGTAGATGCCAATTCACCAGAAGCATATGATAAAATGGCTGATGAAGGTGCAAAAAGTTTGATTGATTTCTTAGCCCAACAAGATATTGTAACCGTTAAGCCATACTTCGATACAGCATTGCGTGAGCATTTAGGTGAATATGTTCCAAAGGAAAAACGCAACTTCTTTGTTATTGGTGAACACTATGATCCAAGACCTCTGTATTCTCATTTTTACCATTGGTTTGAATTAGCACGAATGGATACTGAGCCAAATAAAAGTGAAATTCGAAAAGGTCCATTACTTTACAATATATTCGATTCAAGAAATGAAGGCACTGCAACAGCAGTTGAAGAAATGTTTATGCAAGCCGGTTTATATGATGATAGTCCAAGAAGTAAAGAAATTGTTTATATCATGATTGCACAACGTGCAGCTAGAGGTTTAGGTTCTTTGTATGCTCATTCTAACGACATGACAATGGAAGAAGCTGGCGGCATACACAGTGAATACACACCGCGAGGCTGGATGAAAACCGAAAAAGAACTTCTCATTTTTGAACAACATCTTTATTTACGTCAGCCAGGATATGGCACTAGCTATATTACAGGAAAGTATTTATTGGAAGCTGCAATGGCAGATTATGCAAGAATTCAAGAACTTGAAGGAAAAGAATTTAAAACCCAAGACTTTTTTGATACCTTAAACAGTATTGGAAATATTCCTATTGCATTAGGTCATTGGCAAATGACAGGTGAAAGTAAACATTTAGAGTCTATAAAAAACTAACCAATCATTCTATAATATTATGAAACAGCTATTTACATTTTGTGTATTTGCCTTAATGGCAATTTCATTAGGCTATTCTCAAAACATTCTAAATCCTGCTCCAGATCGAAATTCGAATGAAGGCGAAGGTCCTTTTGAGAGATTAATTATTCGTGGCGCAACTGTCATTGATGGTTCAGGTGCACCACCAATGGGACCAATGGATATTGTTATTGAAGGTAACAAAATAGTAAAAGTGGTCAGTGTTGGTGTACCACATATTCCAATTAATGATGCTGGTCGTCCACAAGGTGCTACTAAAGAAATTGATGCCACAGGCAAGTATGTATTACCAGGATTTATCAATTTACATGCTCATGTTGGTGGTGCCAAAAAATCACCTAATGCTGAGTATCCATACAAATTATGGATGGCACATGGTATAACCACAATTAGAGGAGTACCTGCTGAAAATGTGTCATGGACTCAAAGTGAAAAAAAGCGCAGCGCAGCAAATAAAATAGTGGCTCCGAGAATGATTGCTTTTCATACGCTTGGCCAAGGTGAAGACTGGAAAGGTGGAGATGTTTATACTCCTGAAAAAGCAAGAGAATGGGTTCAGTGGGCAGCCAAACAAGGTGTTGAAGGCATAAAGTTTTTCAATCATGATCCAGATGTTTTAAAAGCCGCCATTGATGAAGCTCATAAGTTCAAAATGGGAACTGTTGCACATATTGCACAACCAATGGTCGCGCAAACAAATGTTTTGGATGCAGCTAGAATGGGTCTGGATAATATGACTCATTATTACGGTTTGTTTGAAGCCTTATATAAAAACGAAGATATTCAGCATTGGCCAGCAAATTTCAATTATAATGACGAGCAACATCGCTTTAGCCAGGTAGCTTATCAATGGGATAAAATTCATCCAAGAGGCAGTAAGCAATGGCAAGCACTAATTGACGAGCTTCTTGAGTTGGATTTTATTATTGATCCTACAATGACTGCATATCTTGCTGGAAGAGATGTGATGAAAGAACGTGATGCTGAATGGCATAAAGAATACACCTTACCATCATTATGGGATTTTTACACGCCGAATAGAGAAAATCATGGCTCATATTTCTTTAATTGGACCACTTGGGATGAAGTAGCTTGGAAGAACTTTTACAAAGTATGGATGTCATTTCTGAACGATTACAAAAATGCTGGAGGCCGTGTAACAGTAAGTGACGATGCTTCATTTATTTATAATCTTTGGGGATTTGGTTACATTGAAGAAATGGAATTACTGCAAGAAGCAGGATTTCATCCTCTGGAAGTGATTAGAGGCGCCACGCTTCATGCTGCGCAAGCCATTTTTGAACCTAAAGGAAAACCTATTGAGTTTGGAGTTATTCGCCCAGGCCTTTTGGCAGATTTAGTCATTGTTGATGAAAACCCAATAGAAAATCTTAAGGTGTTATATGGAACAGGCTTTTTAAGACTAAATGATGAAACAGGCAAAATGGAGCGTGTTGGTGGTGTAAAATACACAATTAAAGATGGTATTATTTATGACGCAGTTAAACTAAGGGAAGACATACGTAATATGGTGAAAAATCAAGAATAAC
>Ga0098073_1000095_pt1 | contig 34491 bp, 33 predicted proteins | sample 31_taG_FD_75060 | JGI IMG/M metagenome (GOLD analysis project Ga0098073, IMG submission 75060) | Marine viral communities from the Gulf of Mexico - 31_GoM_OMZ_CsCl metaG | ecosystem: Environmental > Aquatic > Marine > Oceanic | place: Gulf of Mexico | collected 2015-07-12
TGCTCTTCTCTTATAGCTTGATCTAAATAACCTTTTTGATAAAATTTCCAAGGCGCTGATTTTCTTATAAAATGATTTTGACTAGCACCACTAGAAGACATTATTGCCGCTACAAAAGCTATGCCTTCTGGTGTTTTCATAGCATCTTGAAATATTTCAAAAACTTTCTTTAATCCATTTATTGAATTTTCCTGTCTTTTTATAAAAGCTGGATCATTTAAAGCTTTTTCCATCGGAAGTCTTTTAGCTGTAGGATTTTCTTTTTTAAGCATGTCGCTAAATAACTGAGAGTCTTCAGCAAAAACACCTCCATTAGCCTCTGTTTCAGCGATCCATTCATTTACTTCTTTTACGTTTCTAAAAGGTAGATTACCAGTGTAACCTCTAAATTGACCTTCATCAATAACAATATCAGGATCTTTTACTAATGATTCTACAAACTCACGGGTTTCTTTTACAGCTTCACCAAACTTTTTAGTTTTATCTTTTAAAAGGTTTTCAGTAGTTCCCTGCATGGATCTCCAAAAGTCTTTAGGAAATTTAGATATTAGGCCACTTGAAACAGCATAATCCTTAAATCTTTGTCTGCCTTCTGGGGTTTTCATATCAATAGGACTAACACCGCTACCTTTCAATGTAGCCTGCAAAATCGCACCCCATCTAAAATTATTAAGAGTACTAAAGTCATCTTTAACTCGCTCAAAGGGTAACGCTTGAAAAAGATTTTGGTACGCAGTTGCTTGACTAAACTTAGCACCGCCACGTAATCTTTCAGGTGTAGTAGTTACTAAATCCTCAAACATGCGGTTTCTAATATGCAAATTTAATAAACCTCGTATTGTTTGACCAACAGCGTCTCTATATATTGGCTTAGTAGGTTTTTGTCTAATAAGATCCATATAATCTTTTAGAGTACCTGTAAGTTTACCATCTGTATACAATGCGTTCATTACATTTCTAGGCAAGAAAGTACCTTTACCAAAACCATCTTTTGTTTCAGGTAATCTGGCAAAATCATTATTAGCGTTTTTAAGTAAGAACTGTTTAGCCGTTGTTAATCCTTCAGCATCTGTTTTCTGATAGTTTCTAGTTTTATCAGTTATAGTCTGAGGATTTAAACCAAACATATCAGCATATATCTCCGCTACGGCTTTTGGCACATTTCTAGTTTGTCCAAAAGTTTTTATATCTTGACCTTTAAAAGCTTGTTTTGTGGCTTCTGTTATTCTAGTTTCAACTTCAGCTTTATCTTTAGCGCCTATTTTTTCTACTTGAACTTGTGAAAACTCAACTGTTTCAGTAGGTTTTTTAGCTATTGGTTTTTCTTTTGTTTCTACTTCAGCAGTTTCTTCAGCCACAACACCTCTTGCTTCAGTTACATCTGTTGTAAACTCTTCACCTAAAACTCTACGAGAGGCCTCTATAGCTCTTTTAGGTAACATATTGTTAATAAAACCTGCTAATGGAGCAACTTTTTCTTTCTTTTGTTGTTGCTCTTTAACGTACTTGGGATAATCCATTATTAAATCAAGTATACCTCTTGGTCCAGTTTCTATTTCGTCTGTTAATAATTGACGATCAAAGTTTGGCGCTTGACTTCTTGCTTCTACGATTCTATTTGTAATAGGTTTAAATTTCTGTATAATATCCATAGCTCCAGAAACACCTTGATCTTCATATATTTTCTGAACTTCATTAGAAGCTATTTCACGGTTAGTTACAGACTTTTTAATAATACCTAAATCAACTTCTTCAAGCTTTTCAGGTTCTCCAGATACTAATATATTTCTACTTTCGTATCTTTGTTTAAACTTATCTAAGAAATTTAACACATCATTAGACGTCCTAAGCTCCATCATCCAAGAAGAGTCACCCATAACGCTAGAAATAACGTTATTTAAGAACATTTTAATAGTTGGATTCTTTTTTAACTGATTAGCATTTATTTTACCAAGAATGTTAGCATTATTCATTTGAGCCATAACCTCCTCTATATCAACACCTGCTTTACCTCTTTCGCCAGTCTTTAGAACAACTTTACCTTTGCCGTCTTTATATAGTGAAAACCTATCTAACAAGTCGTTATAATCTTTTTCACTTATAACACCTGTGTCTTTATTTTCTTTTAATATTTTAATAGTGTCTTCTATAGCTTGAGTAGCTTCTTTACTTAGATTTCCGTCTTTATCTCTAAGGTTTTTAGCCTTAACGTTCATGTGGAATATTTCCTCTATAGGGGATATAGCTGCATACTCCGCTGAAGACTTATCATCGCTTGTAGCAATTTGTCTTAGTATAACAGCGTCGTTTATTATTATATCATTTCCAGCTTGAATAGCATTGCTTTCACCTCTAGATAAAGCTCCAGCTAAACTTTCAGCATCAGATCTATTATAGCCTTGATCTCTAAGTTGCTGTAGAGCCTGTTCTTGAGTTGGCAAACCGCCATCTTCGTTTGCTTTTATTTGTATAAAGTTACCGTTTTTATTCATTAATACAGCGGCTGAATCAACTGCCATGCTATATAAGCCTAGATTATAAGAAAGATCTATAGTTGAGTAACCAACTAAATCTCTTAGCTTATTCTCCATCGTCAACATTTCTCTTTTCTTAGTGTTAAGTAAATCATCTTTTACTTTTCTAAGTCTTTTATGTTCTGCTTCTAGTTCTGCTATTTGATTTCTAGAATCTTTATCTGTAGATCCGTCTTCACCAATTAATCTAGCCTGTGCTTCTAAATCCCTTTGCATCCTGCTAGCTTCGGCTATTTTAAATATTTGATCTGCTGATAAAAAATTTAACTTCTGTATAGTGCTTACTTCGTTTATTGCAAATTCTCTAAGTATATCTCTTTTTCTTTGCTTTGCATCTAACAAAGCTTTACCTTTTAAGCTAGGTATGCTAATAGTTAGTTTATCTAACTCGTTTCTAAGTTTTATGTTAGTGGTTATTTCATCTACAGATCTAAAATCAGCTTTTAACGTGTTAAAAACATTTTGCATAGACCCAGGTCCCATCATAGCCAAGCTACTAATACCTACAGATGTAAAAAAATCTGCATCAGCTCCATCTAAAAAACTTTTATTTTCACCTAGCACATAATAATCTAAAACATTGTGACCAACTAAAGTCGCAAATTCTTCAAGTATTTCAATTGGAACTGCTTTTGTAGCTAAAGGTCTTAAACCTTGTATAGTACCTTTAGCTCCTAGCAAGAACTTTGTTTTAAAAGGAGTAGTATATATTTCTGTTTTTAAAACTTTATCAATACCTCTTACTTTAGAGGCGTTTCTTAATATAGAAGGTAGTTTTAAAGTACCCATTTTCTCAGCATACTTAGCTACAGTGCCATATGCATAAGACGTGAAAGCCATTTGATTGAAGGTATAGTTTGATTTGCGTCTTAAATCATCAATATCCCCAAACATATCTTCTAAATAATCTTCGCTATACTTGCCAGACCATTTAAACTCGTTATATTTATCTAGAAGTTTTTTAGAGTCAAATTTTTCAATAGTCATTTGCCCAATTTTACTTCCAGTTTCTACAGCAAAAAATGTATTAGCGACAATTCTTTGTTGAACTAAAGCTCTATTTCTAGCAGCAATAAGAGCAGCTCTTCTAGCACTAAAACTAGCGCCAGACTTTATGCCAGCAGTTACACCACCAGTTAACAAGTAAGAAAGTCCTAAAGATATAGTTCCAGTTTGATCAGCTACAGAATTAGCCGCGTAGTTAAAAAATGAAACTCCATCTTTTCCAATATCATCTAGCTTAAGTGATGGTGCAATATTCGCGTCTGTCCAAGCAGCAATATCTTTGTTATAGTTGTACATGCTTTCTTCCAGATTTTTAGATGCATCTGAAAGTGTAGTATTAAATCTACCTACTTTAGTAAGCTCATTATTTAGCCCATTAACAAAAAATTGAGCCGTTAAATTTAAAAAGTTTTTTGTATCTTTTACAAACGTATTGTGCAAAGAATTAGATGCTTTAGCCCATAAGCTATAGTCTAAGCCTAAAGCTTTTTCTATTATTGCATTTTTTTCAGATTGTTCATTAAAAACTTTAGCTCTATCTAAATACCTTGATATTCTAAAATTTAATACTTTAGAGTCTTGGTTTAATTTTTTAACCTTAGTAGATAATGAACCGCCGAGATACTCGCCATATGCTATTTCATAATTACTATAAGCTAAATTGTAATCTTCTACTGCTTTTTTATAATCAGGTGTTAAAGGACTAAAAAATATTGAATCTTCAAAATCATCAACAATATCTTTAGCTTCAGCAACTTTAGCTTCTAAAGAGTTAACGTTATTAACAAGAGGTTGAACTTGTTTCATTAAATCTTTTTCTCTTTTGTCTATAGATTTTAAATCATTTTCTAAAAGTTTTTCTATACCTTTAAGTTGAGCTTCTTCTACTTTTTGTTCTATTAATTCAGGGTTAAAATAAGAATATGCAAATCTAAGATTTTCATTACCTTCAGAGTACATAGTCCTAGTAAGTTTATCTTTAATTAACTCATTTCTAGCTTCGTCTAACTCCTTGCTATCAAAATCTAACTCCCCATTAGAAAGCGCTAATAATTCTTTGTACCCATCAGCTCCTAAAGCATATTTTAAATAATCATCATAAAGAATAGGTTTTACTAGGTTTTTACCATTATTAGTTAGCTCATTGTAAACACCTAAACTTCTAGCTTCTGAAGCTGTTAATTGTATAGCGTCTTGACCGCTATTTTTATCTTTATATACTCTATTTTTATCTTCTTTTTTAATTATATTATAATCAGAGTACGCTTTTTCAGTAGCTTTATTTTTTATTTGATCGTCTGTAAAATTAAAAAAATTAGGGTTATTTATTTTATTTACTAATTTAATAGATTCTTTTTTTACATTTGGCAAATCTAAGAAATCACTAAACTTTATAGTCTTAGAACTTCTATTTTGTGCATAGTCAAAATCAGGGCCAAAAATTTCATATTTTTCAACCTCACTTTGACTAAGTTTTATATCAGAAGTTCCTTGAGATTCTTCATAAGCTTTAACAGCTTCTTCTTTTAAATTTAAATCTACATCTATTTCTTTTTCTGGACCTACTATAGTTTCATCATATTTAAAATCTTTTTGATCATAAATATCTTTTCTAGTAAGAGGTTCTTCAGGTTCTAATTCTACTTTAGAAGTATCTATAGTCTGACCAGATATGTCTGTAAAAGTAAAATCTTCACCAAGTGTTTTACCGTATTGATTAAAGTCAACTATAAAAGCTGCTGATTCTTCTAAATTCCTTCTAGCATCATCTAATATTTTATTTTGAGCTCTACGGTTTATTAAATCAAGATTTGGATTTAATTGTGATTGTCCACTTCCAGACTCTAAATTCTCGGACGCGTCCGGTGTTTTGGGTGGTACAGTTGCATCCGTTGTTTCTGCAACACCCTCTGTCTTTACCTCTTCTTCTTTAGGTTGATTTTTCTTTTTCCACTCTTGAGTTTTAGCAATAACTTCTTCTCCAGATAGACCTTGTTCAAATAAAGAATTAACGTATTCTACTAGTTGCATTTAATTAAATTTTTATAGGTTATTAGCTTCGATGAATGCTTGTGCTTTAGCCATTTTAGCTTCTTGTATATCAAAAATAGCAGCGTCTTCAGGATTTGTAGGTAATTGATTTTCTACAAATTGCTTAAGGTAGTTATTCATAAAGTAATCTTTGTATTTTTTCTCAAACTCTTTTTGTTTGTCAGGATATAAAGGCAAATCTTCAGTATAAGACCAGTATTTACCTTCAGATAAATAAACGTTCCAAGCTGCAATAGCCTCTTGTTCTAGGTTTAATAAACCAGCAACTTCAGCAGTTATAAATGGATTAGATTTTCTTTGAATTTTATCCATATCATACTTAAGTATGTTTCTACCTTTACCGTTACCAATTTCTATAATTTCGTAATCAAAACTACCATCAGGGTTTTTAAGCACAAACTCTTCAGATATTTTAGCATTTGGTGACAGCTTACCGTTTTCCATAATGCTTTCAGCTGTAAATAACCCTGTTTTAGATAACAGAGACATCATCTCTGACGGTAAATCAGGTGTCGATGCAACTATAGTTGTACCAACGTTACTTAACGCCTGTAATGACACACTATTGATTATAAGTGGTTGCTTAAACATTGGACCGTAAAAGCTTATTTGTTGAGATCCGTCCTGTAATAAATCTAAATAAACATCGTAGCCATCAGACTTAGAAAAACCAGGCTTTTCGTTAAGTATACAATTAGCTACAGTATATTCAAAGTTATTATTAGGATCAAAGTTTTGACTTTCAGTTATTTGAAGTTGAGATAAAAGCAAAGATAAAAAATCTAGAGAAGCCTGAGGAGCTTGCTCTAACATTTTCAACTGGTTAATTTCAAACACACAGTTTTCTGATTCACATGTGTTATTTTCTATAGCTATTTTTAATTTAGCATAAGTTTTAGCTGTATTAGCAAAAGCTCTACCTAAAAGATCAAAATTAACATCGTGTGCTTTTGATATAAAATCTTTACTAAAGCCAAGTGCATCACTTTGGTTTATTTGCTTTATAGTAAGATTATTTATTATATTTTCGTTTTTCATCTTTTAATATTTATGAATCACCACCAAAAATTCCTGAAGCTTGAGCTAATTGACCAAGACCACCAATCGCACCCATTGTTGCAGATGTTGCATCAGCTTGTGCTCTAGCTTGATCTTGTCTAGCAGACTCTAATTGACCTCTAACGTAATCAATTTGATCTTGTTCTCTGTTTTCTGTCATTTGCATTTTAAATGCTTCACCTTGTGCTTGTGCTTGCTGAGCTCTTGCGCCTTCAGATATTTGTATATTTTGTAATCTTGCTTGTTGTGCAACTTGAGCAGCTTCCATTTGTTGTTCACCTTGTGCTCTTAGTTTTTCATTTTGAGCTTCTTGAGATTCAATACTAGCAGCAACACCTTGTTTACTTTTTAACGCAGCGTTAGCCAAAGCGGTTGCACCACCAGCGCCTGCTCCAGTAGCTCTTAATGTATCTAACGTGTTAGCTAAAGATATATCAGCTTGTTCTATTTGCATTTCAGCCGCTTGAGTAGCAACACTAAGATTAGCAAATGGATTAGATATTTGATCAGACAAATCAGTTGCTAAACCCGCTAAGCTAGTTACACCAGCATAAGGGTTAACAATCTCTTGTCTGTTTTTTTCTAAACTTCTAAGTTGACCTTGAAGCCTGCGTCTTTCAGCTTCTGCGGCTCTAGCGGCAGCTTTAGCTTTTGACCCGCCAAACAAGCTACCAATTATTTTGGTACCTGCACCTATTACTGCTCCTGTTATTGGCATAATTTTATATTTTTAATTTTAATATCCACTTGAATATGTATAATTTGATGATACTACAAATAATTCTTTATAACCACCTACATCTGTAACGTTGTCTGTTTGCATAGTTACTAAAGTGGTAAATCCTTTAATACCTGAAATTTCAGTTCCATATATAACTTCACCACCAATAGAGCCTTGTGTAGCAAAGTTTGCTTGAGTATTGTTTATTAAATTAGCACAATACTTATTTTCTTTCCTGTCAAAACCTGCCCTAAATATTGGTTGAACAGTAGCTGCTGTCCCAGTGTTTGGTGGTATAGCAGAGTCATAAGCACCTTCAACAAAACTTAAAACTTTAGCAGTTTGATCAAAAGCAAACTGTGTAGTGCCTATAGAAGTTCCAGCTCCAGTTTTGTCTGATTGATAGCTTTTAACTTCCCAACCATTAGAGCCTTCATAGTTAATAGTATTAAATACTTTTTGACTACTAGGTCTTGGATTCATTACAAACTTAACAGATGAAGGATACAATGTTCCATAGAAAGCTCCGTATTGAACATTTTGAGAGTCATGTAAATACAATTTGCTAGAAGTAGTAGTATATCTTCTATTTCTAACACTAAAAGATTGACTAGGCTTATAATTGTAAAAACTAATCCAACCAGCGGCTTTTTCGTCGTATGACAATGTTTTAAATACCGTGTTTGGAGTTGAAGGTTGTATTGATAAGTTATATTCTTTATTAAAAATATCCCAGCTACCTATAAGTTTTCCTTTTCCAAAAGAAGGTGAATCTACATTTATTATTTCTCTTCTAAAGAAAGATTTCATACCTGTAGATGATATTTCTTGAATACCATTAGCGCCTAATCTTAATACTACAGCTTGATTTGAATCAACAAAGTATTTATTATAACCATATACAGCAAAGCTTTCAGGATGTGTACCAATACCATAATTTCCACCGTAAGGTACTATTTGACCAATTACAGTTCTAAAAGAACTAACAGGTAAGCCACCACCTTCAGCTGAATATATAGCATCTTTATCTATTAACGCTCTACTAACTTTAGACTCTTGAAATATTATCAAGTTAGTGTCTTCAGCATATAATTTTTGTATTGAACCATTTGCTGGATCTAAACTTTTAGTTATTTCTTCACCAACACTAAACACGTTAGTTTGGTTTATACCAGTTCTAGAGTTATATATACCCGAGTATATCATAGAGTTGAATCTAACGCTAGAATTTGGCTCTTCTTCAACTAAATAGGCTCTAACACCATAATCTGTAGAAGTATTATTATATCCGCCTCTAATTCTAGCTTCTTCAACTATCCAAGTTTTATCAGGATTTATATTATTATTTCTTTTAAAACCACCAGAAGCTTGAGGTATACCAAAAGAACCATTCCAGACTAACTCGCCTGTTGTGTTCTCTGGTTGTTTTTTTAAAACAAAACTGTTAAAATATTTAACTTCTATAGTAGCTGCCATTATATTATTATCACTTGTTTATTTAATTTTTTAGACTTCTTCTATTGTACATGTAGATGTAACGTTTTGAAGCGGCAAACCGTTATTTTGTGGATTACTTACTACAGTTATTTTATAATACCAATCACCTTGTGGTTTAGTAATATTTGCTGAGTATATAGGTAGAGTTGGACCACTAATAGGTGCAGGTGGAGCATTTAAAGTTACTACATCTGGAGTTCCAAATGGACCAGCAGCGCTAGGATATATAGACAAAGTAGCATCAGCGCCAGCGTCTTCAAGAGGTATAGATGTGCCATCTAGCACTAGTTTAATTCTATAGTTTCTGTCACTTCCTGAAATAATTATAATTCCACTTGCTTCATTCGGATTTGGATAGTCTGCAATTATAGAACTGCCTGCCCAGTTGCTATATTGTACACTTATATTACCCGTTATTGTTCCAGTTTGTAATTCTACAAAAGGAACTGTTAAAACACAAGTTCCATTTACACCTGGATCAACGCCTTCAAAATCATATACTTTTACTGTAACTAGATACGTTGCTGGTCTTACTGTTTCTTCTGTAAAATAAAGTTTACCATCTATATCTCCATTTGTTTGAAGATCATCAGATATAGTAAAATAACCTAAATCAGTTACATCAACTGGGTTCAATGTATCTGTATTGTCTATTACTTGCGTTATTTCATATCTCAAGCCTAATTGATCTAAACTATTAGTACTAGATCCATTTTCTGCTCTAAATGTTTTTATTGGGGAAATAGTTTTAAAGCTTGGTCCAATAGGACTTAAAGGAGTACAAGTACTTTGAAGCACTGGTAAAGCATTATTTAGTCTACAAAGACCACCTTCTTGCGTTATCACTGTTTCTTCTGCTAATGGGTGATCAAATTTTAAAGTTATATTATATTGATTTGGATCTATAACAGGATTTTGGTTTTCATCTACGAAATTATAAACAAGACCAACGTCTCCTGCTGGCACGTTTAATGTTATATTAAAAGTACCATTACCATTATTTTGTATATTAAATATACCATTAGAAGGATTATCTACATCGTAATATTTAATATTACTAACATTAGTTAAATTACCAGCTCCATCTCTAATTTCTAATATTTCGGCGGTAGTGTTACCAGGTGTTGGAAATTGAGTTCCATCTAGTTTTACTGGTCTAAAAAAACTAACAGGGTTTATAGATCCATCATTATCTTCTCTTAAATACCAGTTCCACTCTATTATTCTATCAAAAGAATTAGGTCCACCGCCTGCGTTTATAGCGTTATTTAAATCATTTATCGTGCCAGATGTTGATGTTTCCCAATAAATATCTAAAAGAGATTCAACTGGTTCTATTTCATAAACATTTAAAAATGGGCCATTAGAATAAGTTCCAGTAGATGGAACCTCTGCTCCAAATTGTTTCTGCGTGCTTACTCTAGCCACTAAAGAACTAGAGTCTGCAACCTCATCAGTTGCTGTTGAATCAATTTCAAAGTTATAAAACAAATAGTCGGTTGTAGTTGAACTTGGAAAGTTTTTATAATCAAAAAGATCTTTAATAGTAGCAATGTTAGTGCTAATATCAGATATTTTTTCAGGGTAAAACTGAACATTAGTATCAAGAGCTGTTAAAGCTGGTTCTAATAAATAATTAGTTACTCTACCAAAAATTCTAACACTACTTCTAAACTCACGTTGAGCTGGTCCTACTTCTGTTAAATCTCTAGGTATTTTGTTTATATTATCATTAATCAAAATAACATGAGATGTAATACCTAATTCTTTAGAAGAATCTAAAGGATATGCCGCCATAGCAGTAGGTATGTAGGCGTTGTAATATTCTTGTTGTGTTTGTTTTACAACTATTTTATAAGAATACCAACCAAGTGGGTTATAGTCTTGTGAATCAGGGTCTCCATTATACAAGCCTGGACTTCCAGCATAACTACCATTTATAGTTTTATTAAACTGTATTTTTAAAGAGTTTCCATCAAAATCCCATAAATTACCTGGTAAATCAAATTTTGTTCTATAATCAGAAAAAATAGTAGAACTTAAAAAACTAGGTGATCCAGCTAAATCAGTTTTTGAAAATATAGGTGTAGATTGTCTTCCAAATCTATCTGCCAAAACAACACCAACTTCATAACTTCTATTTTGTTTTAATGTAGCATTAGGATATTCTACTATGCTAGTTTTACTTGTGCTTTCATATTCACTAGCAAAAAATTGACTTTTTTCAGTAGCAGCTAATATATAGTCTAAAAATTTTGGAGGAGTGTGTTTATCTTTATAGTTTCCATATATAACTCTATTACTAGCTATTTCTTGTGACAATGCTTTTACAGGTACTTTATCAAACACTCTAACACTTTCACTCTCCGGAAGAGTTTTAAATGGTGCTTTAGATCCGTATTCATATTGATAGTACTCACTATCACCAGACACATTGTCTACCAAAGGTATTGTATCAACAACTTTTATCGCTACTTTATCTGATTCTTTATAAAGTATATCTATTTCTGAAACTTTTAAGTTGCTTCCTAAGTTATTAGCTGTAAATGGTAATGGTATATTCAAAAGTATTTTATTTACTTTATTTTCCATGAAAGCAACTTCAGTGCTAGTAAAAGTTTTTTCTTCATCAGAGCTTTGTTCTACACCTACTTGTTGTGTTAAAAAATAACCATCTTGTCCAGGTATAAAACAAGGTTGAGTAAATGGAGCAATTAAAGAATATTCTCCATCATCAAATTTAAATCTATAAGAAAACCTTACAAACTTATCTTGTAAAAAGTTAGCGTTAGCATTAGCTGCAAAATCGCTATCATAATAAGGGTTTTCTATAGCAAACTTAACTACATCTCCAGGCACTACCGAAGGTGTTATTACGGCGCTTGCTGTTATCACAAAAACACCAACTCCAGATGTAAAGTTAGTTACAGTTACACCTAAATCTGTAAATGATCCTGAAAGCGTTTCAACAAATATAGTTTGACCTATAATAGGTGTTGCGCCTAAAAAGCTTGATTGACTAACGTCAAAAGTGTTAGTTCCACCAGAACCACTTTTAACTGTAGCTGTAGCAAAAGGACCTAAATCCTCACTTATAGCATCTTGCATAGTAGTTTCTGCAGATGTAAAATTTAAAGTAGCTCCAGATGTTAATGTTTGAGGTATATTAACTTCTATGCTTGTAGGTAAATTTGTAACATCAGTAACAAAAACGTTTTGACCAACTTCTGCACCAGTAACACCTTGGCTAACTAATATAGAGGCTGAACCTGTGGTAAGTGGTATTGTAGTTGAATTATTTACAGATGAAGATGTAGTATCTGTAACAATTATAGCGCTAGTTAATTCACTTGGTTGATATAGCTGTATTGATTCAAAAGGATAATATTTAGCAACAGATAATTGATCTTCTGTAGTATAATAATTTGCATTATAAGTAACGTTTACTTTTCTAGGTTGATTTCTATTATCTGTAAAAAATAATAAATCTTCAAGTATGTTTACACCTGTTATAGGATATAGTGTAGAAAAATTTAACCATGTTCCTTCAGCTATAATTTTAGTATTTAAACTTTGTATATCAAAAGAAACTACTGCTCCCCATGATGGTAAAATAGTATCAACACTTATAACGGCATCATTGTTTCCGCCAACTATTCTTATAGTATCTCCAATAGCATATCCAGACCCAAATCTTACGATGGTAACATTGTCTATAATACCACCAGTTTCTGTAAAAGATACAATCATTCCTTCTCCACTACCGGTTAATGCCAATGTTTCACCAGTAGCGTTAGAAATACTATATCCAGTCCCTGCGTTATCTAGTGTTATTGGTCCACCCGAAGTTGCAGTGTCTTGAAAATTTGGATATGTTTGATTATTTCCAACAGCTCCAGTTGGAACATAAGGATCAATAATGTTGTTTGTTAAAAAAGTGTATATAGTGTTATTTACATCATCTGGTAAAACGCCTATAACTTCTAAACCAGGTTTATTTATTTCGTTAAAAAAATCAATTATAGATTCATTACCTAAAACTGTTTGAAGAGTTCCTACGTTTTCTCCAATGGATTTATTTATAGAAACATTAAAAGCTTCTCTATATTCGCCATTAGGTATTAATCTATCATCAAGATCTTGATTCATTTTAGACTTGATGAAACTATTTTTAACTTCTGCCATTTAATTTTAGTGTTTTATCCATTTAGATTTACCTCGCATAACTTGAACTATTTCAGTAAGTTTAATGTTAGATAATCTAATTTTGGCATTTCTTAATTTAGAACTTTTATCTTTTCTAAGTCTGTGTACTAAATATTCTGGTTGATTTGCTCTAGTAGATACAATATAATGTAATATAGAAGCATATAGAGCTTCTTCTGCAAGCTTAGGCACTTTAGTGTCTAGATCGTGAGCTAAGCCGTCAGATATGTATTCTAACACAACAATTCTATCAGCTAAATCACTAGAAAAAGATATTTTACCTTCTCTTTCGTTAATCATAAAATAACCATTTATATTAGAATATTGAGGATCTGTACCGTAAAACTGTCCTAAGTTCCAGTTTCCATTGTAGCCATAAGCTTCACTAAAATACGCCCACTCGTCTAAATCAAAGTTATTACTTAAAAATTTTGTATTTAATTTTTTAAATCTTTCTTCTGTTATAGAAGTGCCTTCTATGTTTTCACCAAAGTTATCTTGCGTTGGAACTCCAGCTGTATCTTGAACTGGGTTATTATAAGGTGATATAGTTAAATTGTTAGTAGGAAATAAAGGTCTTTTTATGCCAGCGCTGTCTATCCAAGATATATTTACATAGTTTACGTAATCTTCAGGTATAACAATACTAAGACTAGCGGGTACAGTTAATTCTTGAGAGTGTATGCTTTTTAAAGTATCATAACTAAATTCTTGTAAAGATCTTTTAGCAAAAAACAATACGTCAGATTTTTTAGCTTTTTGTATTATTTTACCATCTCCAACATAACCAACCATAAAATTGTCTATAGCATCATTTAAAGTTATATAACTATAGCCTCCATAGTTTTCTTCTACAGTTTCACCAAAAGCATCTTGAGCTCCATAGTTACCACCGCTAAGTGTTTTTAATTGAACAACAACAAAAGTATTTTGAGGTAATAAGACCGGAACGGCTTTTGTGCCTATGTATATTGTATTATTACTTACTTCATATTGACTAGTGTACTCTGTAAAACTTCCTGGCAAACCAGTCGTACTAGTATACAGCTTAAAGTTATTTAAAGCATAATTCGTTTCTGTATTATCATATGATCCAAAAACTAAATCCGTATTAAAAGTAGTTACGAAAGAACTTTGGCCAGCTACATCAGTGACTAAGAAAGGCTGAGCGCCTTGATAATATTGTTGGTTAGTTTCTGCACTCATTTATTTAAGATTTTTCGTTTATTTGAACTGCTTGGCTTTCTTGTTCAGCTACTTGAATTATAGTAGGGTCATTTATAACAATACCAAAATACTTTAATATATTAATTATCAAATTTGTTTGTTCTGATATATCTAACTCAAAATCAACAGAAGTTGACGTCCCTACACCTACTGGATTAAATACATATTGACCAACAGACCCAACAATATAATCCCATTTAGGAGAAGTTGGATTTGTTATACAATTAACAGAAACGCTACCATTTGCTTCGGGTGATGGTGATATTTTTAAAATAACTCCATTTTGAGCGGTATCGTTTGTTGTGTAAAATAAAGGATGTTGTTTTGTGGGTTTTGTTAATTTTGATCTTGTTATTTTATCAAAATCTTTTTTACTAGTCAATTGAGTTACTGACTCGTATTTAGGTTGACCGTCGTATGTAGTAATGACCTCACCTATTTTATATACAGTAGACGATGTGTTGTTATAAAAGAAATCTCCACCAGCGTCGTATGTAAATGCTATTTCTTTTTCAAAAGGATATAGTTTATAAGCTATATCTTTATACATATTAAAAAACTCTGTATCATTTTCAGAGTTATTTTGATTTTTTCTATTCTGTTGGTTTCCGTTTGGAAAATAAGAATTGAATATTTCTTTTTGTACTAGATCAGCAATACTGTTAAACTCAGAAGGAGTTACATAACCTCTTTGCTCTTTGTTTAATATGTACAAGACTGTTGTGTATACTGTGTTTACGCTTACTGCCATTTTATATATTTTTATACTAAAAAGGCGGCCGAAACCGCCCGTATATTAGTATCACTTGTTTTTATAGTTTTTTATCTATAGAATTATAGATTTCAACACCTTCATCTGTCTTTAAAAAAGCAGCAAAGGCAGAATATGGATTTTCGTCAAAAGGCACATTCATTAATTTTCTACCATTTGAAGCCCATGTAAATGTTCTTTGATCTTGAGAAAGATTTATTATACCAGCTTCCGCGGCTCGTATAGCAAAGTTTCTTAATTGTACATTTTCATCGTTTGCTAAACTAATAAATAACGATGGATTGTTTCTAGCAAATAACAATAGATCTCTCTTAAGCTCTTTAGAACTCATTGAAGTAACTTTAGAGCCTAGTTCAACTCTTAGTATAGCTTCTGCAAAATCTACGTCCATTTCTCTAGCCATATTTAAAGCATCAATCTGCATATCTAATAAACTTAATTGATCTGTAGCTTCTTCAACAGCACTGAATTCTTCATACAACTTGCCTTTTAATGGGTGATATAAAGAAAGTAACTTTTGTAAATTTTGTTTTTCTTTTGGTACTCTTAAGTCACCATCTTTAAACATAATGTGACCTAAAGTAGCTTCTCCTTTTTGATCTTCGACAAAAGGTGAATCTTGATTTGTAGCATACCTAATTTCTTTTTGTTTTCCACTTTCGCTATCAAAATAAAGTAGTGGATGTTTTTGCGTATGCTTACTTGGTATTGTTAGAGTAAGTGGTGATTTGTTGTGTTTCAAATAATAAATTCTATCTTTAATCTCCCACTCAGGTTTTTGTTTTTTTTGAACCGGTGCAGTTTTTGCAACAGTTGGCTGAGGTGCAACCTCAACAGTTTCTTCTGCTTTAGCTTTTTTAGCCATGATATAATAAAATTAAATAGTTAATAATAAAAACCCTGAGGTCGCATTTTGCGACCCCAAGATTTTAAAGTAATTACACTCCTTTGAATAATACAAAGTTGTTAGCAGCTTGAGTTACTAAACATCTTTCAGATAGGAAGTTTACTTCCATAGCATCAAGAGTTGAAGTAAATGCGCCACCAGCAGAACCAGTCAACCAAGACTTCATTCTACGATCGTCAGCTTGAGAAGCTCGGTAACGAACGTGTAGGAAAGGTCTACGGATGTTAGTTCCTAAAATTTGATCGTAAACTGTTGAAGTTCCAGCAGGTACTAATACACCTTCAATAGAACTAATACCATTGATACCTCCACGAGTAGAAGCGTCATTTAAGTATTTCCAATCAGTTTTATAGAAATCATAAGAACCTCTACGGAAACCGCTAAATCCAAGATTTAAAGCCATTTCTTCAGAGTTTTCAAATAATCCATAAGCAGTACCACCTTGAGCACCAGCAGAAATTGCAGATAACATATCATCAAAATCCAAAGCAGTTTGTCTTTGTAAGAATAACATGTTTTCTTCAATAGCTCCTTGAGTATCTAAGTTTTTCAAGATATCGTCAAAAGCATTAAGACCAGCAGCAGCAGTAAAACCAACGTTTACATTACCACGCTCTTCGATAGCAGCGAACAAACCTTGAGTACCTTTAAGTCCAGTAATTGGAGAAACAGCACCATCAACTTTTTCACCTTCAACACATACCATTTCCAAATAATCTTCGAAACGTAAACGAGTTTCAGATTCAGCTTTTAAATACCATAAATATCCAGAAGAACCATCTTCAGTAGCGATTTCAACCCAACCAATTTGAGCCATATCAGAACCGTTAACAACGTATTTACTTCTCACAATAATTGGTGAGTTTGCGTACTGTTGGAAAGAAGGTTCTACAGAAATAAATTGATCACCAGTATTAACACCAGCAACACCGTTAGTAACTGAAGATCCTTTAGCATATTCAGAACCGTAAACAAAAACTTTTAAACCAGTAGCTGTAAACGTAGAAAGGTTAGCAAGTGTATAAGGCTGAATAGTAATTACATCAGTAGTTGTATTTGAATCAGTAACCAAACATTTTGCTTCAAGTCCAGTAGCTGGATCTAAAACAACAATAGTAGAGTTTGGAGAAATAACGTTTTGTACATCTGCGGCAGCAGTTGGGTTAACATTGATAGTTAATGAAGTTGGTAGAGTACAACCATCGTAAGCAATATGCAAACGGTTTTGCTCAGACCAAATAACTTGATCAGATGTCATAGGCATTTCAGCACCTACCATTCGTAAAAATCCAGAAAGTGTGCGGTTTCCATATCGCTCTACTTCTTGCTCATAAATTTCAGGAAGATATTGTTGAGCAAAAGAACTAAAGTCAGCACCAGCTGGATCATTAAATTGCAAGTAGTTACTATCAAGTAACTCTTGACTTTGACTTGGTACAATTTTACCAAATTGAGGATTTAAACTCATAATAAATAATTTTTTTAGTTAAATTTTTTAGTTTTAATTTTTAGTTTTGTAGAATCAGAACCGCTAATAGCTCTAACTTTAAAGCCATTTAAAAATACATCTCCATTACTAGATGGTCTAGCTTTTGCGTCACTTAAGTTTTTAGAGTTATCTACAACTTCTTTAACAGCGTCAGCTTTACCCTGTTCGTAAAAATGTGCGGCTATGCGATCTACATTTTCTGCAGCATACATAGCTTTGTGATAGCCAGAATAATCTTTAACAGCACCATTTGAATCAAGGAACTTCCCGATTAAGTTGTTGATATTAGACTGTTTCTCAGCAACAGCATCAGTGTTTTGAATTTTATACCTATATTTCTTTTTACCTACGCTAATATCGAAACCTTCGAAATTTTCAGTAAAAAGTTTTTTAGTATTATTTTTAAACTCTTCGTGCTGTTGTTTAGCTGTTTCCTGCTGCTTGTTATATCGATTGAAAAAGTCCATAGCTTTCTGAGCGTCAGGGTTTACATTTGATTTCAACTTGATATCAGCGTAATATTTATCCTTAGTCTCGTTTAAAAAGCGTTTGGCTTTTGCAACTTCTTCTTTAAATGCAAGTTTTTTCTTGCGTATATCTATATCTTCATCTAAATCTTCATCGTATTGAAAATCTTCTAACAATAAATCAATATCTGAATTATCAAGATATGGTTTTTCTTTTTTATAATACTCTTTTAACAATGTGTTATCGTCTATGCTAGAGTAATCAGCATTCAATCTAACGTAGTCTTCTACGCTACCACCAGTCTCTTCCATAAAAGAAACTAGCTTTTCTATATTTTCAGGTAATTGCTTACCTAAAACTTTTTCGTCTCTAATAGCTTCCTTAAGCTCTTGCTCTACTTCAACTACCTCTTCAATAATTTCTATTGGAGCTTCTACTGTTTCTTCGGTGGTCCGTACTTCTTCAACCACTCCTTCGCTGTTGCCACTGTCTTTGGATTCTTCGACAACAACATTGCTATCATTTGTCTCTTGTGCTTGAACGGCATTTTCTTTTGGTATTTCGACTTTAACAACATTTGGTACAACCTCACCTTGAGCCTCTGGCTTAGTCAAGTCTACTTTAGTTACTTCGTCTTTTTTAACTAGTTTTTTAGGTGTAGTTTTCTTTTTACCTTTTAAAGTAAATTCACCTTCTTTTTTTACTTCTGTTGACATAATATAATATAATTTAAAAAATGTTATAGCATTACATAAATGCTCCTAAACCTTGATCTGGTTCGTTTTCAAAGTCTATTGGTAAGCCATCGTTTTTTCTTTGACTTATCATTTCACTTTGTTGTGTTGCTTGTATTTTAGTTCTTTTATCTTTACGATCTTCTATGAACTGTTCTTTACCTCTTTGAATTTGCATGTCCATTTGCTTAAGCTGCATATCGTATTGAAACTGTCTTTCCATTTCTTGCTGCTTAATAAATGAAGCTTGCTCCATCTTTTTAATATCCATAGCCGTTTTAGCTTGTTCTAATTGAACTTTAGAACCAGATATAGCTTCTTGTTTTTGAACTTCTGCCATAGCTGTTCTTTCAGCCGTTTGAGCTTGAGCATCTGCTTGAGCTGCAATATTAGCCTGTTGAGCTTTTTGATCTCTCTCCATTTTAACCTTACGCTTAATCTTTAACATTTGATTAGCTAATTTAAGGTTTTTAATTTGACGTATATCAATAGCGTCTTCAAGATCAATACCTCCAGACTGTAGTGCAACTTGTATGTTTTGCTCTAACTGAGCTTTTTCTTCTTCATCAGGCTCTAATTCTAAGAAAATACCAAAATCGTGTAAATTTAAATCTACAATTTCATCTAGTGATTTTATATTGTAATTAGATACTGCGTTTTGTAACGATGCTCTTGTTAATGGAAATCTAAGTGCGTCACCTATTTTAAGAGATACGTTTTCAGCTAATTTAAGAGTTAAAAATAAACTAGACTGAACAATATGTCTTGTAGCTACATTTGAAGCGTTGGCTGCTAGCTTCTGTAAACCTACTAATGTAGATTTATCAGGCGTACTACCGTCTCTAGCTTCATTTAATCCCGTCACATCACGTATCATTTGTAAATAGTATTGATACGTCTGTATTAAACTTTGTATTTTACCATAGCCATTAGAGCTACTAAGTTCTTGAACAGGAACTTTACCGTGATTAATTTCACCATCTTGAGTAAGTGATCTACCTACAATAGAACCTGTTTGAAAATACATGTTAAGTGCTTCGGCCGGATTATAATTTGTACCATTACCAAGGTCAACTTCTGCTAAACCGTCCATATCAAGATAAACACCATCTGGCACCATTCTTGATAGCACTTGTTGCAACTTCAAATGTGTTATTTGAATCATATCAGCAAAGCCAATACACTTGCTAACTATAGATTCAATTCTACCTTTGTAAATTCTAGGAGCACAAATAGCGTAATTCATAGCTACTTTAGTAGTGTCAGCGTATGGTCTTGACATATTTTCTGCTAACTCCCATTTCAACATAGTATTAGTTCCTAAAACAACAGCTCCATTATATAAAACTTCTATTGTTCTTGAAACTCTTTCAAACATATCACTTTCTGGCGGATTAAAAGTATCTGGCTTTTCAATAGCCTTAATTAATCCTTGATCTGTATTTTTTATTTTAAAAACTTGATTGTGGTAAGTTTTATAATCAAAATACATAACTTGTACGGTGTTTTCATCATAATCACCCCAACCAGTTATATAAGATCTATTTCCAGGCATATTTTGAATACGCTCTAATTCTTTTTCAGATATATATGGAAACTCTTTTTTAAGTTCTGGTATTGTTATAGCTTTTACTTCACCTACATAATATATATCTTCAAAGTTTGGATCTTCTGTATATGAATAAACCATATAAGCAGGATCAACATAATCAACCTTAATTCCTTCAGCGGTATTAAAACTAGTTTTAGCAGCTGCTATACCTAACACCGCTAAATCCATGTTTAGTCTACGTCTTACTAAATCATATTTATTTTGAGCAAAAACAGTTGATATACTTTCTTCTTCAGCTATCTCTATAGACTGCTTATAACTAAGTTGCATTTTAAGTTCTAGCTCTTCTTTAGACTCAGGCACAGTGTTAGGATCTGAAGACTGATGTAAATCAATACCTAAAATTTCATTTACACTTTTAATATAATCTTTAGCAACCATGTCTTCATAAAGTCTAGCTGCATAATCAGTTCTTTTCTTTACAGACTGTGGATCTTGAGCATAAGCTTTTATATCATAGCTTTTTTGAGATATACCATTTACAACGATATCTACAAACTTAGATAAAATTGGAACTGGTTTCCAGTCTAAATTTAAATAAGATAAATCACCATTAATAGATAATTCATCTTTGTACTTTTGTATTGATTGCTCACCTCGAGCATAAAGTCTTAAATTGTGAAACTGATTCCAATTAGTTAAATATCTATTACCGTTAGTTCTACCTTGTCTAAACCACTCATATTCTATAGCTTGAGCAACTTGCTTTCCATATTCTATAGTGTCTTTTTCTTCGTTACTTACTACTTGACTAGGAAAAGAACTGTTGTTATTAGTGTAAACGTTCATTTAACTTATTATTTTTGATGTATAACCTCTATTGTCATATCTTTTTATACCTAGATCGACAGGTTCTCTTTTTCTTGTATTATTTGGTGTGTATCTATGCTTGTTACAAGCCATAAGTGCTAAACCAGAACTAATAGATGCATCATGAGATGTTCTATTATTTATATTAAATTTAGCCCAATCTTCTAGTGTTCTTTGAAAATACATATCGCCATAACCTGTTTCCCTTAATCCTACAAAATTTTCAATATAAGATTCTATAGCTGCAGCGTGAGCTTGTTTAATGTCTTCACTAGAGTTTGGTATACCACCTATTTCTCTTTCTGTTACAGATAATTTGTTTCTACTTCTATCTGGTCTATTCATTGCAAAACCTCTATAACCTCTTTTTCTAAAATAATATAGTAAACGAGGTTTATTATTTTCTGCTAGTATTGGCATACCATAAAAAGCGCAAGCCATTAAAACATCTTCAAAAAATATTTCAGCAGTTTGTGGTCTTGCTATATATTCTAAAAAGAAATGGTTCGGCGGCACATCTTCCATTGAAAACTTAGTTAAACCATGTAGAGAACCATTAGACCCTCTTTTGTCAACTGTACCTGATATATCGTAAGGATCACATCCAAAAGCACCTAAGTGCTCATTGCCAGGATAATAAACTCCTCCTTTGTTTATTTTTCTATTTTGTAAATTAATACTAGGTATCCAACTAACTAAAAATCTACCGCTTTTATTTGGGGTAAAAATAACTCTAGTATCTTGCTGTCCGTTCTCCCATTGAAAACTTCCTTTTGTTACGTTTATAGAATTACGCATGTCCTCGTTAAAATCTATCTGCTCGTATATTTTAGTTAGATTAAATAAAGATTGCTTTGTTTCATCTCTAAACGCGTGTTTTTCAGTACGTGGAAATTGTCTGTAAAATTCATTCAAAGCATCTTGATCTTGCTTTAATCCTTCTACTTCGTTATCCCAGTATTCTATTACACCTATTTTTATTTTTTCACCTTGTGGTCCTTCGGCTGCTTTTGATGGAGTATTGAATACAGGTATTCCATAAGAATCAATGTATCCCTCGTAATTCCATTCCATAGGTATAAACAAAGAATATAATCCCGAACGAGTCTGCCCGTTGGCGTTTCGCTGAGTGACGTCCGAGTCATCATAAAGTTTTTTAAAGTTTTTTCCTCCTTTGTCATGAGCATTAGACGTCGAGCCCATCATGCATTTACCAATAATTTTACTACCTAATCGTAAACACGTTCTTGTTACTCGCCAGTTGTTTAATATATTATTTGGTTTTTCCCATTTACCACTTTCATCGTGAACTAATAATCTTAGTTTTTCACCGTCATAACTATTGTCTCCAGTGTTTTTCCAGTCGATGGTAGTATCAAGTCCCGATATGTCTTGTAGCTTTTCATTTGTTTCCAGCTTTCGTCGCGTATACTTTGTAGCGGGTACACGATATGCAAGCTCTGTTTTTGGCCTGTCCATACCGTCTTGAATTGGCTTAAAGAAAAAAGGGTAGTTGACTGATATTGGTACGACTTTGTCAGTAAACATTTTTTTAGCGTCAGGTCCTGACTTTGACAGTATACCGAATCTAGAATCTGTTGATATCGTTGCTTGGTTAACTGTTTCTCCAGAAGCCATAAATGAAAATCCACTACGTCTGTTTTTAAGATAGCATATTCCGTAGCATCTGTCATCTGCTTTGCAAGCTTCCCAGAAAATGTAGAAAAGTCTGTTTGACTCTCTAAAGTCTGGTTTCCCAACGTCAATCTTTGACCACTGCAAGTACATATAGTGAGAACCAGTAATGTAAGTAGCCAGATTCTTATTATAGAACCAAAACCCTTGTTCTCGTCTATTAAATTCTTCATCTATGTAATCGTACCATTTTTCTTTAAAATCTAAAGGATATTCTTCCCAGTCAAATACAGACTTTATTTTTTGAAGTTCTTTTGGATATTCTATATGAGTCCATTTTTTATTATCAAATCTATGTACGTTTTTAGCTTTTGGCAATGCTATTTTTAGGTTTTGTATTTCATATATTTCACCTATTTCACCAGTCTTACTAATAACTACAATATCGTAATCTTCGTTATAACCATACTTCCATTTTTTAGCTTTATTATTTTTAGCTATAGTATGTGGTTGTATATGATCGTCGAGAACTTTATATAGAGTTTGCTCGTACATTATTTAGACCTTCCTTCAGCAAAACCTTTAAAAGTTTTCTCTTGTTTAACTTCTTTAGGTTTATCGTTTAACAAATCTTGCTCGTGTTCTATTCTAGTTAATATTTCAAAAGCATCGAATATTGCTAGCTTTTTTGTAGCAGCTGCGTTCTTGAGTCTATCAGCAGAAATATCATCGTCTGAATCAACAATAGGTTCCTTAGCTACTTTAATTAACTCATCAACCGCTTTGCGACCAGCTTGGATTATATTTTTCTTCGTCTCCTTTACGTTCATACTTAATTACAATATCATTAGATTTCATACAATAAAGACGTTCACCGTCAACTAAAAACTCCCATTCACTGTTTGGTGTAAAGCCTACAAGGTCTCCAGGAGTTATTTTAAGATCTTCTAATGACTTATTACCGTATTTTAATATACCAGCAAGGCTTCTTTCTTTTTGAAGCGTTAAATCATTATTCTCTTTAATTGGTTGCACAAAGCATCTTTCGCCAACAGTGTGCCAACCGCTTTTATTTTTATATAAATATATTTGATCAAAAGAACAAAGATGGTGATCGTCTTTTAAAAATGATCTACTTTTTTTCTTTTCGCCTTTCATATCATAAAAAGTTCTAAATACATTTTGGTGTATTAAAACTTTATCACCTTTTTGTATACCAGTATTAAAAGCTAAAGGCACTTGAATAACTTCAGCTAATCTGTTTACAAATTTCCAGTTTTCAATTTTAGTATTAACAATTAAGTCTTTATCTCCAACCTTTACTGTATTACTATATTTTTCACCTACTGGCTTTACAATAAAATCGTATAATGAGTTCATTAATATTCTAAATCATACTCAACAGCTACAGCCATATTCTTATTAAACTTTTTCCAAGGTAAAACCTCATCATGTTTTTTAATATAAATACTATAAGATGTATCGTTTTCATCAAATAAAATATAAGCTATTTCATGACCACCGTAAACTTGTTGACCTACGGAGTAATGCATGGCGTCGTTCTTATAGTCAGAACCAATACTTATTTTTCTTACAATTGATTCCATTACGCTTCTTCAGTTATTTGCGTATATTCACCAGTATTAAGATCAATAGATATTTTACCGTACTCTTTTTCAAGTTCTACTTTTTGCTCTTCTAAAACTTTGTTTACTTCAGCAACCTTGTGTAAAAGTCCGTGTTTTTTGCTTTCTAAAATACCTATTTCTAATACAGTATCTTCTAACTCTTTGTTTGTTTTTACAACGTTTTCTAATTGTTCTTTTGTAATTTTTGCCATTTTATTTAATTTAATTTAATTTATATTGATATAGTTACATTATTAACTATTTAATTACATACTATGCAATCTGCATTGTCACTGATGTTGGATTTTTTTGTTCTGATATTTTTAAAGCAACTGCGTTTTCTATTTCAGCTACTTTTTCTGGCCCCATAGCGTTTTTTACCCAACCTGTAACTATTTCGTTAGTTAAGTTTTCAAAAGGTATAAAAGTCTCATTTGGATTTATTTCAATTTCTTGAAAACCAATATATGTTGCGAAATAATCATTTTCTTCGCCTGCAAGAGTCCAATGAACAGAATATACTACGTTTGTTTGTCCTTCACTTTCAGGATATACATCTACTGTTTTACAGTTCCAATTATAAGTTATCATATTACGCGTTTTCTAATGTTTCTATTCTAGTTTCTAAAAATTCTATTTTAGCTACAGCTTCTTGTAATGCAGCTGTTAATAAAGGAACTAATTTTCCTTGATCTATACCTTGATAAACTGGATCTCCATTTGGCAAAACTTCGTCTTTTGAACCAGTTACAGCTTCAGGTACAACATCTTGAGCTTCGTGAGCTATAAAACCATCTATAACACTTGTATCACCTATAAAGTTAAATCTTTTTGGTTTAAGTTGTTTTATTCTATCGATACCATTTAGTATTGGAGATATATTTTCTTTTAATCTATAATCAGAGGTTGTATTATACGATGTACTTGAAGAGGATATGGTTATACTACCTACTTGAGAAGGAGGGGCTCCATCATTAAAAAAAGAAATAGCACTTGTGCCTACAGACGAAGATCTAAATATTTTCATACCATAACCATAGTCTACACAGTCGAGTTGCACTGAAGTTGCGCCAAATGTGCTACTAGTTCTTGTAGTAGCAAATTTAACCATTGGATTACTTGGTGAAGCAAGTTCTTGAGCTACATGAAGTTTAGCCGCTGGACTGGTTGTTCCTATACCAAGTCCAGTGGTTGACCATCGTCCTACGTAACCATTTGTTTCAAAATAAAAAGAATTTGAAGCTCTTAAATACATACGACTAGCACCATCTGTATTAATTCTAACATTGCTATTATTAAATTGTAATTGAACGTTTGAAGAAATAACTAAAGGACCGGTCATTGTTCCACCTGCTAAAGGTAGATATGCTGATAAATCAGCTACATTTGATGGAGCTATTCTTACATTATCTGAGCCATTATATCCAACTAAAAATTGAACATTCGCTGGACTTGCTTGTTCTGTAAATTGTGAAAATTTTAAATTTGCCATTTTTTTTGTTTATTCTAATACTAAAAATACTCCGCCTTCGGATATAAGATAATCTCCATTTTCTGCTAATATTTCAAAAAATGGTGTTGGATCTGAATCTCCTAAGTTAGGCGCTATACCAATTCCTATACCTATTCCGTTACCCATTTTATTTAGCCGCTATAAGTTCTCCAACTGTTGTTCCAGTTGCTAGTACATAGTCCACAGTAACAGGTAGAAATCCACCAGCCTGTAAACCTTTAAATGTAACTGCGTCTGCTGCGGTAGGTACACCTCCACCAGCTGCTCTTACTCCAGATACAATAACTTTCATATGATCACCAGTCGTTACATTGTCTCCAATATAAATAACTGATCCATTAAGATATGTAGTATTATCAATTACATCACTTGGAGTTATTGCCTTAACATCTGTTGTAGCAAAATCAGGTTGATTACCAAATTGTCCCATTTTTTAGTTTATTTATTTTTTATTAATTGCTTTTGCTTTTTCCCAAGTACGACCCACGAAATACGCGCCGTACACTGTAACAAGAAGAGTTTGGAATATTGGAATATACTCTTCTGCTATTTTAAATTCTCCAACGTTTCCGTCGAAAAATGCGCACACAGTAAATATAACTGTTAAGTATATAAGTACTAATGGGCGAATATTTTTAGACAAGAAAGAATCAGACTGCATATCTGCCTCCCATCTTGCTGTAACTTGTTCTTGTGCTTCTTTATCGGCTTTCTCAAGAATTTCAGTTATAAGACGTTGTGCTTCTAACTTTTCTTCTTTGGTAGTTGTAAGTTTATCGATAACGTCACCAACTTCTTTGATAACGTTACCAGTTAACCATTGCCAAATTTTTTTCATTAATTACCTGATCTTTCGTTTTTAAGTCTTTCGTTTTTAAGTTTTTGTATTTTTTCTCTATGTTCTAACAAATCTTGCCTTGCAGTTCTTTTTGTACCAGTTTCATGAAGCTGCTTTAAACCTTTGGTGAAACTTTCAATATTTTTACTTAATCCAAGATCTACTTTTTCACCACTTCTTCTAACTCCTCTAACATCATAGCCCATGGCACCTCCAAAGCCTCTAGCCGCTCTATCAACGAGATCTAAACCAGCTTTTACAGATTTTGGTTTATAATATTTTCCTGGACCTGCAAAATCATTATCTGGATGAAAACCGAGATGACCTCTTGTTCCTGATCTTTGCTCAAAAGCTTCAATTTTTTCAATTGGATCAATACGTTCTTTTTCTCTACCTAAATCAACTTTAAAATCAGAGCTTGGTCCAGATGTTTTAGGTTTAACTAAACCAGATGTAGTGATCTTTGTTTCTTTAACATCTTGCATTTCTCTAAACTTTTGATCTTGAATTCTTCGTTCTTCAGGAGTTAATCTAGCATATGCCTCGTCACCCTCTGGCGTTGTTATTACTGTCTTTGGAGTTGTTATTTTTGTAGTAATTGTTTTGCCTTTAAAAATATCCCCAGACTCTTCTCTTTCAGCTATAGGTCTACCTGTTCTTATATCTATTTTTTGCATAACAGGATTAGTCATATTTACCGGTAATCCTTTACCTGTTTTAGGCATATCACCTCTTCCAGGCTTCATTTTAAATGGTCCGTTCATTTCTTTATTTTTAATTGGTGTTTCTGTAACGTATTTTGCATTAGGGAAATTGTAATCATAACCAGGTGTCATTACTTTAGCATAACCGTTGTTATCAACGCCATGCACTTTAAAGTCAACTCCTTTCATTGTTATGTTACCTCCTTTAATTATATTTTGAGGTTTGTTAACGTCTGGGCTGTTTCTTAAATATCCTTTTTTAGAAAACTTCATTATGCTCTTCTATAAGCCTCAGCTTCCCAAGGCAGGTTTTTAGCACCTTCTTTCATTTGTGCTCTTGAATATTTTTTACCTTTCCAGTAAACGTATTTATCGTCGTAATTTAAATCACCACGCTTCATTTGCTCTAGATGTATTTTTTCGTGAGCAATAACTTTCTCGCATTGTGATGGGTCTAAATCTTTATTTAAGATTATACTTCCATTGTTATTAGCTTTACCCATAACGCCATCTTCCATACTTACACTGTAAATTGGAGTATTATCCATTGAATATGGTGGAGTTATTTTAAATGCCATTTAACCTTTTTTAGTTTTAGATGCAGCACCCATCATTGATGGATCATAGCCTAAGTTTGGTGATAAGTTTATTTCACCAAAATTAAATTTTCCACTTTTAGTGTCAAAATTACTAGTTAAACCAGACTTTTTATTTGAAGCTTCAAGGTTTTCACCAAAAGACTTACTACTGTCGTATTTATATGTTTCTTCTTTTTTATCCATAGCAGCTATGTTTTCAACATCTTCTTGAAGACGTTGTAGAGCAGGTTCTATAGATACATATCTATTAAGTGGAGACATTTGATTAGGTGAAGAACTACCTTCTTGTTTTTTCTGTTCAAGTTCTTTAGCAAGTTCTTTTTGCAACCTCATTTTTGTTTCATAATCAGTTGCACCAGTTTCTGCGCTTTGCTCTTTTTCTTTCTTTGCGTATTTTTTAGCAAGAGTTTCATATTGTTCGTCGGAAAAAGGTCTTTTTTCCATGAACTTTTGTGCAAATGGAGAACTCATATTATTTAAATGATTTAGCTCTTTGAGTAATTGGTGTTCCGTGCCCGCATGTAAATGGTGCTTTAGATACTTCTAGTCCATCTTTACCTGAGCTAGAACCTTTACCCATTGGAAAACCTTCTTTGCTTAATGGACCGTCCCATATAGCATTTTCACCTATTTGACCTGCTAGGTCAGCTTTTAGTTGTTTTATTGTTTTCATATTTTTATTTTTTTAAACCATAATAAGTTTTTCCTCTAGCTACACTATCTTTTTTAATACTCATAGGATAACTTTGATCTACCCAAGTTTCACCTTGAAAGTCATAAGCTTGTTTTTTCTTTTTAAGATCTTCTAGTTGACTTGGAGTTAATACTAATCTATTTTTTGTAAATTCTGGTTCAGCTGAAGAGTAGGGATCAAGAGATAAACCAGCTACATAGTTTCCACTGTTTTTATCTTTTTCAAAACTGTATGTTTGTTCACCAATTATTTTTTGATCTAATGGACTGCTTTTTTTATACATAAACGGGGCGTTAACTGCGTTTTGTTTCATTTGCTGATTACCAAAAACACCTTGAGCATTAGCTTGAGCTTGAGGTGAAAATGGATTAACTAAGCTAGAAGCCGCAGGTGGAATATTAGTCATTGGTTGAACCATTTGCTGTTGCATTGTTGGATCCACAACCTGTTTAGCTGGTGAGTCACTAGATTTGTTTATAGCATCATATTTAGCTTGCTCCCAGCCATCTATTTTACCGTTTTTATTAATATCTTTTACTTCGTACTTCATACGTGCTGGTGAGCAGTTTGAGTGTAAAGGTGATCCACAGCTTGGGCACTTGGCATCTTGATCGTGTCTAGCGTTTTCTAAATAGTGTAATCTAGCTTTTGGAGTTAGATTTTTATTGTACGCTTCTTTGTAATCGTATTGTTTACCTTTCATTTTATCTGTATTTGTCTTTATTGACGTTATATATTGCTTTTGTTAAAACCTTGTCAGTATATGTGTTACCACGTATAATACTATTAGCATCTGAAGTTGGTATATCTTCTTTTCCAAGCATCATGCGATAAATTCTTTTTATCAATTGCTTGCATTTAATAGATGTTTTATATATATGGTATTTTTGCGTTGTTCTGTTTCTATGTCTCCAAACAACTATCCAGCCTTGTTTTAGTAATCTGTTCCAGCGACGATTGTCCCAACTATATGAATAAGCTCCATCTTCGAAATCTTTTTTTCTAAACATATCCATACAGTCTAAATATATCAATAATTCAAGATCTGCATCGTTTAGATCATTATTTCTGCAAGCCCATTTTCTTATAATTCTGTAGTGTTTCATAAGGTTGAGGTCTTTTATATCATCTGCCTCTAACCGTCTCATAATACAACTACAACGTCTTGAACTTTAATAACGTGATATGATTCTTTTTCAACCTCTATTTTATGACCAGCGTGTCTATCATATAGTATAACGCTACCTTCTTTTAAAGCTTGTATTTCGTCTCCAGCTGAAATAACTGTAGCTTCTACATATCTTATATCGTCTCTGTGTGTTTCTGCTAAAAGAAGACCACCTTTTGTTTTAGTAGTACCCTCTTTAGTCTTTTTTATTATTATATTTCTACCTATCGCTTTCATTAACTCTTAAATTATTAATTACACAATCTGTAGATAAAATCGTAGTCGCTACGGAAGCTGCATTTTGAAGAGCGCTCTTGGTGACAAGCAGAGGATCTATAATACCTGACTTTGTCATATTTACCATTTTTCCCGTAACCACATTATAACCTTGTCCTTTTCTAATAGGTGTTTTAACATTGTCAACACCAGCGTTTTCAAGTATAGTTTTAAAAGGAGCTTTAATAGCTTCTAGCAAAACTGTTTCACCAATAGACTTAGCTTTTAAATTTGTTGCGGCATTTAATAGAGCAATACCACCACCAGGAACAATCCCTTCTTTAATAGCAGCTTTAGTAGCACAGATAGCATCTTCAACTCTATCTGTTTTTTCTTTTAGTTCTATTTCTGAGTTAGCACCTACTTTTACAATAGCTATTTTAGCAGAAAGCATTGCTAATCTTTTTTCTAGTTTTACAACTTTATTAGGATTTTTTTCGTCTAATACTTGTTGTTTTAACTCTTTTATAACACTTAATATTTCTTCGCTAGGTTGTTCAACTTGAAGAATTGTGTCTTCATGTGAAGTAACACTTTTAATACAAGTCCCTAAGTGTTGTGGCTGTATCATATCCATATCATCTCCAAGATCTTCGTTTATGATAGTAGCGCCAGTTAAAAGTGAAAGGTCTTGAAGCATTTGTTGTTTATTGATACCATATGTTGGTGCGTCAATAACGTTTACTTTGATAGCGCCTTTCATTTTATTCATTGCCAGAGCCGATAAAACACCTTGTTCTAAGTCGCCGATAATCAGCAAAGGTTTATTGTTTTTTATTACATACTCTAGCACTGACTGTATTTGTCTAATTGTATCCACTGGTGATTCTAATAAAAGAACTAGTGGTTTATCTAATTCAGCAGTCTTAGCTGCTTTATTAGTTATAAAGTGTGAATTTTTAAGTCCTTTATCGTATTGAACTCCGTCAACAACTTCAACATGCGTTTTACCATCTGAAGCTGTTTCCATCATAACCACACCTGTGTTATCAACTGCTCTAAAAGCATCTGCTATAACTTCACCAAGCTTAGCATCATTGTTTGTAGATATAGTAGCAATTTGATCAATCATATCGCCTTTAACATCTACAGATACCAACTGTAAAAACTTAACTACGTTTTTAACAGCTTTATTAATACCATCTTTTAACTCCCTTGAGTTTGTTTTATCAGCAACTTTATAAGCTTCTTTAAGTATTGCGTGAGCTAACACTGTTGCTGTTGTTGTGCCATCACCTGCTTCTTGAACTGTTTTTCGAGCAGCTTCTTTCAAAAGTGTAGCACCCATGTTTTCAACTGGATCTAGCAGAATTATTGAATCTGCTACAGTGACACCATCTTTTGTAATGATAGGTCTTCCAGTGTTATCTTCTAACATCACACATCGGCCGCTAGCTCCTAATGTTGAGCTTACGGCCTTAGTGAGTTTTTCTATTCCTTTAAATACTTGATCTCTGGCTTCTGTACCAAAGTTCAAGTTCTTTACAATTGCGTCTGACATGATTTAATTTAATTTGATTTTAATATTGGTTTTATTTAAAGGTCTTTACTACTTTTGGCCCATTTAAAAATTCAAGCTTTTTTTCGTAGTGTTCAATAGTTTTATCTATTGAAGTTTCAGCGGCTTCTAATGTTTCTCGCCGCGTAACATCCTTCCAGTTTCCTTCATCGCGAAGATCTTGGTATTCTGTTTGGTAGTAACCGTTTGGTAGTTGAACTATTCTCCAGTTAGCTTTATCAGTGATATGCTTCCAAAGTTTTAAACGGTTTTCATCTGGTTGTGATTGACTAGACCACGAGTTAGTCGAATAATAAAATGTCATTGGTTTTGGTTTTATGTTATTAATTGGTTTGCGCTTACCCGCGCTAGGTATGTTTTTCTAGCAGCACAACCGCAAGGGATATTTAACCCCTTGCTCATTGTGTCTACTACTTTTTTAATATTTTACTTTATTAAGTAAGTGCTATAGAGTTAATTTTTTGGTTAGCTGCTAGATCAACTGGTTGAACTGTAGCTAAAACTCCTCCTGGATTAGCAGAAACTGCAGACTGAATAGCAGCAGCCCATTTTTCAGCAGCAGCATTAGGCGTACCTAATGTAATGTCTCCACCTGCAAGTTTGATGTAAGCGTTATTCTGGTTAGTGTTACCAGCAGCTCCTGTTTTTACAAAAGAAATTTGATCTGATCCAATCAAATAATCTCCCTTGTGGCCAGTGATATCGATATCATTAGCTTTAATTTTGATAAATTTTGCCATTGTGTTTGTGTTTGTGTTTATGTTTATGTTTATGTTTTGGCTAGGTTTGTACAGTCCTAATCTGTTATACTTTATATACTCACTTGGTTTTAGTGAATTTTACTTATTAATGTGCTTTTGCTTGTATTACAACCCATTCAGTGCCTGTTGACCAAATACTAATACCTTCGTATGCTTTTGATATTTCAAAAAACGCAGCTCCGTCAATTGTTTCACCTACCGGTGGGGTAAATTGCACTTTATGAGAACCACCACCAGGGTAGGTACCATTAGTCGTGAATCTTATAACTCTATATGGTATTGCTGTAGCAGATGGTAAGTTAATTACATATGTACCATTTCCACCTGACCAACCTATTTTTACAATATTGTTATCAGCTGAGTAAGTTTCAGATCCACCTGGAGACGCTGTTGTTGTATATGGTATCATTTTAATAATAGCACCTGATACATAATCATCTTGAGATTTCCACTCGAGAGTACTAGAAGCAGTGGAAGCTAAAACATAGTCAGCTCCTGGTGCTAAAGCTCCAAAAAGTGTTGGACCAGCTTTTACAGGAGCATTCCATATATTAGTAGTCGATAATATATTTAATTCATCTGTACTTGCATTACCTATATTAACATTTCCGTTCATAGTAACAGAGCCAGTATCTGAAGCTACTATGCTATCTGTTTGTACAGTTGTAAATCTTCCGGTGTTTACTATTAATACGTTGGGGTTTGCTCCTGGTGTAGGATCTATTTCCACTCTATTTTCTTCATTACCTGTTCCTGGTGCGAATACATAAGATTTTATAAACGAATCTCCTATTACACCGTTAGGTCCGTCTGTAAATTTAGGTACAAAATCTGTTGTACCAGAACCTGTTACACCGCTAGTTGAACTAATTATATAATCAGCTAAGTTTTCAATTTTTAAACTTTTCGTCCGATTTTTATTAGGTGCTGGTTGCTCTGAATCGGTGATGACTAAAAAGTCCCCGTCTGCAGGCGTTGTTTTTTCTGGATAACTGTATATTATTGCCATATATTAATCGTATATTTTTACTTCAATAGATCCAAAGTATGTTGTGACAGCATCGTTAGTGTCTGATCTTCTACAAAACATAGCTATGTTTGACCCACCACCGCTATTGTACGTTGTTCTTTTGAAATCAAATTGATATGGAAATCCACTACCACCTGGTGGTTCATTAGCTCCACAGGACGTGAAACAAACTATTTTTGTACCAAGATCACTACTAGCGTTTATATCAAGTATGCCGGCTGGATTATTAACTGACCAAGTAAACGTTAAACCAGTATCGTTATATAGTTCTGTTATAGTGCCATCCGGATTTGATGAAGCGTCTCTCTCAAATCTAGCAACATAAGACTTATAGCCTTTGTTTACTAAACTAGATACGCTACTAACTGTAGTTGTTTTTGTAGGATTACCTTCAACTGATGTATCTACCAGTAGTAATAAATCGCTGTTACTAGGTGTTACTGTTGGGTATGAGTTAATTATTGCCATATTATTTTAATGTTGCTCTATTTGTTGTTGGATCGTATGTATATTCACTAGCTGCGCGCCCAGATTTTTTCGATGCTCTGTCAATAGCACGCTCTTCAGCAGTCATTGCGTTACGTTTGCGTCCTTTTGCTGTTAATTCACCAGAAGGCGTTAAATCACCGCGTTTTTTAAGTAATGATATTGCGAAACTCTTGCTGCGAACCTGTGCAGCTAGGCGATCAATTAGGCTATTACGCCCCATATGTGCTTGTGTTTCCATATATCTAGTGTTCTATAGTACTATATACTTACAGATAATGGCGAAAACTTACAAAATGTGACAATAGCCCCTTACTTATATAACTTATAAGGCTTATGTCACAGTTTATTTTAAAAATTGTTACAAATAGAGGATATTGGGGTTGCCACTCCCTCTCAAAAACACAATTTTTTAGCAAAATCAACATAAAAAAACAGCCCCCGGCGTCATTTTTATACATTTTTCATAAACTTTTAGCTTTTTTACTGAAATATTTACAATGCATTTACGTTTTACAAACAAAATAGAAATACAATTGGATAATAA
>Ga0098073_1000097_pt1 | contig 34109 bp, 34 predicted proteins | sample 31_taG_FD_75060 | JGI IMG/M metagenome (GOLD analysis project Ga0098073, IMG submission 75060) | Marine viral communities from the Gulf of Mexico - 31_GoM_OMZ_CsCl metaG | ecosystem: Environmental > Aquatic > Marine > Oceanic | place: Gulf of Mexico | collected 2015-07-12
CAATTGGTGAACCAAGATTTTGGATTAGATATTTATCATACCGTTGAACAAAATGTGCGCGAAAAAATTCTTTATTTACCTACAAAGGCAAGAAATCAATTTGTGGATGAATTGTTGGAATTGGTTGAACTAGATTTTGCGCGAAAGCAACAAGCGCATACTTTGTCAGGAGGAGAACAACAACGATTGTCGATAGCTCGAGCATTAGCCTGCGAACCAAAACTGTTATTGTTGGATGAACCTTTTGTGCATTTGGACACACGTTTGCGACTGAAAATCACCAACTATTTATTGGAGATGAAGCAAGTCAGAAACATGAGCATCATTTTAGTTTCACATGATGGCGCTGAGGTATTGAGTTTGTGCGATAAGATTTTATATGTGAAAAACGGAAAAATTAAGCGCACGACATCACCGCGAAATGCCTATTATCAGTTTCAATCCAAAGAGGAAGGAGAATTGTATGGCTGGGTAAATTCAGCGGTGGTCAATAACAAGCGCGTTTATTTTAGAACGGATGAATTTGAAGTTGATAACACCAAAAATGCCGAACTAAAACTGGAATTTAAAAATTCAACCTTTTGTGGTGGATTCTATTTGTCCAATTTTGTGGCAGAGAACAAGAAAAAGATTGTATTATTGAGTATTGAAACATTGAACCATGTCAAAGGAATCAACATCAGAAAAAAAATCCATACGTCTTAGTTGGTCAGAAATTCCAGGACTTTTTAAAGAGACTTTTGTTGAATACAGTAAAGAATCAACATTGATGCATAGTGCGTCGTTGGCTTATTACACACTTTTTGCCATGTTGCCGCTGATGTATTTGGCGATTAACTTTCTCGGAAGAGTTGTAGGCAACGAAGTGGTGCGAGAAACGATTGCTAGTTTGCTTCAAAATCAAGTGGGAATTTCTGATATCAGCGGAATCATGGAGTTCTTGAAAACCATCGACATCGAACAACGCAATTTTTTCATGGAGGCAATTGGAATTGGAGCCTTACTCTTTTCCTGTTCAGCATTCTTGTTTTCATTGAAACGCAGCATCAACGACTTTTTTGACATCGAAAAACCAAGCTTAACGAAGCGTAAAATCCTCTTGAACAACATCCTTTTTCGTTTGTTTTCCATTGTAATCATAGCTTGTTTTGGAATATTGATCATTACATTATACATCAGTGAAACCGTTCTAATATCAATGGGTTCTAGTTTGTTTGAAAATGAAACATTGAAATACTTCTATTCCAATTTCTTGGAGCATGCCACGTCCATCTTAATGAGTTTTGTCATTTTTAGTGCGATTTTCAAGTACGTTCATGATGGAATCGTTCGCTGGAAACTGGCAATGGCTGGTGCTTTGTTCACGGCAGTCTTGTTATACGGTGGACAATTATTGATTAAATACTACCTAACGAATTACTTTTTTGCAGCAAAAGGCGGATTAGCGGGAACATTTTTTGTGTTATTAGCTTGGGTGTATTATTCTGCACAAATTATTTTCTTGGGCGCGAAGTTTACTGCTGTGTATGCTAAAATGGTTGATTTACCGATCAAAATGAAGTACAAAACACAAGAGGAAATTGAAAATTCAATTCTGTAAGCAATATCTTCTAATTAAACGATTCTTTTTTTCATCGATAAAAAAAGAATCAAAAAAATCTAGTCTTAATTTTAAGTCGTTCGGCGAAAATTTAAAATTAAATCGATTTAGCCAAAAGTAGTGCATTCTTGCGAATACAAAGGACGAGCCCCTTTTGGAATCGATACTTAATATTAAATTTTCTTCACCCTCACTTTCCAAAATCAAGACGGTTCATGTTCCAAATTTTCATTTTTTGCTTAATTCCAATAATAGTTCGTAAATCAACTTCGTTTGATTCAATATCTTATCATTCTCACTAAAATCAACTAAATTGAAGTATTTGAAAATTTTTTGTTTGGCATTCGTATTTTGTTATGATTAAAATATAATCCATTAAATGATTATTATTTAAGAATTTATAGTATCTTAGTCCAAGATTCATAAAATCATTTCAAGATGAATATTGGAAATAATTTAAAAATTGTTAGAAAGCGTAAGAAGATGTCGCAAGAAGAGGTAGCGATGGCTCTTGGCTTCACACGTTCTACTTACAGTGGATATGAAAATGGCGTTGCACAACCAAGTATCGAAAATTTGGTGGTTCTTTCTGATTTTTATTCCATACCAATAGATGAATTGATTAAAAAGGATCTTGCGACATTCTCAGAAAGTGAATGGGAACGAATTGATGCTGGATTGTACATGGATGTGAAAGGGCAGAAATTGCGTGTTCTCACTGCAATGGTCGATTCTGAAAACGAAGAAGTCATTGAAATGGTGACAATGAAAGCTTCAGCAGGATACACATCTGGTTATGCGGATCCGGATTATTTGAAAGTGTTACCAACTTTTCATTTGCCATTTTTATCGAAAGACAGAAAGTACCGCTCATTTCCAATAAAAGGTGATTCAATGCCTCCAGTGGTGGAAGGTTCATTTGTTGTCGCTGAATTTGTGCAAAATTGGATGTCGATTCGCAATGGAACTCCTTGTATTGTTGTCACCAAAGAAGACGGAATTGTATTCAAAGTCGTTCACAACTTATTGGAATCAGAACAATCATTCCAGTTGTGTTCAACCAATACTTTCTACAAACCTTATTTGGTGCACGTTAATCACATCATTGAAATCTGGAAGTTTGTGAATTACATTTCACCTGAATTACCTGAAGTGCAGTTGGATGATAAAGATATCTCTCGTTCTCTGAAAGAATTGCAACAAGAAGTACACGAATTAAAGAACAGTTTGATTAAGTCTTAATGGTGATACAGCTTTTCTGAAGTGTTGTGAAATAATAAAAACTCCTTGTCAAACCCTTTGACATTCAGTTATAAAACTATCAACCAAATAATATTTCTTTGAATCCTTGAATCCTTGAATCTTTGAATCCTTGAGTGTTTGAATCCTTGAATCCTTGAATGTTTGATTCCTTAAATCTTTGAATCCTTTAATCCGTACCGCCGAAGGCAGCAGTAAAGCTAATCCGCAATCCGTAATCCGCAATTTTTTAATCCGCAATTAACAATATTTCCCATCCCGAAAAACAACCTTTTCAGCTTTCAACAAATTACGAATCGCGACTTGGTACATTTTTTTATGAATGAACTTTTCTTCTAATTGTTCAACTGTTGGTTGAAAAACCTTGACCATTTCCAAGATTTTTTGTTCAATTTCCTCAATTTTCGAAGCGTCATTTTGAGTCAAGCAAACATCACATTGTCCACAATCAGTTGTTTCAATGCCAAAATAGGAGATAAGTTGCTGCGCTCTGCATACTGGTTCTCTTAAATAATTAATGCAAGCTTGCAGTTTTTTCTGTGCTAATTCTTTCCGATGATGATACACTTCTGGTCGAATTTCCAAGTAATCATTCGGCAATCGTTCTCGCAAAAATGTCACCGATGGAGCATCCGATTTCCAACTAATATCAATCACCCCGAATTGTTCCAAGCGTTTGAGCTGCTGTTCCAATTGATGATTGGTAATTTTTAGTCGCTTGCAAAATTCTTTTTCATGAATTTCAAAGAAATAATCAAAAATTCCTGGATAACTCCGTGTCAACAATACAATGATTGGATTCAAAGTATCATTTTGAATTTGAAAATTATACAAAGCAGTATTTCCAATGGCAAATTTCAACTTCGTAGGATGAAAGATTCCTTCTGAAAAAACAATCTCTCCGCTTATTTCAAGAATCTTCAAAGCGTTGTAGGTTTCCGTGATTGGCAAGTTAAATGCGTGACACAACTTCTTCAAATCCAAGTCATAATTTTCATCTTTCCCACTGCCAATGGCAATTTTTAAGTGATTGCACAAAGCACGATAAACGAGTTTTATGAATGCCAAATCAGGATACTTCTGTTCGTTTTGTCGCTCTAAATTCAGAATGTCTGATTCTTCCCAATAGTTGATTGCGACAGCAGCCTCTCCATCCCGACCAGCTCTTCCTGCTTCTTGAAAATATGCTTCCAAGGATGCAGGAAACTCATAATGCAGCACATATCGAACATCTGGTTTGTCTATTCCCATTCCAAATGCATTCGTCGCAACCATTATTTTAGTCTTTCCAAGCATCCATTCATTCAACATTTCTTTTCGATCGTCTTTGGTCATTCCACCATGATAAACTCCAATGCTCAATCCTTGATCATGCAAAGCTCTGGCAATAAACTTGACTGATTTTCTTGTTTGACAATAGATTATTCCCGTTTGAGATTCATGTTCTTTGCAATAGTTAATAATATTGCTGAGCTTGTTAGTGGATGGAAAACTCTGATAGGATAAGTTCTTTCGTTCAAATTCAGATTGATGTACTTTGACATTGCGCAATTCCAATTGTTCAATAATGTCTTTTTTGGTAGAATCCGTTGCCGTAGCTGTCAAAGCAATGATCGGAACTTCAGGATGATGATTCCGCAATTTGTAAATTTCTTGAAAAGAAGGTCGGAAATCATGTCCCCATTCTGAAATACAATGTGCTTCGTCAACAACGATTAAACCAACATTCATCAATTTGAATCGTTCAATGAACAATTGACTTTGAATCCGTTCTGGAGAAGTGTACAGTAGATCAATTCCTCCGAATCTGGCATTATCCAATGTAATGTCTAGTTCACGGTGCGACATTCCGCTAATCAACGCTTTCGCCCGAATTCCGCGTGATTCCAAATTGGAAACTTGGTCTTGCATCAATGCAATTAAGGGTGAAATCACCAAAGTAATTCCTTCTCTGCACAATCCTGGAACTTGGAAACAAATGGATTTTCCTCCACCAGTAGGAAGTAACGCTAGGACATCATGACCATTTATGACATCTTGGATAATATCCTCTTGTCCTAGTCGAAAGGAATCAAATCCCCAGTACTTCTTTAATATATCGAGACTTTTACTCATGGCTATTCGGATTCAAATGTACAGAATATTATTTTTCAAGGTTGCATGAAACTCTTGGAATGCATTTAATAGTTAGTTATATTTGCACTATTGAAAATTGAATTATGATACAAGATACCCTAGCATTTAAAGTCTCAAAAACAAATAACTCAAAATTGAGTCAAGTAGATTGGGAAAATCTTCCATTTGGAAAAGTCTTTTCTGACCACATGTTGGTTATGGAATATGCAGATGGTAAGTGGCAAACACCAGAAATAATGCCTTTCGAAAACTTGTCGATGCATCCAGCAACTTCTGCCTTGCATTACGGACAATCGATCTTTGAAGGAATGAAAGCCAACCGAATGGTGAATGGTGACATCCAAATTTTCCGTCCTGAGATGAATGCGAAACGTTTCATTGAATCATGTGAACGTATGTGTATGCCTGTAATTCCAGAAGAATTATTTGTAGAATTGGTACGTAAAACGGTTGAGTTTGATGCTGATTGGGTTCCAAACAGAGAAGGATATTCATTGTACATTCGTCCATTTTTAATTGCGACAGATGAGTTTGTTGGAATTCGACCTTCAGAAACATATAAGTTTATCATTTTCACTTGTCCAGTTGGAGCATATTACTCTCAACCAGTAAACGTGAAAGTAGAAGAGCATTATACTAGAGCTGCTTCAGGAGGTGTTGGTAGAGCAAAAACGGCTGGAAATTATGCAGCATCTTTGTTCCCAGCGAAATTAGCGCAAGAAAAAGGATTCCACCAATTGTTGTGGACAGATGCTAAAGAGCATAAATACATTGAGGAGTCAGGAACAATGAACATTTGTTTCGTAATCGATGGAAAATTAATCACGCCTTCAGAAGATGAAGACACAATTTTACGTGGTGTAACAAAACGATCAGTGGTTGATTTGGCTAAAAAATGGGGAATTCCTGTTGAAGAGCGCAAAGTAACTGTGGAAGAAATTGTTGATGCTGCAAGAAATGGAAAATTACAAGATGCATTTGGAGCTGGAACGGCAGCAACGATCGCGCACGTGGCGAAATTAGGATTCAGAGATGAAATCTTTGAGTTGCCATCTATTGAATCTCGTGATTTCTCGAATAAGATTAAAACATACCTAGACGATTTAAAAGCAGGGAAAATTGCGGATGAATTTGGATGGTGTTTCAAAGTATAATTTTTTAAAGCCTCTTTTAGAGGCTTTTTTTATGGAAAAATAGTTTGCCTGCATCTTACTCTAAAATTAGGTCTATGAGAGATTTACTATTAGTAGTCGTTTTGTTCATTGTTGGATTTAGCTATGCGCAGGATTCTGTCGTTGTGAGAATGTCATTTTACGATAAGAAAACTGGTGAGTCTGTTCAAAATGTGAATGCAACAATCAATTTAGATGGTGCAAAGAGTTTTTTTAAAACTTCTCGCGCAAATGGAATGTTGGAATTTATTGCTCCAAAAGACGCTAAAGGAACGGCATTTTTTACACATGGAATCTTCGAATCGAGTGAATTGAAGTTTACAACAAAATCCAAAGAAGATACACTAGATTTCTCTGTTAACTTAGTTTCGCAACGCATTCAATATGTTGGAGAAGTTGTTGTGAAGCCAATTGGAACTCCTTATGTTGTTTACGGTTCAGATCGAATCAGTGTGGCAGATTTTGAAATTCGAAACGATGGGAAATTAATATTGCTGACTTATCCTAAACGTTTAAAAAAAGGAAGTGATTTATTGTTGACGGAAGGTAAAACGGTGCTCAATAGTTTTCATGTTCCTGGAGTTGCTGAAGAATTGGTCAGGGATTACAGAGGTAACACACACATCGTTTGTGAAGAAACAGTGTTTGGAATTCAGTTGAACAATGGAAGTTTGCAAGTTGGTCAAATTGAAAAACCTTATTTTCTCAAGTACATCATGCCCATTGTGGATACGAATCATTCTAAAATGTATTTCTCCAATTTCAACTCCAATTATCCAGCGTTTGATTATTTCGCCTATGATTTAATGGATTCAACCTATCGCAAAATCGTCAACATTCAAGATGATTTGATGATGGAAATGTTTAGAGCTGAATACAAATGGATGGATGTTCGAACACAGTTGTGGGCAAAGAACAAGGAATTGGAAACAGGAATAGATGCCGAAATTTGGGTAGGAGCCAATTATTTTACGAAATCAATTTACTACAAGGAATTGTACGCTCCACTATTTCATCGAAATGACAGTTTATTTGTTTTTGATTATTACGCTGACAAGTTATTTACGTTCAATAAATACGGTGATAAATTGGATAGCGTAGATATCTATCACCATTATCAACCGAAATCAACGGGTTGGAAAAAGTCCTTGATTCAAGATCATGTAACGGGACAAATTTATGCGCGCTTTGAAAAAGATGGAATCAGTTATCTAGGATTGATCGATACCAAAACAGGGGAGATAAAGGAACGCATCAAATTAGAATACAAGTATGTTGAGAAAATTGCTGTGCACGACAATTTTGTCTATTACATCTATCGCCCGTTTGAATCGCCTCAAAAGAAATTCTTATACAAAGAACAATTGCCTTATAATTTTGGGAAAAATGCAGTGCCAGATGGTGCAGAATTGTGATTCAAATGAGTAATCTTCGAATTATTTCAAATTCACATCAATCGTAACTGGCAAATGATCGGAATAACCATCAAGGTATTTACTTCCTGCGTAATTGCGTTTTGGCACTAAATCTCCTTTGTATTCTGTAATGATAAAATCTGGCGATAAAATTTTACCTGATTTTTTGACTACTTTGATGCTTCCACCTTTTTGAAAATTGGATGAAATCATGATGTGATCCAAAACATCCCATTCACCTCGGTAATTGTAAGTTCCACCAAATTTCCCTGATTCTTTCGAAATCATTGGTTGCAATTTCTCAGCAATTAATTTTGGCGCCATATTATCTGGATAGTCATTCAAATCTCCCATGAAAACAATTTTTGTTTTTGGAGAAACACGCATCAATGAGTCGATGAATGTTCTGCCTTGTGCTGCAGCTTTGATTCTATTCGGCTCACTTTCAACTTGTCCACCACGTCGACTTGGCCAATGATTCACCATTGCAACAATTGTGTCATTGTTGATCACAAATTTTGCCCAAAGGATATCGCGTGTATGTGGATGTTCTGGATTGTCTAAATCGAATCGAAGTGTTCCAGATTGGTTGAGTGTTAAAACAGTTGGGTCGAAAGCAAGTGCAACATCAATTCCACGATCATCTGGACTTTCATAATGAACAATTTCGTAATGCTTGCGACTAGACGATGTTTTAAAAATGTCTTCAACTACCGTTTTATTTTCAACTTCACACATTCCAAGAATAATCGGAGATCCCATAGAATCGATTACTTCATTCAAGTGCTTTAATTTTGTTAGGTATTTTTCAGCATTCCACTCAGATTCAGCGTTTGGAAGAAAATCTTTGTCATCATTAGGACCATCAATTGTATCGAATAAATTTTCAACATTATAGAATCCAATCGTTCTCGTGTTTTGAGCACAACTGTTAAAAGTTACACTGATGATTGATAGAGCGAAAAGTAATTTCATAGTCATTCGTTTATTTTCTTTTGAACCTTCATTTTTTTATTCTCATTCAAAGAATCCATTTCCGTGCCAAAGGTCCTTCGTTTAATAGCAAGTCCAAAATAGAAAGATTTTTAATGCAATTGGCTTTCGATTCGAATACTTGCGTGTAGGATGGAAAATCTTCATGTTCTGTTAATGTAAAATCATTCATGCGATAATCTGATGCAATTTCATGTTCTACATATTTGGTTGAATATTCGATTTTAAAATCTAAATCCAACCACAATAATACACGATTGGTAATGCGTCGATTCAACTCAATAAGTGAAGTTGTATCAGTATTGATTAAGTCCAGAATTTCTTGTCCGTAATAATCAAAATAGGGTGAAGACGCATAAGCCGCTTCGATTGACTTCCAGTGTATTTTCTGCCAACCATTGTCCACAATTTCAATATCGTTCATGCATGTTTTTGAACCATTCTTTTTACTCGTAGCCAAACTCAGTACTTGTAAACCATTTGGTCCCAAAATTTCACACCGCGAACGCAATGTCTGTTTCACAAAATGCTCTTGCGTTTCAATAATTGGATTTTCCGCAGCAAGTAATGACTTAAAGTAAACGACATTGCCAAAATATGCTGTTGGAAATACATCCATTACTTGATCAACTTAAAGATTCGTTCTGTTCGGATTCCGTAATTTGGACTTTTCGAGAACCAAACCATTGATGCTTTACCAACTACGTGATCTTCAGGAACAAATCCCCAAATTCTTGAATCGGCAGAATTGTAGCGATTGTCTCCCATCAACCAATAGTAATTCATCTCAACGGTATAAGTGGTTGTTTTCTTTCCATCAATGTAAATACCATCTTTGCGCTCTTCTAAAGTATGACCTTCATACGCTGTGATAATTCTTCGGTACCAAGCAATGTTTTCTTTAGTGAAATCGACAACTTTTCCAGAGTATGGAATTTGAATGCGTTGGAAGTTGGTGACATTATTAGAAATCATCGGATCCTTCGGATAATTTCTTAAGTTTTCCACCATTTGAGTACCAGAAAGAGCTGTTCCTTTTGGAGGATTTGGCACAATGTTCAATTCAAACTTGACTTCTGGGTATTTAGCTCTTAATTTTTTCACTGTTGCTAAGTTCATGTGAATGGCATCAAAAGAGTTTTGTGCACCGTTCGTACTTGCCAAGTCTGTGACTTCAATTCCAAAATTCGTATACAATTTGTCTGGAGTTTCAAAATTGGGCGTCACAAAGTACATCAAATTTTGATTTTCAGCTACCATTGCAGGTTTGTCGTTCACAAACAAGATTGAATTTTTAATTTCAATGTAATCCTTTGGCAATCCAACACAACGCTTGATGTAATTCTCACGTTTGTCGACCGGACGATAAATCAATCCATAATGCTCAATGATTTGACCAGTAGACCGATCTTGTGCTTTCTTTTCAACGGCAAGCATCGTTCTTGCATTGTTTTGCCATGTTGACAAATTGGCGATGAAATCTTTTCCTAAATAATCCATTACCATTTCATTCAGTAATTCTGGATTTGGCGAGCCTGCTTTTGTCAACGAATCTGTATAGAAGTTGTACAAAGCATTTGCTTTTTGTTGGTTCACTGGATCAGATTGATACAATCTCCAAGCTTCGTCATTTACAATACCGTAATAATCATGTCCCATCAAACCATTTGGCATTCTTGGATCATAAACGGCTGTATCTCCTGAAGGATAATTGAACACCATCACATCATTGCGTTGGATTGAACCAAATCCTGGTAATCGTGTGTAAGAACCTTTCTCCAATGTCGTGTATGATTTCACATTGATCCATGGAACAGTGTTGTGCACCAAAGGATAGGAGAGAGGTGTCACCGGAACTTTTGGTCCGTATGCCAATTTGTTCACGAATAAAAAATCTCCAACCAACAAAGTACGCTCCATTGATCCCGTTGGAATTTGGAAAGGTTCAAAAATGAATGTTCGGATGATTCCTGCTGCTACCAAGGCAAACAAGATGGAATCTCCCCATTCTTTGACTTTTGATTTTGTTCCTGGTTTTTGTCGCGTTACAGCAGCAATGGCCAAAGCGATGGCATGTCCAATAACTGGTAGAGCTAAAAATAAGGCTAAATGATCTCCCCATTCACGTTCACCAATTTCTTTGCTGTTGGCCCAGTTTGTTTCTGGTAACATTTTGTCTTGAGAAGAAGCAATTTTTGCAAAGATGATGTATGGAAAAAAGATTCCTTGAACCGTATCTAATAGCGAATAATATCCAAAACGTCTGATGTAACTTACATTGATGACCATCCACATGACAAGGTGCACACCTGGGAAAAGCAATAAAAATACCCACCAAGGTTTTTTACAAAACACTTTAAAGGCAATCATGTAATTGTAAACCGGCACCAACGCTTCCCATGAACTTCTTCCTGCTTGTGGGAAACTTTTCCACCACATGGCCAAATATGGGTGAACTAAAATGAATAAATAAAAATAAATAAAGCTCATAATCAGTATTTTAATACGTCAGACATTGTAAAAACGCCCTTTTTGTTGTGTAAATATTCTGCTGCTAACACTGCTCCCAAGGCAAATCCTTTTCTGTTGTGCGCTTCGTGTGATAATTGAATGGTATCGATTTCAGATTGATACGAAATAATATGTGTTCCAGGAACATCTGGTTCGCGGAATGAAATAATTGGTAATTCAGAATCTTTCGCAATTGGAGCTTCTTCTTCTCCTAAGATCCAATTCGAATATTTTTCATGCTCAGCCATGATTCCATCTGCAATAGTAATTGCTGTTCCACTTGGAGCGTCAAGCTTTTGCAAATGATGTATTTCATCAATTTTTACAGTGTACGATGGTTGATGATTCATGATTTTTGCCAATTGCTTGTTGATTTCAAATAATATATTGACACCAACAGAGAAATTGGAAGCATGCAATAAAGCACCATTAGTAGCGATTACTTTTTGAGTGACTTCTGGTAAAGATTCATTCCATGCAGTCGTACCAACAACAACAGGTAATTGCTTGTTCAAACAAAAATCAATGTGATGCAATACGCTGTTTGGATTTGAAAACTCAATGGCGCAATCTGAATCCGATAAATCACATTGTTCAATTGGGTTTGCTGTGGTTACTTTAGCAGAAATGGTATGTCCGCGTTCGATGGCAATCTCTTCAATTGCTTTCCCCATTTTTCCGTATCCGATAAGTGCGATTTTCATTGATGTATTTTGTGTAAAAATAGAATTATTCAGCGTGTTTGCTGCTCATTATTTAAATTTTAATGCTAAGGTCATTCCTACGTGGTTGGACGGTAAAAATGCTGGTCGAAAGGACATGCTTAGATCGTCTGAAACATCAAAGTTGACAAAGTGTGCTTCTACAGCAGCATCTGCAACTTGCAATAAATAGACAAAACCCAATCCAATAAAAAATAAATCGCGACGTGTTACTTTTTGGTTGTACAAGGTTTCCAATCCTTGAAAATCATAATTGAAGTAATTCGGGTCATTGCTGAAAGAATTGTCCTGACGAAAGCGATACTCTTCTTTAATCGCACGTTGCTCACTGTTGTTTTTTAGTGCAAAATATGTCGTCGCACCTAGACCAGCATAAATCAGCGGGACTTTCCAATAAGCTTTCTTTTTACCCTTCGGCATGGCAATGTGATTGTAAATTTGTCCAGCACCAGGAACAACTGCAGAAAAAATTGTGGCTTTTTTTACAGAATGAACACGAGCAGAATCAACAGCGGGAATTGTATCAACATCTTGCGCTGCAACACATGAAGCCATTGATAATACTACTGCCGCGAAGAGAAATTTCATTTTTTGTTCAATAGTTCAATGATGCGATTCAAATCATTTTCTGAGCTGAATTTCAAGACAATTTGTCCAGAACCGTTCGGCGATTTTTTAATGTCAACTTTTGCTGCCAATCGATCTCCTAAATGCTCTTTGAAGGTGTATTGCAATTCTGAAATGCTCGTTGGAGCTGATTTTTTCTCTTCAGATGTCGCTTTTGGACTTGAGATGCGCTCACCCTTTATCAATGCTTCAATTTCACGAACAGATAAGTTTTCAGCTATGACACGATCGTAAATTTCAAGTTGTAAATCTTCATCTCCAGCTGAAACCAAAGCACGCGCATGTCCCATGGAAATCAAATTATCTCTTACACCAGCTTGAATCGATGCTGGCAATTTTAGTAATCGAATGTAATTGGTGATGCTTGAACGCGACTTAGCAATTTTCTGACTCAACTGGTCTTGCGTTAAGGAACATTCATCAATCAAACGTTGGTATGACAAAGCAACTTCCATGGCATTTAAGTCCTCACGTTGAATGTTTTCAACCAATGCCATTTCTAACATTGTTTGATCATTTGCCACACGAATGTAAGCAGGAACTTCTTCCAATCCAGCCAATTGTGATGCTCTGAAACGACGTTCACCAGAAATCAATTGGTATTTATCTCTTCCCAACTTTCGAACAGTCAAGGGCTGAATGATTCCGTGGATGGAAATGGATTGGCTCAATTCTTTCAAAGCCTCTTTTTCAAAGCTCGTACGCGGATTGAATGGATTTGCTTCAATACTTGAAATTTGAAGCATGGAAACAGAACCAACTATTCCAGTTCCGTTTGATGTTGTGATATCTGTTTCGGCATTTTCTAATAATGCACTTAATCCCTTACCTAAAGCTGAACGTTTTTTGATATTAGAGCTCATCGTTAATTGAAATTATTTTATCGTCGTTTGATAATTTAGTAGAATCATTTTTTTGGAGTACTTCGCGTGCAAAATTCAAATAATTAATTGATCCTTTGCTCGCTGCATCGTGCATAACAATTGTTTCTCCGTAGCTAGGTGCTTCACCTAATTTTGTATTTCTGTGAATTACAGTGTCAAACACCAATTCTTGGAAATGTGTTTTCACTTCATCCACGACTTGATTAGCCAAACGCAAACGCGTATCGTACATTGTCAAAACAATTCCTTCTATTTCCAGATTTTGATTCAATCTTCCTTGAACAATTTTGATGGTGTTCAACAATTTTCCTAATCCTTCTAAAGCGAAATATTCGCATTGAACAGGAATCATAACAGAATCTGAAGCAGTTAATGAATTCACGGTGATTAATCCCAATGATGGAGAACAATCGATGATGATAAAATCATACTTATCACGCACTTTGTCCAATGCCATTTTTAGCATGTACTCGCGATTTGGCATGTTAATCATTTCCAATTCTGCTCCAACTAAGTCAATGTGCGATGGAAGAATGTCCAAATTTGGACTTTCCGTTTTCACAATCAATTCCGTTGGATCTGTTCCATTGATTAAGCAATCGTAAATATTGCGCGTGTTATTTGGATCCAATCCAACTCCAGAAGTCGCATTTGCTTGTGGATCAGCGTCAACAATTAATGTTTTGTATTCTAATACTCCGAAACATGCCGATAAGTTGATGGCCGTAGTAGTTTTTCCAACGCCACCTTTTTGATTTGCTATTGCAATAATTTTTCCCATTCGAAGATTTTTGTGAGCATAAAGATAAGTAGAAGATTCCTTGCAATGAAGAGAAAAGTGGTAGAGTTATTAACGAAATTAATTTCGGGTTACGAATTCAGAATTCATAACTGATAATTCGAAAGTTCGTAATTCGTAATTCGGAATTGTGAATTAATACTCTTGTTACAGGTCCTCAAAACTCACTTCCGCCAATTTTTCAATCGAATCGGTTGTGTTTTCGGCGTAATTTTCATCGTTTTCTTTCAATGAATTGATTTTCTCAAGTACTTCGTCCAATCCATCTTGAAATTTCTCGAAATCTTCTTTGTAGAGGAATAGCTTGTGCTTTTGAAACGATTCTCTTCCGTCGGAGTTCACAACTTTTTTACTTTCTGTGATTGTCAAGTACAAGTCATTTCCTTTGGTCGATTTTACATCAAAAAAGTACGTTCTTTTCCCCGCTCTAACAACTTTTGAATACACTTCATTGTTCTTCTCATTTTCCATTGCACTGATTTTATAGTAATAAATCGTTCAGAACAAATATGCATTTTTTTTTTCAAAAAGCAAATAAGATAGCGGTTTTCTTATGTCGTGTGCATCGCAGACCTAAGAATACAGGGGAACCTGTTTATTCCTCATTCAATATCAGATCGATTTGTTTAAAAAGCGAATCGAGTTCTAATCCATTCGACCGATCGTAAAGCTCAAAGGTGCCATCTTTTTTGATGATGATATAAGTGGGATAACCTGAACTGTTCACTTTTGACATGATATCTTTCGATAGTTGTTGGTTTGCCAAAATATGTGTACCTGTCAACTTGTAATATGGAATTAACTCACGCCATTTTTCTTCATTACTTTCGTCATTATTGGCAATATAAAGGTAATCTAATGGTTTGTTTTTATAGTATTCTTTGATGTCTTCGGCATGATTTGCGAGTTCTCTTCGACAAGCAGTACACCACGTTCCCCACATATCCAAAAGTACCGTTTTTCCTTTCACTAATTCTAGTACTTCGTCGAAAGATTGAATGGAGTCTATTTTTGAAATAATTATTGTATTTGCTGAAAGTTCGTTTTTTCTTTTAGCTAGCATTGAATTGACCTTTGGCTCAATGTATGGAATGTATGTACTGTTTGGATAACGCAGTTTAAAGCGTTCAAAAATCTCTGGAAGATTGTCATTTTTGAAATTGTTGTGAATTGTAAAAAGATCAGCATATAAAAATTCAGCAGTCTTGCCGGTGAAATGCCTGTTAATAATTTTTTCTTTCAATAAGTTTTCCGGGTCTAATAGAAATTCTTGCATTTCCTTTTCAGAAGCAAAGTAGTTTTGCTGAAGATTCGGACTTGACCAAACATTTTCTTTCATTTTTCCAACCCAGTTAGATAGAAAAGCTGCGTATCCTGGAGTGTTCAGGTATTTATCTTGATTCAAAGGGTTTAGCTCAAACAGGGAATCAGATATTGATTTCCATTTGTCTAAATTCCTTGTATATTGCTCTATTATTTTGTATTTATAATATTCTTTAAAGTACTCATAGTTTATGAGTGTAAAATACTGATTGTAAACACGTTCGTTTTCAATGAATTCATTTGAAGGGTGAAATTGATCGATATATGCATTCAGGACAAATTGGTTGTGTTTGCTTTTATTTGTAATGAGCTGAAAAACATTATTGGGTAATGTATCATTCCTATTTGTTGCAATAAGCTCGTTTATAAATGATTCATGTAGCGATTGAATGAGTGGCTGATTGTTTTCACTTCCGCGACCAGAAATGATAGGAGCTGCTGCAATGTTCTGTTCATCAATGGAAAAGTATAGCTCGTCGCCAGGTGACAAGAAAAATGAATATCTGTATTCACTTTCCAATTGTTCGGAATTGTAAAAGAACGTTACTCTGGTTGGATTGGAAAGTGGATAGTTCCAATCAGTTTTACCGTTCTTAATTGGGACGTAGATATATGTTTCACCAAAAAGTACATTTTGATTGAGGTAATCGTCCAAGAGTGAAAATTCTATTTTTTCAGATGTTGCATTCTTAATATCGAAATGAATAATTGCATCTTGTCCAATGGAATAAAATGGAAAAGTGACTAATAATAAGAAGAATAGTTTCATGGTGTTGAAATTTGGAGTGAAATATATGTTTCGTTTTGGTATTTGGAGAAATTTAGTTGTTCTTATAAAAATACATTTTTTTTTGAATGTTTCACAAAATTCAGTAATCAACACCTCTTTTGTTCAAACAAAATAATTAATGGCTGCATCGCTTGACATTTACGTATAATTTTGTGATATTCAATTATTGAAGAAGCATTATGGAAATGGAGATTGATTTAGAGAAAGAACGTAAAGAAATATTGAATGCCTTTCGTGGATTATTGCGGACGGTGAAGAATCGTTCTCGTGAAGATACTAAGTTGATTCGAAAAGCCTTCGACGTTGCTGTGGAAGCACATAAGGACATGCGTCGTAAATCAGGTGAACCTTACATTTATCATCCGATTGCTGTAGCGCGAATTTGTACTGAAGAAATGGGCTTAGGTCCAACTGCCATTGTGTGTGCTTTATTGCATGATACAGTGGAAGATACGCATATTACGTTGGAGGATGTCGAAGATTTATTCGGTTCCAAAGTGCGATTGATTATTGATGGATTAACGAAGATTCCAGAAGTTTTCGACGAGAATGCTTCCATTCAAGCGGAGAATTTCAGAAAAATGATTCTAACCATTTCTGATGATTTACGTGTTGTTCTGATCAAATTAGCAGATCGTTTGCACAACATGCGAACATTGGAAAGTATGCGGGCTGACAAGCAGTTAAAAATTGCTTCTGAAACAAAATTCTTGTATGCACCGTTAGCGCATCGCTTGGGATTGTATTCAGTGAAATCAGAATTGGAAGATTTGGCATTGAAATACACGGAACCAGAAGTCTACGCTCAAATTGAGTCGGCCTTGAAATCGACACAAGATGTTCGAAATCGTTTTATTCGTCGTTTTGTCGCTCCAATTCGTGAAGCCTTGCAATTTGAAGGTTATGTGTTTGAAATTAAAGTAAGAACGAAATCTGTTTCTTCCATTTGGCGTAAAATGCAAACGAAAGGAATTCCGTTTGAAGAAGTATATGATGTTTTTGCCATTCGAATCATTACAGATTCACCTTTGGAACTTGAAAAATCGGATAGTTGGAGAATTTATTCCATTGTAACAGATTTTTATCAGCCAAGTCCAGATCGTTTGCGTGATTGGATTTCGACTCCTAGAGCAAATGGATACGAATCTTTGCATACAACAGTAATGTCACCTCAAGGAAAATGGGTGGAAGTGCAAATCCGATCTAAGCGAATGGATGAAATTGCCGAGAAAGGATTGGCGGCACATTACAAATACAAAGAATCGAAAAATGAAGAATCGAAGTTTGATCGTTGGATTTCAGAGATTCGCGATTTACTTGAGAATCCAGATATTTCGGCTATGGAGTTCGTGAATGAGTTCAAATTAAACTTATTCGTGGATGAAATTTATGTCTTTACACCAAAAGGGGAATTGAGGGTTTTACCAACAGGTTCAACCATTTTGGATTTTGCATATGACATTCACACAGCGATTGGCGATACGTGCATTGGTGCCAAAGTAAACAATAAATTGGTGCCCTTATCGTATCAATTGAGCAGCGGTGACCAGCTAGAAATCATTACTTCTTCAAAGCAAAAGCCGAATGATGAATGGCTGCGAATGGTTGTAACAGCTCGTGCAAAGCAAAAAATCAAATCTTCCTTGAATGAGGAGCGCAAGCAAATTGCAGCCGATGGAAAGGAAGTATTGCAACGAAAATTCAAGCAACACAATATTCGATTTGTTTCTGAAAACATCACATTCTTAGAAAAATTCTTTCATCTTCCATCCGCAACAGAGTTGTATTTCCGCATCGCAAAAGGGAAGATTGACTTAGCGAAATTGCGTGATTTTGAGAATGACAATGGAATTCTTCAATTGGAAACAAAAGAAGTTAAAGCCAAAAAAGTTAGAAAGAACGTCAATATTCAACCGAAAATTGATAAAAAATCAGATACTATTATCATCGGTGAAGATTTCAAAAACATTCAATATAGCTTGGCTAAATGCTGTAATCCAATTCCTGGAGATCAAGTGTTTGGATTCATTACTATTAGTGAAGGAATTAAAATCCATCGAAATAACTGTCCGAATGCCGAACATTTAATGTCGAAAATGGCCTACAGAATCATTAATGCTCGTTGGAGAAATGAAGAGTTGGTGGAGCGAATGGCAGCATTGAAAATCTTTGGTTTCGATAAAATGGGAATTGTTAATCGTTTGACAGAAATCATTTCAAATCAGCACAATGTCAACATGCGTTCGATTTCATTTGAAACAGAAGATGGCATTTTTGAAGGAAGAATTCGTGTGATGGTTTACGATACGGAACATTTGGAACAATTGGTGCGCAAGTTTGAACAAGTTGATGGAGTTCAACGTGTTGAAAGATGGGATGAACAAACGGATGAGGAACTGCACGAGAATTGAGAATTGAGAATTGAGAATGAAGAATTTGCTTCGCTTTAAACATGAAAAATAATTGGATTACAAACTCAATTCTCAATTCTCAATTCTTCATTCATAGAGATCATCTACACTTTTCGGTCTCAACGCAAATTTCAATGCAAAATTGGCTATCTTGCTTTCTTCAAGTTTGATTTTATCCATTGGATAAAAAACGCCATCTGGTTGTTGAAAGTAAGTCACACCGGTAACTTCGCCAGAATCTAAGTACACTTTTAACTCACTTGAGTACAAGCGATTCATTCCTAAACGTTTAATTGTGACTAAGGTGTCCGTTTTTTCTTCATCAGTAGGATAGAAGATCGTTTGCGCATTCCCTACAGCGATGGCTTGATAGATTTCATTGTCTTTGAAATAGGCCGTAATGTCATTTCCACCAATTTGATTGTAGTACAAACCAGAATCAACTTCCATTACGACCGTCGCACGACGATGTACTTCTATGCGATGAATGGTTGAGTCGTTCATGTAAATACGCAAAGAATCCCCTTTTAACTCACCATTTTTCGACCAAACAATTGGGTCTTTGAATAATTCCAAGTATTCATTCTCTTTGACAAAAACCATACTATCGGCAACCGATTGAAGGTTGTTTCCAAAAATTTTGACGTTGTGATATCCCTTTGTCAAAATGCGATCACCCAAACTATCGTTTTCATTGAAAAGAACATCGGCACGCATGTAAATCGTATCTTTTGGTTGATATTTAATCGCCATTGCATTTCCGGTAACCAACGAATAATTCATGGAATCATTCAGCAAAGCATAATCTCCCTTAAACCCAATTTTATCTGTCGTATCAATGTAATACACATTGCAATATCCTTGAGATATTTTTGATGCCGGATCGTATAGAATTGTATCGCCTTCAATGAATTTGGAACCTTGATTAATGGTGGCGTTCTCCATGAGTTTTCCTTCTTCTGTCTCAGTATTGTACCATCCTTTTTCACAATAAATGATGGCGTCTTCACTCGTTACGTTCGTTGGACCAAAGAAATAACAGCGCTTTTCAGAATATTTGTATTGTAAGGTATCAGTTGTCATTGTTACAGTTGGCGACTTGTATTTAACATCTCCGCGAAAGAAAAAATTCTTTGCTTTTGGATAAAAATAACCAACACGACTTGTTAAGACTTCGGCATTTAGCAAGTTCTCAATTTTTCCACCACGACGATATACTCCTTGTTCAGCACGTGTATCGTAATCCATGGAATCTGTCGTCAATTTATAGTCGGTATCAATGGCGCGTACATGTCCCCACATTTTAGATTTCCCCGTATTTCCATCGTATTGCAACGAATCGCAGAACAAGTTCACAGTTCCATCTTTCTGAATGTGAACATTTCCATAAGCTTTAAGGATTTTCGTTTTATCATAGAAATAGGCAGAATCACTGTACATCGTGTTCCTTTGATAAATGAAATTTGCACCACCTAATAATTTGTGTGCGCCCTCTTTTTCGTCGTATACTAATTCCTTTGATCCAGGCAATAACTCCAACATACTTTGTCCAAAAGTTGACGTATACAAAAAAAATGCGCCCGTTAAAAGCGCAAATTTTCTAAATATGTTGAGTTGACTCATCTTTATTTATTACTCAAAGTTTGCTTTCTGTCTGGTCCAACTGAAACGACAGTAACAGGTACTTCCAATTTTTGTTCCAAATATTTCACGTAGTCTTTCAACTCCTGCGGAGCATCATTGAAGCTTGTCAATTTTGTTAAATCTGTATTCCAACCTTTGATTTCTTCATAGACTGGAACTAAATCAACATCGATGATATCAAAAGGGAAATGTTCCACTTTCTCACCATTGATTAAGTAATGTGTACAAACTTTAATAGTATCAAAATTATCCAAAACATCAGATTTCATCATCGACAACTCAGTCACACCATTTACCATGATGGCGTATTTCAATTGTGGTAAATCAATCCAACCACATCTTCTTGGTCGACCAGTTGTGGCACCAAATTCGTTTCCTTCCTTGCGAATTTTTTCTCCTTCAGCATTGTCCAATTCAGTAGGGAATGGTCCGCTACCAACACGTGTACAATATGCTTTGAAGATACCAATGACGTTCCCGATTTTTGTTGGTGCAACACCTAATCCTGTACAAGTTCCTGCCGTAACAGTATTTGAAGATGTAACAAATGGATAAGTTCCAAAATCTATGTCGAGCATTGTACCTTGTGCACCTTCAGCCAATACTTTTTTACCAGCTTTCATCGCATCATTCAAGAACTGTTCGCTATCAATAGCTGTCAATGCTCTCAACGTTTCAATTCCTTCCATCCAAGGGCCTTCCAATTCAGCTAAATCATATTCAAATCCTTCGTGGTGGTTCAAAATTCCGATGTGTTTCTCCACTAAAGCATCGTATTTCGCTTTAAAGTTATCCATGAAGATATCACCAACACGTAATCCATTTCTACCTGTTTTATCCATGTAAGTTGGACCAATTCCTTTCAAAGTAGAACCAATTTTGTTTGTTCCTTTTGCAGCTTCAGAAGCTTGATCTAATAAGCGGTGTGTTGGAAGAATTAAATGTGCTTTTTTAGAAATCAACAAGCGCTCTTTGATGTTGATGTTGAACGGAGCCAATTTTTCCAATTCTTTTTGGAAGATCACTGGGTCAATTACAACACCATTTCCAACGATGTTCAATACTGAGTCTCTAAAAATTCCAGATGGAATGGTATGAAGAACGTGTTTGATTCCTTCGAACTCCAACGTATGACCCGCATTTGGTCCACCTTGAAAACGTGCAATAATATCGTACTCTGGAGTTAAAACGTCGACGATTTTTCCTTTTCCTTCGTCACCCCATTGTAATCCTAATAGAACATCTACTTTCATTTTGCTGTTTTAAAAATTGATAGCGCTTCCTCTTGTGATTCCACGATTGTAAATACTTCATCCATTTTGGAAATGTGCACGATTGTTTGAACACTTCCTGTTATTCCATAAAAAACAACGTCACCTCCATGGATGCGTGCTTTTGTTAGAACTTTTATAAAAAAATTGATTCCAGTTGAATTCACGTAATCCAAATTCGATAGATTCAATATGATTTTTCCTTTTGATTTTGGCAATCCTGCTTCTACTGTTTTTAAAACATCTTTCAATATTTTATCTTCCAGCACTTTGCCTTTCAGCGAAAGAATTAATATACCATCAATGGTTTCAATATGTGTTTCGAAACTCATGATTATTTGTTTGTTTCAGAATTTTTCTTTGTTCCATAAAAATACAAGGAGTGATGTTGGATGTCAACACCGAATAATTCCTCAATGGTTGCTTTTATGGATTGAATGCGCGGATCACAAAATTCAATGACTTCACCTGTATCTGTGCAAATCATGTGATCATGTTGCTTTGAACCATGTGATTTTTCGAATTGTGCAATGTTTTTTCCGAACTGATGCTTGCGCACTAGATTACAAGCTAAGAGCAAATCGATTGTGTTGTACAATGTTGCTCTAGAAACGCGGTAATTCTGATTCTTCATTTTAACATAAAGGGACTCGATGTCAAAATGCCCAGGATAATTATAAATTTCAGCAAGTATGGCGAATCGTTCGGGTGTCTTACGATGACCGTTCTGCTCCAAATACGCTGAAAAAATGTTTCTTACTACATCTTGTAATTCCTGACTTACCATCTTTTTTCAAAAGAGCAAAATTAGGCAAATATCTGCATGTTTTGGTACAAAACTCAATAGAATTTAAATGATTTTGTCCACAATTGCCCTAATTGTAGTGGATAACTTTTAAAACTAACGATTAGAATGAATGTTAGAAGCGTGAATTTTCTATTTTTACGGATAAATTCCGAAATTGAATGAAGCAAATAACGAGTTCATTTATTGTTTTTCTTGTCTTATCGATCTGGTTGGTATCGTTTCGGGCCAACAATATTGTAGAAAATGAGATTTCTTGGGATGTATTCGGATATTATTTGCCTTTACAAGCTACTTTCATTGAAGGAGATCCTATGTTGCATCAACGCGAATGGGTAGATGAATTGAATGCCGAACATCAATTGTCTGGTACCGTCTATCAAGTTTCTTCGAATCACGATGGTGTTCCAATGTATTTCTTCTTGTTTGGAATGTCCTATTTGTATTCCATTTTTTTTGCAATTGGTCATGTTTTGGCTTCTTGGTTGGGATATGCTCAAAACGGTTTGAGTCCGCCGTATCAGTATGCATTGGTATATGGTTGTATGATTTACACCATCATAGGTTTGTATTTCTTTCGAAAAGTATTGAAGCATTTTTTTTCAGAAACAGTTGTATGTATTCTATTGGTGGTTCTTGTTCTTGGGACAAATTATTCGCATCATATGACCTTAAAGAATTTAGAAACGGTCAATGTATTGTTTATGTTTACGGCGATAATTCTCTGGAATACAATTCGATGGTACGATAATTATAAAACAAAGAACATTGTTGCAATTGGTGTTTGCATCACATTAATGGCTTTGGCAAAACCAAGTGAAGTTTTAATCGTTTTACTTCCGGTTTTATGGGGCTTGACTTCATTGAAAGGAATTGGTAAGCGCTTACAATTGTTCTGGAATTATCGTTTACAGTTTATAATAGCCATTGGAATTTGTTTGATACTTGCTTTTCCACAAATGTATTACTGGTATGCAAAAACGGGAAGAATTATTTTTGATACCTATAAAAATCCAGGAGTCGGACTGGATGTGTTTTCTCCACATCTTTTTGATTCGTTGTTGAGTTATAGAAAAGGTTGGTTGTTATATACACCAATAATGGTATTTGCACTTGTCGGCTATTATTTCCTTTATAAACGACGTAGAAGTTTGTTTTTGGGCTTATTCATTCCATTTGTGGTTGGATTTTATATCATTGCATCGTGGACAGAATTTTGGTATGGAGCGGGTTTTTCAAATCGACCTGTGATATCGTTGTATCCCCTTTTATTTATTCCATTTGGATTTTTCTTGACTTGGTTGTTCGAACAAAAGATTGCGGTGAAATCAGGTGTGCTTGCTGTGATGGCGTTTTTTCTTTTTCTCAATCAATTTCAATGGTGGCAAATGCGTAATTATATATTAGATCCATATAGAACGACGAGAGCATATTATTGGAGTACTTTTTTAGCAACTTCTGTCACACCTGAACAAAATGAATTGAAGTTGATTAGTCGCGATTTCACAGGGAAACAGGAGTTCAATGATCGTTCCGACTATTTTTCAAAGATGATCGAGCATCAAGATGTGGTGGATGTTACGGATGGACAAAATGTGCCAGTTGAATATTCATATACTCAAAAAGTACCGTATCATGAATTAACGGAGCAGGATCATTGTTGGGTAGAAGTGACGTTTGATTATCAGGTTCATGATACTACAAAAACTGAGATATATCTTTCAATGATGATGGACCGATCAAATGGTTCCTATGCAACGTACTATTATCCAATAGTGAAAGATAGTGTAGAATGGAGTCATTTCAGTACGTGCTACTTGACACCAGAGGTGAGAAGTGTGAACGATCAATTGAAGTATTTCTTTTGGAATCCATCTATGTCACATTTTGAAGTCAAGAACTTTACAGTAAAAGTGTATCAAAAAAAAAGTGACCAATAAATTGATCACTTTTTAAATATTGTAAGAATTGGAATTACATCATGTTATCCATGATTTCTTGAGCATCCATTCCGTTTAACCACATTTTAACGACAGTTTCGTACTTTTCTTCAACTGTTGTTTCTTCCATTCCAAGAGCAACACCGTATTGTAATACCAATGCTTTTTCAGAAGGGTCAACTGAACCATCAACCAAAACCATTTGCACGAAACGCACAAAACGCTCGTAACGCTCTTCTCTTGAATGAGGTGGAACCATTGGATAATCTTCAACGTGCTCACAGATTTCTCTCACTTGATCATCCGTTAAAGAAAGTCGACGTGCCATTCTGTTCAACAAGTTTTGTTCTTGTTCTTCAATTTTGCCGTTAACGCGCGCCAACATTACTAAGTTTCTAAAGTGACCTTTCAATCCTTTTTGCTCGCCTGATTCAAATATTTGTGCTATTGTACTCATTTTTCGTTCTAAAAATTGGTGCAAAGATAATAGTAATTTTTAAAAATTCAGTTGAATAATCAACTACTTTCATTGGTGAATCGAGTTTCTTCATGCCTCGAAAATTGAGATTTTATTCAATTTGTCTCAATTCAAATGTGTGATTCGATGAAATCAATCAAAGAATGAATGACTTTGATGTGAATTTCTTGCGCTCTGTCAGCAAAATCAGAATGTGGAGCACGAATTTCAATGTCGCACAATGATGCTATTTTTCCTCCATCTTTTCCTGTTAACGCGACAACAGTCATGTTTTTATTTTTAGCCACTTCTATGGCTTTGATGACATTCTTTGAATTTCCAGAAGTAGAAATTGCCAACAAAATATCGCCATGATTTCCCATTGCTTCTACGTAGCGTGAAAAAATGAAATCAAATCCGTAATCATTTCCGACGCAACTAATATGACTTGGATCTGAAATGGATACAGCTGGAATTGCCGCGCGATCATCTCGATATCTCCCAGTTAGTTCTTCAGCGAAATGCATGGCATCACACATAGAACCACCATTTCCGCAACTGATTATTTTTCCTCCATTTTTAATCGCGTCGACCATTGCCATTCCGGCATTTTCAATTTTTAAATGGTTCTCTGGATTGTTAAATTTTTGCAAAATTTCCTGTGCTTCGGAAAAATGGTCTGCTATTTGTTTCTGCTTCATCGATTTGAACTTTGGTCAAAAATAAATAAATTAACTGTCAAAGTAGAAATTCAATCAAACTTGTTATATTTGAAATCTGGAGTAATTCCATAAACGAACAACAATATGAAAAAAACAATACTAGTATTTTTAAGCGCGCTTTCGGTTTTCGGTCTATTTGGACAAGATAATGGATGTTTTCCTCAATTAGAGAAAGCATTTGAAAAAAGAGGTTCATATACAGTAGCTGATGACATGCACAGAAACGTTATCTTAAGCTTTTTTGAAGGAGGAGAGAGTTTTTGTTTGAATGGGAAAGTGAGAGTTGAGAATGGAAATATTACTTCAATATTTATTCAGTTCAAAGAAGGTGATTATGAATTGTATGATAAGAAGTTTTACAATGCTCAGAAAAATCCACCTAAAGTGAACAATGGAATTTCAGAAATGATATTCACTGCAGACGGTGAACGACTAAGAGTTGTCTTTATTGAGAAGTTGAAACCAAAGCAAAGAGAATACCAACAGGCAAAATTGCCAGAAGATTTATAATAAGATGTCCCGCTGAAAAGCGGGGTTTTTTTTTTGAAATGAATTCTCTCTGCAAACAATTTTGTTGTGATGGTGTCTCTGAAAGTCAATGGAGTTGGATGGTTCACTAAAAGTTTAGTGATGTAAAAATTTAGTTGTTTAAAAGATTAAAAGATTCAAAGATTCAAGGATTCAAGGATTCAAGGATTCAAATTTTATCTAAACCACCAACAACCAACCACCAACCACCAACAACCTCCTTCACAAAAACAAATCCAAGCATTCTCGCACTCCAATTTCGCCTACCTCAATTATTTTCTTCAACTTTGTGTACATCAAATCCAATTGAATGTCATTTTCATTAAAAGATAAAATTGTTTGGGTTACAGGAGCATCTTCTGGAATCGGTCAAGAAATTGCATTGCAAGCTGCAAAATCTGGGGCTACGGTTGTGTTATCTGCTCGCTCGTTGGAAAAACTACAGCAAGTGAGAGCTTTGTTGCCAGGTGAAAAACACTTGTGCCTACCGCTTGATTTAGAGCAATCAAGTAATTTTTCTGATTTAGCGTTAGAAGTAGTAAATATTTTTGGTCGCATCGATTATTTGTTCAACAATGGCGGTTTAAGTCAACGTTCTGAAGCCTTTGATACTTCTTTGGAAGTGGATCGAAAAATTATGGAAATCAATTACTTTGGGAATATTGCGCTAACGAAAGCTGTACTGCCGTTCATGAGACAGCAGAAATCTGGACACATCATTCCAATTTCGAGTATTGCAGGCAAATTTGGTTTTTTCCTACGATCAGCATATAGCGCTTCAAAACATGCCTTGTTTGGCTTCTATGAGAGTTTATTGCTGGAAGAAGAAAAACATGGTATTCGTGTGACAATTGCCGTTCCAGGAAAAATAAATACAAATATTTCAGTAAATGCCTTGGACGGAGAAGGAGGTAAGCACGGTGTGATGGATCACAATCAAGCGACAGGAATGTCCGTTGAAGAGTGCGTCGCTAAAATGTTCAAAGCAATTGCCAAAAACAAAAAGGAAGTGTTGATAGGAAACAAAGAAATTAAAGCCGTAACCTTAAAGCGATTTTTACCTGCCTTGTTCTGGAAAGTCATTAAGAAGCAAAGCGCTACTTAACTAAACTTCACAGGATTTCGCATTTATTTCTGATTGTGCTCATCAATCTTTGAATCTTTGAATCTTTGAATCCTTGAATTCTTGAATTCTCGAATCCTTAAATTCTAAAATGTTTATCTCATCAATACACCATTTTGCGCAATGCACGATTGAAATCTTCCCAACTTTGGATGTCGGCAGCCTCGTTGTACGCAATTGGAATTCCAAATTTTTTCCCGACAGAAGTTGATTGTGGATTTGTAAATGCATGTGTGGCATTCTGGTATTCGTTAAAAAGATAAGTAATGGAATTTTCGTCCATTTCAGTTTTAAATTTCGCGACTTCTTCCGCAGAAACAAATTGATCATCTTTTCCATGACAAACAAGGATGGAAGCTTTTAATTGATTCTTTTCAACTGGAATACCTGCTAAACCACCATGAAAACTGACCACTAAATCAACTGGTGCACCCATTTTTGCTGCGTTTAATACCATCGAACCACCAAAACAATAACCAATTGCAGCCATTTTCGATGTATCGACTCCATTAATTTTAATCGCTTGTTTGTATCCAGCCATGAAATGCTTGTAGGCCAATGCTGGATCTTTGTAGAAAGGAGTTGCTAATTGTTTTGCATCCTCAGGATTGTCAGCGATGACACCTTTTCCATACATGTCAATGCAAAACGCAATGTTGCCTTCTTGTGCAATTTTCAATGCTCTTTGTTTTGGATAATCGTTCAGTCCCCACCATTCATGTACAATCAGTACGGTTTTTGTTCGTTTCGAAATGACTGTTGGAAGTGCATAATAAGATTTAAACTCTTTTCCGTCAATTTTAAAGGTGATTGAATCGAGGGTTTGAGTATTGCCGGCGAATGAGAATAGGAATGTAATTATTATTGCGATATACTTCATGATTGTCAGATTGATTGTACTAAAGTTACACAAAATTGTAGAACCGATTCAAGTTATTTCTTCTTCTTACTTGCTTTCGCTTTTGGATTGAAATCGAGTGCAAGTTGAATCCAACGGTTAAATTCTGTATGGGATCTCATGGCAAATTCTTCAATAAGAATATATCCAATCATCGGTCGATGCGTAAAATCCATTGTTCGGCAACCAGGAATTTCAACTAATTCTGCATGTTGATCTTTGTCAATTCTGCACATTAATTCATCTTTGATGACCCCTACACACATTTTATTGTTCACCATAAATGTTAATCCTCCCATCATTTTTTTTTCTTCAACATCGGGAAGGTGCATTAACTTTTCTCTTACTCTGTTTGCTAATTGTTCATCAAAAGCCATGATTCTGTCAATTGTTCAATTTCACACCGTGAATCGGACAAAAGTTCCAATTTCCTTTCATTTCTGCGCCGTCCTCAGGACAATATTTCGACTCCAATAATGATACAATTGGAAGATTGTACACAAACTCTCGGTTCGAATGTTTGACAGTAAATTGCCCGCTTTTTAGTTCGTTAATCAATTCTTTTCCAACGACATCTTTTACTTCGAAGAAATAAAACTGAATTCCTTCGCCCATTTGTCCTAGAATCTTTGAAAACATAGGCTTTAAAACATGTGCCATATTCTGAAGTTTATATGGAATGTCTTTCTCTTTCAAAGGTAAATAGCTATTCCCATCTGGTCCAATTAAGGAAATAGATCTTCTAATGTTCTTTTCAGAAGTGTAGGTCACATTTCCTCCAGGTAAAAGCTCCATATCTAAAGCACATATAAAAATGTAACCTTCAAAAATGGAATTTATTTCAGCAATTTGTGATTCTTCAACATCAGGACTTCCTTTCAGAGATATATCCCAATAACTTTGAGGAATCCAAAAAGTTAAAGCCATTTCTTTGTCATCTTTTTGCCAAATCTGAAGGTCGCGAATAAAATCGGTTAGATTGACATTTTTATTGTATTGTCCGAAGGATGAAAAGGAATAAACGCACAAAGCGATTAGCAAGGAGTACTTCATTGGAGGTAGAGTTATTGGTGATTAGATATGTTGATCGATTAAAATACTGTTTCCATCTGGATCGGTTAAAACAATGCTTCCTGGACCTTTCGTCGAAGCATCAACTTCACTATCGAGCGCAATTTCATTTGCTTGTAATGATGCTTGGATAACACGTATGTCGTTAAATCCTTCTACTACTTCAGCATTTTGATTCCAACCTGGGTTGAAGGTGATGATGTTGTTTTCAAACATTCCTTGGAACAATCCAACCAAAGCATCACCATTTTTCATGATTAAATAATTCATCTTCATGTCTCCACCAAAAACGGTAAATCCTAACTTCTCATAGAATTCTTTTGATACTTTAAGGTCTTTGACTGATAAGCTGATTGAAAATGCTCCTAATTCCATTGTTTTCTTATTTTAATTTCTTTTCTAAAATAGGGAATTCTTTTGTCTTAATTAAGCATTGGTTTTAATTCATCCCTTGAATAATTACATTAAAATCGATTCGGTTTCTTGCCTTCGCTAGCGTTCTCCACAATTTCCGCAATTCTTTTTTTCCTTGTTTCTGGTCGTTTAGCCATGACAATCCAATGCAACATCATTTTTCGTACTGACTTGCTCAAGCTTAAAAAGAACTCTTTTGCATGCTTGTGTTGAGCGAATGCTAATTCTAAGTCTTTCGGAATGATTAGTTCTTCCACTTCATCCAAAATTGTCCAAAATCCATTTTGTTTGGCAATTTCAATGCTTTTCAAACCAGCGGGGGCCATTAAGCCTTGTTCCATCAGTTGCGCAACTTTATTCTTATTGATTTTGGACCATGTACTATCAGCTTTGCGTTTTCCGAAATACTGCATGTACTTTTCAGCATCAATTGGTTTTTTCGTACTATCAATCCAGGCAAAGCACAGAGCTTCATCTACTGCTTCGCTCCAAGATATGCTAGGAACTCCTGAATTTTTCTTGTAGAGAATAAGCCAAACGGAATCTTTTTTGGAATGGTTGACTTCAAGCCATTTGCGCCAATCTTGTTTGCTTTTAGGTGTAAAATTGTTTTCTGGTATCATTCTTATTTCAGCGCTATTTGATAGTTGGTTAGTCTTTTTGTGTAGTTGAAATTATTCGTAAGAAATCACGAAGACATCTTCATCATCTTTTTTGAACAATTTTTTTTCACGTGCATAACGTTCAACTTCTGAAGGGTATTTTAACTTTTTCAAGGTGGAACGCGTTTCAATGAGTTGACGACTCACTTCTTTTTTCTGCGATTCTAATTGAGACAATTTACTCTTCTGACGAATGATTGTAAACACATCAATGTCATCCAAAAATAAACCGTACAATACAAATACGATGATTGTAACTATATACTTGTTTTTAAGATGTACGAGATACTTTTTCATGGATTAAAGGTACAACAGATGTTGTGTTAAAACAGCGGGGAAATCGATTAGTTTTTAATGGTTCAATGTTGATAGAGTCTTTCCATTATTGTTAAATATACAACAGTAATACACTTTTTTGATACGTTTACTGTTGAAAAAGTTGATTTTCATTCTTAGAAGTACTTTGATAATCGAATGGAGCGATATATTCATTTCGATTGAATTATGATTTACCAATAGGACATTTAGTACGTATATATACTTAGATACTCATTAACTACTATTAAGATGTTAAAATTTATATTATTGCTAATTCTGACTCAACTACACACTTTGAGTCATGCTCAGTCCTTACAAGATTGGCAAAAAAGTCATCCAGCTATTTTACTCATTCATGAATTAGACGCAAGCGACAATTATTTGAAAAAACTAGATAAAAAGGGAGTTCAGTACATTGTTTATTCTGGCGATTTGAGTTTGGAAAATATCAATGCTGGCTTTAGTTCATCACAAAAATCATTGAATTATGAAATCAACGAAAATGATGGTGATGCAATCAAATTATGGTTAGCAAAGAATTCAGATGTTAAAATACTCACTAGAAGTTACTATGAATCACTGACTGAGTCTAAAAAGCAATTATACTTTGAAAGTCGCGCATTAATATTGATGTCTGATGAACTTACATATCAAGATATTCAGAATTATGAAAGTCAAAATGTTAAACCTAACACACATTAATGATGAAAAAAGTAATTCTTTATTCGATAATAAGTTTGATTTCAGTTGGGTTGAAAGCACAATCTAATACACCTTGTTCAGGCGGAACTCCAACGGCGCCAAATATTAATGTTGGTGCTGGATGTACATATCAATCAGGTACAACAGTAGGAGCAACTCAACAAACGAATGCAAATAATGGGGGAACACCAAGTTGTGGTTCAATGGGAGAAGATGTTTGGTATTCATTTGTAGCCCCAGCATCTGGAAGTGTTCAAGTAGAAACTACAGCTGGATCTATAACTGACGGAGTAATGGCCATTTACTCGGGGACATGTGGTTCTTTTACAGAATTGGGATGTGATGATGATAGCGGTCCTGGTTTGATGCCTTCACTTGGAGTTGGTGGTTTGACTCCTGGAGTAACGTATTTTATACGTTTTTGGGATTTTGGAGGCGGAACAGGAACATTTAATATGTGTGTTACAGAAGCTTCTATTCCACCGCCAGCAACCAATACAACTTGTACAGTTCCGAATCCAATTTGTTCGGGTTCACCAATAGTTTTTACAGCCAATTCGGGAGGTGCAGATGCCGATGTAGTGAATCCAGGAAATGATTATGATTGTTTATTTACATCACCAAATCCGAGTTGGTACTACTTGGAAATTGATAATCCAGGCAATCTTGTCATCGACATTACAGCTGGATCTGATATCGACTACGAAATTTGGGGACCATTTCCCAACTTAGCCAACGCGGTAGCAAATTGCAATTCATATGGAGTGCCACAAGATTGCAGTTATAGTTTTTCCGCAACAGAGCAAGCTGTTGTTAATGGAGTTGCTAGCGGTGAAGTATATGTATTACTAGTGACAAATTATGCAAATGTAGTACAAACTATTACGATTAACGAAGCTGCTGCTAATACCGCTTCAACGAATTGTGCCATCGTAACATTGCCTGTTGAATTAGCCTTTTTTGAAGGTGAAAATAATGGAGGACGTGTGAATTTAACATGGACAACACTGAGCGAAACAAATTGCGATTACTTTGTTATTGAGCGTTCTGAAAACGGTATTGAATGGAGTTCTTTCGGTTTAATTGATGGACATGGCACAACTTCTGAAAAAAATGAGTATTCCATCACCGATTCAAATCCATTTGATGGACAGAATTATTACAGATTGAAGCAGTTTGATGTGAATGGTTCTATATATACTTCAGATGTCATTTCTGTGTCAGATGCAAAATTCAATGAACTTGTTTTGTATCCTAATCCAGCACAAGATCGATTGAAAATTTATTCGAATGAATTTTTCACTGAGATTACCATTGTTGACATAAGAGGAAACTCAATTATCCATGAGACTTTTGACTCGATCAAACAAGCTGAATTGTCTTTAGAAACTATGAAAAATGGCGTTTATTTTGTTCAAATTGCTGGAAAGAACGGACAAGTTACAGAACGCTTAGTTGTTCAAAAGTAGATTCGACCATTTTAGCATTCAATAAAAAAGCACATTCAATTTGAATGTGCTTTTCATTTATTCCAATATCTTTTTTTATTGAACGCGACTATATTTTGTTTCGAACATTCCAGCAACGTTTGAAACTAGCGTTGTTTCGTCTAATGTTGTCAACTCTTCGGATAATTCTAATGATTCACCTTTTTCAGTAGTATATAAAATTGTACCGTCTAAGCGCCATTTTCCTGACGTTTTTGTGCCATCATCGTAATTGTACATGTAAGTACCGTCAGAATTGTATTGAATGATAGAATTTCCTGTTCCGACTTCTTTCCATTCTCCCACGAGCAAGTCTTTCTTATCCGTTCCACAAGAAAATAGAACGAGAATAGCCAGAGTAGCCATCAGTGATTTGAACATAGTAAATAGTTTTTAGTTAGATCCCAAAGATAATTAAAATCTTAAGTGTCTGACAGTCTCACCATTATTTATTAGCTGTTTCAATGATTCAATACCAATTTTCAAATGGTCGACAACGAAATTTGCAGTTACTTTTGAATCACTTTCGCTGGTTTTGACACCTTCAGGTTCCATCGGCTGATCGGATACTAGCAACAAAGCACCGGTTGGAATTTCATTGGCAAATCCTACGGTGAAAATAGTTGCCGTTTCCATGTCTATTGCCATTGCTCTGATTTGAACAAGGTAATCTTTGAATAAATCGTCGTGTTCCCAAACTCTTCTATTCGTAGTGTAACATGTTCCTGTCCAATAATCTTTTCCAGCATCTCGAATGGAAGTCGAAATGGCCTTTTGCAAAGCAAAGGATGGAAGTGCTGGAACTTCAGCAGGGAAATAGTCATTACTAGTTCCTTCACCACGAATGGCTGCAATTGGAAGAATGAAATCTCCCACTTCGCTTTTGTGTTTCAATCCGCCACATTTTCCTAAAAACAATACAGCTTTTGGCTCAATGGCAGATAATAAGTCCATACATGTTGCAGCCGATGCGCTTCCCATTCCAAAATTGATAATGGTAATTCCGTTTGCTGTGGCGCATTGCATTGGTTTTCCCTTTCCAATCACTTCAACACCATAATTCGATGCAAAGGTTTCAACATAATTGTGAAAATTACATAAGAGAATGTATTTCCCAAAGTTCTTTAATTCTTCACCTGTATAACGTGGCAGCCAATTGGCTACAATTTCTTCTTTTGTTTTCATTTATTTCGATTAATCCAACATACAATTTCTTTTCTTTTATTCAAGAATACCGTACGTTTTTCCGTAGTACAACATTTGCTCTACGAAATTCATATTGTTTTCAATTTTGATATCAATGATGTTGTTTTGAGCATCCATCACAGGTACGAAGACAGGATTGACAAATCCAGAATATGGAGCAATGTCTAATGGAGCCACACGATCCAATACTTGTTGATGAACAGCTTTATCCACTTTCA
>Ga0098073_1000102_pt1 | contig 33332 bp, 30 predicted proteins | sample 31_taG_FD_75060 | JGI IMG/M metagenome (GOLD analysis project Ga0098073, IMG submission 75060) | Marine viral communities from the Gulf of Mexico - 31_GoM_OMZ_CsCl metaG | ecosystem: Environmental > Aquatic > Marine > Oceanic | place: Gulf of Mexico | collected 2015-07-12
GACCGAATTTTGTTGAATCGCTCATGGAAGCTCTTTCCATATTAAGGTTTTCAAATCGCTTTTTAGCATGTTCTTTGGAGATTAATCGATCAATTGGCATATCTAAATTAAAATCGGGATCTCCTAAAAATTCAGTTCTATCAGCAAAAGCTGTTCTCATGGCCTCAGCAACAATATGTACGTATTCGGTCGAGTTAAATTCGACATTATCCCAATCAACCAATTCCATAAGGTTCATCATTTCAATAAGTGCAACACCACCAGAACTAGGTGGAGGCATACCATAAATATCATAACCTTTGTATGTTCCTTTTATTGGTTTGCGTTCTATGGCATCGTATTTTTCTAAGTCTTCAGTGGTAATAATGCCACCATTAGCTTTCATATAATCTTCAATTTTTTGAGCCACTTCACCCTTGTAAAAACCATCACGTCCATGATCTCTAATTTTTTTAAGTGTATTGGCTAAGGCTTTTTGTTTCCAGATTTCATTAGGTTGTGTAACTTCTCCATTTTCATTATTAAAATAAGTTGCCATGAAAGGATATTCTTCGGCAATTCCACTGAAATAATTGGCAGCGCCGAACAAATCCCAATTGAAAGCAAATCCATTTTCAGCTAAATCAATGGCTGGCTGTACGAGATCTTTCCAAGGAAGTTTGCCGTATTTTTGATGTGCTAGATACAAACCTGCCACAGTTCCTGGAACTCCAACGGCAAGTAAGCCTTTATGGTTACTATTATCTTTAATATTCCCATCTTCATCTAGAAACATGGTTTCTGAAGCCGCTAGAGGTGCTTTTTCTCTAAAATCTATAGTTGTGGTTTCGCCCTGTGCATTCATAAACACCATAAAACCGCCACCTCCAATATTTCCAGCCGTTGGATGTGTTACTGCAAGAGAAAACGCAGTTGCTATTGCTGCATCAACAGCATTGCCTCCTTGTTGTAAAATATCTACTCCTGTTTGTGAGGAAATTTTACTAGCAGACACTACCATGCCGTTTTTGGCATATGATTGAGCCTTAAGCTGAGTAAAATTAAATAGTAAACTAAATACAATAAATAGGTAGACAGTTTGCTTAAAGAGTAATTTCATAATGGTTGGTTTTGTTAAGATTTAAATGTAGTTTAAAATATTAAGTTTTTTGCCGGGAATGATTTACGAATATGGTGAGAAAATTTAATCATTCAAGTTGGTTTAATTCTGTGCTAATTTTTGATTTCAATTCCTCTGCTTTGGTTTTGAGTATAGAGGCAAAAGCATATTTAGCCTCCCAATGAAAAGCATAACGTGACAAAGTATTAACCACATTACTATTGGCAGCTAAAACCGTAAAATCATAGGTAAAAAGAGCATTTCTTAAGGAGCTACTTTCATTAAATTTAAGGAATGGATCTAGAAATTCTGATTGGTTGACCTTGGTATTAAGCTCAGCATATATGTTCGCAGTGTTGTGATGCACTTTCAAATAATTTGCCACATCTTTTCGTAAAGATTTGTTGTAAATAAGATTTAGTTGTCCGGAGCTTTTCATTTCTTCATAACTAGTAATTTCTGGTAGTTGTCTATTGAGCCTGAAATAATTTCCAAGTGCAAAATCAAGTATTTTAAGTGTAGAGTCGTTAGCAATGCCATGATCTAATATTTTTGTAGCACTATTAATTTGAGATTTAACAGTTGCTGCCCAATTAATATCAGCTTCTAATGAAGCAATCACCATGTCAAGGTCATTGATAAGTTGCTCATGATAAAAAACAGATTGATCTTTTTCTTTTCTGTGCTCATTCCAATTGTTAATTTGTAATGCTATAAGAATTCCTATTACAACAAGAATAATTTCACCACTAGCATATTTAAAGTATTTGGACGTTTTATTTTCAGCAAGTAGATTTTGCCTAATTGAGCGAAAGAATTTTAGCATCGAAAGTTAATTGTTTTCAAAGCAGATAAGCTTGATGTAGTTAGGACAAACTATTAATTATTAGGAATTCTAATTTACACATTTATTTTGAAAAGTAATTCTTTTATTTTTGAGGTATGAAACCAGTAGATAATTACTTTTTCAATCAACCTGAACCTTTTCAATCCATCATGCTATATGTGAGAAGTGTGATTTTAAAAACTTTGCCTGATGTGATTGAGCGCTATAGCTATAATATTCCGTTTTATAATATTGGAAAGAAACCTATGCTGTACCTCAATGTATTAAAAGGGAAAGATTACGTAGATGTGGCTTTTGTTCACGGAGTAGTATATGAAAAAGAATTCCCATTTTTACGAGATGATAATAAACGCAAACAAGTTCGTTCGATTCAACTTAAAACCATAGAAGATTTAGATGAACTTCAATTTGTTGAGTTGCTTAAAACAGCTGCAATTCAAACTCAAAATAATAATAGTGCTTGGTTTTTAAATAGTTAATTATAAACCGTTAACTGTTTTTCTTATGGCTACCAAATTGGTCAATAATTTTTCTAAGTTGTCTAAATGAAGCATATTGGCACCATCACTTTTTGCATTAGCAGGATCAAAATGCGTCTCAATAAATAAACCATCAACATTATTAACAACACCAGCTCTAGCAATGGTTTCTATCATATCTGGACGTCCTCCAGTAACACCAATGGTTTGGTTAGGTTGCTGTAATGAGTGAGTAACATCTAAAATAGTTGGTGCATATTGACGCATTGTTGGAATACCTCTAAAATCGACAATCATATCTTGATAACCGAACATGGTACCTCTATCAGTAATCCAAGCTTTATCATTTCCGGCATCTTTTACTTTTTGCACAGCGTGTTTCATGGCTTCAGGACTCATAAATTGTCCCTTCTTCAAATTAACAACTTTGCCAGTTTGTGCAGCTGCGACTACCAAATCGGTTTGACGAACCAAGAAAGCAGGAATTTGTAACACATCTACATATTGAGCTGCCAATTCAGCATCAGAAACTTCGTGAATATCAGTTACTGTTGGTATATCAAATTTTTCAGACACTTTTTTGAGAATTTCTAATGCTTTTTCATCTCCAATTCCTGTAAAACTATCAATACGACTTCTATTGGCTTTTTTAAAGCTACCTTTAAAAATGTAAGGGATTTCAAGTTTATTGGTAATGTTGATTACTTTTTCGGCAATACGCAAGGCCATATCTTCACCTTCTATAGCACATGGTCCAGCTAGTAAAAAGAAATTATTGGAATTTGTGTGTTTAATTTTTGATACGTCTTGAAGGGTCATTGGCTTAAGTTTTTAAAGCCACAAAGATAATTAAATTAAGTACCATTTACTTTATATTATTTTTTGTATTCGAATAGGCCATTATAAATTTGAAAACAGGACACAATACAAGCAAACATCATTACTTGATTTGCAATTTGTGTAAAACTCTCAAAAGGAAAAAAATGAAATAAATACAATAAAACTTGGTGAGACGTTAAACACAAAAATGTAATACTTAATGATAAATTAAGCTGTTTGTTTAATTTTATATGATCCCATATTAGAGGTAATGTCGATAAAAAGAGCAAATATAAAATAAGCCTAATATTTTCACTCATATCAATAAACCAAAAAAGTAGAACTATTAAAAAATAAAAATAAGGGATAATACTGGCATATTTACTAATCATTTTCATCTTATATGGTTTAAGATGTAAATGCACCATTATTAAATTGCGGTTGGTAGGGGGAATAATGGGATTTACTATTAATCAATATTTTTAACGTAAAATACGATATGATATTTTATTATATTTTATGAATAACAATAGTTTAACACATTTAAATATGTTTAGGTATGGTGTAAAATTCATAAAATATAACGTACCTTTGCACGCTTAAAATAAACTAGCTATGGCTAATATTAAAAACATTGCAATAATTGCACACGTTGACCACGGAAAAACAACCTTGGTTGATAAGATAATGTACCATTGTCAGTTATTTCGTGAAAACGAAAATACTGGTGATTTAATCCTTGATAATAACGACCTAGAACGTGAGCGTGGCATTACCATTACCTCGAAAAACGTTTCAGTAGTATATAAGGATACAAAAATCAATATTATTGACACTCCTGGTCACGCGGATTTTGGTGGAGAAGTAGAGCGTGTATTAAACATGGCTGATGGTGTGTTGTTGCTGGTTGACGCTTTTGAAGGGCCTATGCCACAAACTCGTTTTGTATTACAAAAAGCTATAGATTTAGGATTAAAACCTTGTGTTGTAATCAATAAAGTTGACAAGGAAAATTGTACGCCTGATGAGGTGCATGAAGCTGTATTTGATTTAATGTTTGAACTTGGTGCTGAAGAATGGCAGTTGGATTTTCCAACGGTTTATGGTTCTGCGAAGCACAATTGGATGAGTGAAGATTGGAAAAACCAGACAGATTCTATTCAACCATTATTAGATATGGTTATCGATCATATTCCTTCACCTAAAATAGAAGAAGGTACTATTCAAATGTTAATCACTTCGTTAGATTATTCTTCATTTACTGGACGAATTGCTATTGGAAGATTGCAGCGTGGTATTTTAAAGGCTGGTATGCAAGTATCGCTTGTAAAGCGTGATGGAAGTATTGTAAAATCTAAAATTAAAGAATTACACACATTTGAAGGGTTAGGACGTATAAAAGTTGAAACCGTTCAAGCTGGTGATATTTGTGCATTGGTAGGTCTTGAAGGTTTTGATATTGGTGATACTATTGCTGATATTGAAAACCCAGAAGGATTAAAAACAATTGCAATTGATGAACCTACAATGAGTATGTTGTTTACCATTAACGATTCACCTTTCTTCGGTAAAGACGGTAAGTTTGTTACCTCTCGTCATATTAAAGATCGTTTAAATAGAGAGTTAGAAAAAAACTTGGCATTAAGAGTGAATGAAACTGATAGTGCAGATAAGTTTTTAGTATTTGGTCGCGGTGTTTTGCATTTATCAGTCTTAATTGAAACGATGCGTCGTGAAGGTTATGAGATGCAAATAGGTCAACCACAAGTAATCATCAAAGAAATTGATGGTGTTAAGTGTGAGCCAGTTGAAGAAATGACTATTGATTTACCAGAATCTGTTTCAGGAAAAGCCATAGAAATGGTTACCTTACGTAAAGGTGAAATGTTGAGTATGGAAGGTAAAGGAGACAGAATGATATGTAAATTCATGGTTCCTTCACGTGGTATTATTGGTTTACGAAATCAATTATTAACTGCAACTGCTGGTGAAGCTATCATGGCACACCGTTTTAAAGAGTATCAACCAATGAAAGGTGGTATTCCAGAACGTCAAAACGGAAGTTTAGTGTCTATGGAAAACGGACAAGCTATTCCTTATTCTATTGACAAGTTACAAGATAGAGGTAAGTTTTTTGTTGATCCAGGAGAAGATATTTACGAAGGCCAAGTAATTGGTGAAAACTCTCGTGGTGACGATATGGTGGTTAATATTACAAAAACTAAAAAACTAAGTAACGTTCGTTCTTCAGGAGCTGATGATAAGGCTAGAATTGTTCCGGCTATAAAATTTTCATTGGAAGAAGCGCTTGAGTATATTCAGAAAGATGAGTATGTTGAGGTGACTCCTAATCATTTAAGACTTCGTAAAATATTCTTGAAGGAAGTAGATAGAAAACGAAATAAAACTATATAATGGAATTACTTGGAGTTTCAATTACAGAATGGGTTGGCTATGCAGCTATGGTTTTGTTATTGATCTCCTTTATGATGAAAGATGTGCGCAAGCTTAGAATAATTAATTCTTTTGCTTGCGCATTTTTTGTTGCATATGGTTTTATGCTTTCAACATCTTGGCCAATAATAATATCTAATGCAGCCATTTTCGGGGTAAACATCTATTACCTTTTTGTTAAGAAAAATTAGTATTTTCACGCTATCAATTTCAAAGACTAGCACCTATTTTTTCAGTAGAAAAATATAACGGCAATCACAAAGCACTTTGGGACAAATTTGTAGCAACTTCAAAGAATGCAACTTTTTTGTTCAATCGCGATTTTATGGACTATCATCAAGACAGATTTGATGATTACTCACTTTTAATATTTAAAAATAATAAAGTGATTGCATTGTTACCAGCACATAAAATTGACAACACGATTTATTCGCACAAAGGGTTAACTTATGGTGGATTAATTACTTCAGAAGAAATCAAACTCAGAGATTTCGTTTCATGTTTTAAATCTGTTATGACATTTTGTGTTAATCATGGATTTAAAACACTTCATTTAAAACAGTTACCATCTATTTATACAGTTATTCCAAATGATGAAGTACAGTATTTAATGTTTATTTTAAATGCCAATTTAGCAAGACGAGATACATTATCTGTTTTGAGTTTAAAGAGCAAGTTGAAGATTTCCAAAGATAGGCTGGCTGGACATACAAGAGCGATAAAGCATGGACTTAAAGTAAAAGAGGTTGATGACTTTAAAGAGTTCTGGAATAAAATACTTATTCCTAATCTTAACGCGAAACATAAGACTCAACCTGTGCACACTCTTGAAGAAATTGAACTTTTAAAACAAAGATTTCCAAAACAAATTAGACAATTTAATGTGTATAAAGATGCCAGTATAGTGGCTGGCACAACCATTTTTGATACTAAGCACGTAGCACATTCACAATATATTTCTGGAAATGAAGATAAAAATGAACTAGGAAGTTTAGATTTTTTGCATCTGCATTTAATCAAAAATGTATTTCAAAATAAATCGTGTTTTGATTTCGGAATTTCAAATGAAAATCAAGGTAAACACATTAATGAAGGTCTAAATTATTGGAAAGAAGGTTTTGGAGCTAGAACCATTACTCAAGATTTTTACGATATAAATCTAGACACCGTTGATAAACTAGATACGATATTTATATGATTAAGTTTCAGGATTTAAAATTAATTAACTCTAGGTTTGAAAGTGAATTTAATGATGCTTACAAACGTTTTTTAGATTCTGGATACTATATTTTAGGTAGAGAAGTACAAACTTTTGAGAACACCTTTGCTAATTATTGTGGTACTAAACATTGTATTGGCACAGCCAATGGTTTAGATGCACTGATACTTATTTTGCAAGGCTTTAAAGCCTTAGGTCAGTTGAAAGAAGGTGACGAGGTTATTGTGCCTGCAAACACATACATAGCTTCTATATTATCTGTTATTCATGCTGGATTAACACCTGTTTTTGTGGAGCCAGATGAATCTACTTTTAATATTTCTCCTTCCGAAGTAAAAAAAGCGTTGACTTTAAAAACAAAAGCCATACTTGCAGTGCATTTATATGGTCAGTTGGCTGATATGCAATCTATAAACGAAATTGCAAAAGAAAATAAATTATTAGTTATTGAAGATGCAGCTCAGGCTCATGGAGCACAAAACAGTAAAGGCAATAAGGCTGGAAGTCTAAGTGATGCTGCTGGATTTAGTTTTTATCCAAGTAAAAACTTAGGAGCTTTAGGAGATGGAGGCGCAGTGACAACCAATAATGATAAGTTAGCAGAAATGATAACTAAACTCAGAAATTATGGTGCTTCGTCTAAATACGTCAATGATGTCATTGGTTACAATTCTCGATTACATGAGTTGCAAGCCACGTTTTTAAATATTAAGTTGCCAAAATTAGATGCTGATAATTTGAAGCGTATATCTGTTGCAAAGTTCTATTTAGAATCGATTAACAACAGTAAAATTGAGTTGCCAAAAACAGCATATAATTTGAGTCATGTGTATCATCAATTTGTAGTTCGAGTGCAAGATAGAGATGATTTTCAGGCTTACTTAAAATCAAACGAAGTAGAAACTTTAATTCATTATCCAATTCCTCCTCATAAGCAAAAAGCTTTAATACGATATAAAACCTTAAATTTGCCAATTACGGAAGCTATCCATAACACAGTTATTAGTATTCCAATTAGTCCAGTTATGCCTCAAACAGATGCTGAAAAAATTGTTGAACTTATAAATGCCTACTAATTGAAAAAACTCATTAATTATATTAACAGTAAAGTACTGATTAGAGTCGTTTGGCTGCATTCTGCAACTGTAGTTACCAAAATTGTTGCTGGATTTTTAACCACTAAGTTTATCGCCATTTTTATTGGTGCTGAAGGGATGGCCTTAATTGGTAACTTGCGCAATTTCTTGACTGCTGTGCAGTCTTTTGCTACAGTTGGTTTGTATAATGGAGTGGTTAAATTAATTAGCGATTTTAAGGATGATGTAAAAAAACTTAGCCAAGTACTTTCAACAACCTATTATATTGGTTTTTGTGCCATGTTTCTTATTTGTTTGTTATGTTATTTTAATGCCGAAACCATAAATGATCTTATTTTTTCCAAACGATATCACTATGAATATGTAATCAAAGTATTGGCTATAGCGCTTCCATTTTATGCATTGAACATGTTTAGCTTTTCTATAATGAATGGATTTGCTAAGTATAAGTTTTTAATGATTATTAATATCATTGGACAAACCATGGGATTATGCGTTACTCTTATACTAATTTGGCAAGATAATATTGATGGTGCACTTGTTTCAGTGGTTATATCGCCATCACTCATATTTTTGATAACAGTAGTTGGTATCATCAATAGACGAAACTTCTTATCACATATAAAAGTAAAAAGCATTGATTTTGAGATCCTAAAAAAGTTAAGTCCATTTGCTCTTATGGCGATAGTTTCAGGATTGACATTACCGCTAGTTATGATTGGCATTAGAAATTATATCATATCTGTTGAAGGGATGGAAGCAGCCGGATTTTGGGAAGCCATGAACAGAATATCATTGTACTACTTAATGTTTGTGAATTCTATAATGACCTTATATTTTTTGCCTCGTTTTCAGGAAATTGATAATTTAAAAGAATTTAGGACGGAAGTATTTGATTTTTATAAAACTATGATTCCTGTTTTTGCCATGGGACTTTTAGTGATTTACTTATTAAGACCATTTATAATTGCCATATTTTTAACTGATGAATTTGCAAGAGTTGAAGAATTATTTGGCTGGCAATTACTCGGTGATTTAGTAAAAGTCTTGGCCCTTGTTATTGCTTATCAATTTATTGCCAAGAAAATGTTTGTCCATTTTATTATTACCGAGTTATTTTTGGTGTTTATGCTTTATGCAACTAGTGTTTATTTTGTTGATTTATATGGAGTAATAGGTGCTAACATTGCACATTTTGTAAGTTATGTGTTGTACTATATCGTAATACTCATCATGTTTAGTAGCTCTTTATTCGGTATCTTACCAGAGGATGATGATAAGCAATTGTTGGATTAAGTTTTCGCCCAAAGTAATTTTCTGAAATAAATGTTCATGAGAATGAAATGAATTAAATAAGATCCAAAGTAAGCCATTGCGACACCGACAAAACCATATTGATTGACCAAAATATAGGACAATAGGCTAAATACTAAAGCCCATTCAATCTGAAAAAAAATAAAAGCTTTTGTTTTTGCTTTCGAGATTAAAATATTTCCTAAAACCCAAGAATTTATTCTTACGGTATCACCTAGTAATTGATATCCAATGAGGACACTGATTAATAAGAACTTTTCATCTAACAAGGTGTTTATCATAAAATCCCTTAAAAAATAGATAGTTAATGTAATTAGTATAATTATAGGTAGCATAAATTTCCAAACTTTAAAAACCTCTTTTCGTAATTCTGAGCCAGTCAAGCTCGAAAAAGTTGGTATTAAATAAAACTTGAATGTTGTTGTCAAAAACAACAAATATATAGCTGAAATTCGATACATGCCTTCCCATGAACCTGCATGATTCAGGTCAAATTCTGTTTTTAAAAAATTACGCACAAAAAACGTCGCAGAAATTAAACAAATAGGAGCGATCAATGCCATTAATGAAAACTGAGAAAGCTTTTTAAAGCTTTCAGTTTTAAAAGCAGCAAATAGTAAGGATAACTTAAAAGGTTTATAAATAAATAAAATAATTAGAGTAACTAGAAAAGCTAAAAATTGGTTGATGGCAAAAGCATACAAGGCACCTTCAATATTATATTTAATGATGAGTGCAACTAAGATTAGAGCTCCAATGATTGTTGCTATAACATTAATTAAAACATAGAGTTTTACTTTTTTTAAACCATTTAAAATACTTAAAAATAAGGATTGAACAGAAACACTTATAATAGAAAAACCAAGTACAATTAAATAGGTTTTATAAATTTCATCGTCAAAAAGGTAAATGGATATTTGTTTATTAAAAATTAGAAGTATTAAAAAAACAACTATTGAAAAATACAGATGAATCTTAAAACTAGTTCCTAGAATACTTTTTAATGAAGTTTGATCATCCTTATATTCTGCTGTATATTTTATAGTACCGTTTACGGTTCCAAAATTGCTAAAAACATTGGTAATGTTTAAAAAGTCTTTTAACTGTCCTAATATATACATACCATCTGTACTTAAATAAACAGCCACAATTTTATTGGTGATAAGTTTTGTAATAAGACTTACCGTTGTGCTAATTCCTGAGTAAAATGATGTTTTTATAAAATTCATTCTCTAGTTGTTAAAATCGGCCCATTCATTAAAAGGAATTCCAGTTAATTCTCTCAACCCATAAACGTCTTCCTTGTAATATTGTCTTAAAAATAAACGTTGGTTATAATCAATTTTAGGGTATGTTTTATCAGTTGCTGTATATCTTAAAACCGTAGCCATCAAATGTTTTCTTATCAATATCTTTACTTTACTTGGTATAGTATCTTTTACAATTTGCGGAAGTTTTATTTTATTAAAGGTAATGAGTTTAGCATATCTATATAAAAAAGGCATTTTTAAAATTCGAGTTTTGTTTGTGTGAATTTCATGAACTTCTTCAAGAGGTTGTAAATTTAAAAATTCAAAACACTCGTTAAGGGTTTTTAAACGATTTACCTTTAAATTTTCGTGTGTAATTATTTTTATGTTTTTAGAATCAAAGTTTTCATAAAACTTCTTTAACCATTTTGAATAAAGGCCGTATTGGTAATAACATTTATAATTAGCTTCAGGTAATTGTACTTCTGGTGTTGGCTCAATATGTAGGTCTTTTAAAAATGCAGATTTGAGATCCAATTTTTCACTTCCCATTCCTTTAAGCCACCAATAATGAGAGTAACAACGATCAATAGGGTTTCTTAAAACAAAAATAAATTTCGGATCTATTGTATAGTTTTCCTTGATGCGTTTTATAAACGCAGGAAATACCATGTATCCAGTACTTGATTCACCTAAATAAATTGCATCTAGTTTTTGGCTAAATAATTCTGCATAGCTTAAATGCGTATCTTCGGTATAGGTGTCAAAATCCAATTTGGTCCAAAAGTGAGGTTCTTTAATTTTAGACATGCAAATTTCAGGGTGTAGGTCTAATAATTGATGCAAACTTGAGGTGCCAGATTTTGCAGCTCCAGGAATAAATAGATTTGGTTTAATAGTTTGCATTATTATGTTTAAGACTTAAATATAACTTATGTAATTTACATATTACCTTCCCATTGTTTTACATACATATTGGCAATATTCAAATAATGATGTTCTTTCTCAACAAAGGCACGAGCATTTTTTGAAATTTCAGTTATTTTTTCAGGATTATTTATCAACCATTCCAATTTTGAAAAAATGTCATTTGTATTTGGTAAAGCATTAATGGCAACACTTTTCTCTTTTAAGTTATAATAATCAAGCCACTCTTGTTCGGCTCCTGTAAATACAACTTTCCCTTTTGCCATAGCTTCCAAAGCATTATAACCTTGATCGTAAGCATACACTTGATCTAATAAAATATGGCATCTAGCAATCGCTTTTGTATACTTATTGTATGGTAAGTTTTTAGTGACAATAATTTCTACTTTGTCATTGTATTTTTCTTTGATATGGTTGAGTGCTTCTTCAAAAAACTGATTTCCTTTTTTAATATAATTCATGCTATTGATACCATGAAAAATAACAATTTTATCCTTTATGTCAAGAGGTTTGTACTCGATTTTATCAGTATTAATAGGATTGGGAATCAACCCTAAATATTTTGAATTACCTTGAAGCGGAATATGATAATCAAAGTCTGAAGCAATCACTCCATTAACATTGTTAAACAAAAATTCATGTAATTTTTTATAAGGTGCTGTCACATATTTTAAAATAAAGCGATAGTGTTTTTTAAGTGATTCATCTTCAAAGTAAGGCGATAAAACAGAGTATTCCAATTTTTTATCTAAAGCATATTTTAGACTGATGTAATCAATTCCACAGGATAATAAAAACACTTTTTTATTTTGTTTGAGGAGTTGTGAGACCAATTGTATTTCATGTTTTGGTGAAGTTTTTAAACTTTGTTCGTTAATGAGTTGAACCACATCAAAACCTGTTAAGTTTGGAATGATTTTTTTTAGTTTAAAATAATATTCCAGCTCAATTAGTTGAATATTGAAGAGTTTATCAAATGCTTTTGCTACGCTCCTAAAAAAGGGTTTTGAAAATATAGTTGGCTTAATAGAAATATCTGAAGGGAAGTTTTTAAAACCGTCTCCGGTTCCAAGTAAAACAACTTCATGACCGTGTTTTTGCAAGCCTTCTTTTAAAGAATTATGAAGCCTGCTGTATTCGCCAACCAATAAAATCCTCATTTATATTTTATACATTTGTTTCAAAGATAATTGTTAATGACCAATGCCACTAAAAAAAGTCGACATTTAGAGATATTACTCTCTACGATGAATCAAAAATCGTTGTCGTTTCTTAGTGAAATGTTTTCTTCAAATAATATTTCTGATATCGATATTTTAGTCATTAATCAAACTGAAAAAGAGAGTCTTTTAGTTTCAGAAAATCAGAACATTAAAGTTATTAATTCCTTTGATAAAGGCCTTTCAAATAGTAGGAGATTGGCTATAGAAAAAGCATCTGGAGACATTTGTTTATTGGCGGACGATGATGTAGTATACATAGAAGGATTCAATGATATTATTGTTTCAGCATTTGAAAAGTATGAAGCAGCAGATATCATTACATTTCAAATGGTTGATGAAGATGGACATTTGTTTCGCGATTATCAAGATATTGTGAAACATAATGAAGCAACTGTTTATACTGCTAATTCTGTTGTCATTGCTTTTAAATTAAAGAGTGTAAAAGACAAGGTTGGTTTTAATCCACATTTTGGTTTAGGCAACCAATTTGAAGTGGCAGATGAGTATGTTTTTTTAAGAAATGCATTAAAAGCAGGCTTAAGCATTTATTTTGAACCTAAAGTTATTTTAAAACACCCTAAATTCAGTTCAGGTCAAGATATGGCTAGTGATAGACTTATTTATGGTAGAAGTGCCTTGTATTATAAATATAATGGATTTGGAGCTTATTTCAAGATAGCCAAACACATTTATTTAACCTTTAGACATAGAAAGTTATCGGTTTCAGAAATAATTCCGAAATTTGGTGTTGCACTTAAAGGCATTAGAGATTATAAGTCATTACTAAAACGAGGTTTGGAAACCAGATAAAATGAGTAAAATGCAACTTGAAGACATAAAATTAATTGACATTCCAAAAATTGTTGATGAACAAGGTAGAGGGAACTTAGCAGTGATTGAAAAAGATACTTATCCTTTTGATATAAAGCGAGTATATTATTTATATGATGTCCCGAGTGATGCTTATCGTGGAGGGCATGCGCATAAAGAGGTGTATGAACTTTTAATTGCTATTAGTGGAAGTTTTGAAGTGTTGCTTGACGATGGTAAAACCAAGCAAAAAGTTATGTTAAATAAACCTAACAAGGGATTACTCATTCCTACAAGAATTTGGCGAGAATTGGATAATTTTTCCTCTGGAGCAGTCTGTTTAGTTTTAGCTTCAGATGTGTTTGATGAAAGTGACTATATAAGAGATTATAATTCTTTTATTCACGCTGTGCGCTAAGAGTACAAAAATAACCAAGCCTGTACAAATCAAATAAAAATAAATTTGGACTATCTCCTTTAAGATTGTTTTCCATCTTATTTTTGGTTTTGTTGAATAACCAACTTAAAGGTCGTCTCAGTCCAAAAAATTTAACATTATTATAGGCACTTAACAAACCAATACTATGTGTCTTTATTACACCAGTATTTATTAAAGTTTCTAAAGTTTTAACCGCATTTCTGGTTTTTTTTATAAATATGTCATTGGTATCTAAACCTAAATGAAATACTTCGTTGTTTATATGTTTTATTTTTATGTTTTTTTCTTTTAACTGCGCACTGAATAAATAATCAAGCCCATAAATGTTCATGTTCTTCCTACTATTGATCCCTAAAAAAACTGACCGTTTAATTAAGAAATTGGCCGAGGCAATTACTTTATAAGGATTTTTGTTTCTAATAAAGGCATCAACTTCTTCTCTTTGTTTACCAAATGTATATCTAAGTAATTTATTTGAATCTAAAGCATCATCATTATAAGCAATGCCTCCAAAAACCGTATCCAAATCATTAACAATTTCTTTAATATAATTAGACAAATATTCAGGTGTTTTTGGTTTAGAGTCTGCGTCAATGAAAAGTAACCATTCGTATTGGGCAATCTCAGCAAGTCTTTGCCTGTTAGCTTTACTGCCTGCGTTTTTTCTATCTTCTAAAAACTTTGAGTTGGTAAGTGTATTTATTTTTTGGTTTTGTTTATTGTGTTCTGAAAAAGAGCCATCGTCTATACAGATTAGTTCAAATACAATTCCTAATTTTAAGGCCTGCTGCTCTAAAATCTCTGCTAATGGCAAAGCATTGTAATTGTATGTGGGAATCAAAATGGATAACATTATTTAAAAGTTAAAGGGACTAATTTTGGCAAACTAAAGTTATATTTATATTTCAAACAGAAAGAACAAAATTTTATTTCATCTATATTTGTGTGCCTAAGATAATCTAAATGTTTAAGTCTGTTAAGTTAAGTTTAATACAATCTTTACAAATTGTTCTTTTTCTAATTGTTGGTGTTTTTGTTTTAGCAAAGGGAGGTCATTATATGCCTGATAGTTATGCGTTTTTGGATATGCGCTTCAACAGATCTCCTTTTTACTGCACTTTTTTAAAGATTTTTACATCAATCTTTGGTGAAAATTTTGAAGTTCCTGTTATTTTGTTTCAGTATGCATTTATTGTATTTGCAGTAAGAAAATTTATTATTAACCTGTCCAAAGCTTTTAATCTGAATACTTTTAGTCAACTCATTTTGCAAGGGATTTTGTTGGCTCCATGCGTGTATTGGCATTTTACAGGTGGTTCAATTTTGTCAGAATCTATAGCATATCCATTAGTTTTATTGGTTTTTTGGCACACATTTAAAGGATTCAAAGATTTAGATTTTAAGCCTATCTATATGGCCTTAATCTTCCTTTTTGTTCTTACTTTAACCAGAGGTCAATTCGTGATTTTTGTGCCAATAATTTTAATTGTATGTGGTTATATTATCCATCAAAAAAGGAGTTTTAGATCGTCTTATTTTGCTTTGTTGCTCATTATTGCATTGCCATTTCTTACCAACTTAACAGAAAAAATTTATAATAAAGTTGTGTTTGGCTATTATACGTCAAACGCCATGAGTAATGTACATTTTATTGCATCAGGATTTTATCTTTCTAAAGATTCAGATATAGATTTATTTAAAGCAGAAGATGAAAGGGCTTATTTCCAAATTATCAATCAAAGTTTAAAAGAAGCAAACATGATGCGAAGTCAGGCTGTAGCAAATGGCTTTGATGATTATGAATTTTATGACAATAATTTCTCTAATATATGTAACCATCGAATACACGAATTAGGCTTGGCTTATTTTGAAGATAAAGGACTTAATTATTACGAGCAAAATATTGCTTTAAATAGCCTGTGTGGTAACATGATTTTTCCATTGATAAAATCAAATTTTTCAAATTGGACGAAATTATTGTTCAAAAACTTAAAGACTACATTTGGGACAACAAAGCAGATGTTATTGATTTTAGTTTTGTTGTTTTACAGTCTTTATATGGTTTGGAAAGAAACAGATGTTATTTATAAGTTTATTTCGCTTGCATGTGCTTTTATGTTTGCAAATAATCTATTGATTGCTTTAGTTGTATATGCCAATAAACGTTATGTATTTTATTTTGATTGGGTCATTTTTGCAATTGTTATAATATTGTTGAACAGAGTTTATTTTAAAACAGTAAAATGAGTGTAGAACTTTCCATTGTAATGCCTTGCCTTAATGAAGCCGAAACGATTGCTGCCTGTATTAAAAAAGCACAACAATATTTAAAGGATAATAATATTCAAGGCGAAATAGTTATTGGAGATAATGGCAGTAATGATGGCTCTCAAAGCATTGCAACAAAGTTAGGGGCTCGTGTAATTGATGTAGAACAAAAAGGTTATGGAAGTGCTTCTCAAGGTGCTATTAATGCTGCGTTGGGAAAATTTATAATAACTGCAGATACTGATGATAGCCACGACCTTATAAACCTAAATCCTTTTGTTGACAAACTAAAAGAAGGATATGATTTGGTAATGGGAAACCGTTTTAAAGGCCAACGGCAAGAAAATTCAATGCCTTTTTTACATCGATATGTTGGAAATCCTATATTAACTTTTATTGGGAACTTATTTTTTAAAACAAATATTGGAGATTTTCATTGTGGATTACGTGGTTTTACAAAAGAAGCTTATACTAAAATGAACTTAAGAACAACCGGAATGGAGTTTGCCTCTGAGATTGTTGTTAAAGCTTCTATGCTTAATATGAAAATAACCGAAGTACCAACGACTGTTTTTCCTGCAGGAAGAACCAGAAAAGCACATTTAAGGACATTTCCAGACGGTTGGAGACATTTAAGATTTCTACTGCTTTATAGTCCAAAATGGTTATTCTTGTTTCCAGGTCTAATATTTATGATTGTGGGTTTTAGCAGTGTTTTTAACCTTGTTTTTAATGCATCAACAGATACTAATTTAAAGTGGCTAACACTCTCTTCAGGATTATTTTTAATAGGCTTTCAATTTGCTCTATTTTACGCTCTTACTAAAATTTATGCAACTAATCATGGGCTCATCCCAAAAGCAAAAAACTATGACCAATTATTCAATTATTTTACACTAGAAAGAGGCTTATCGTTTGGTTTCATACTAGCATTAGTTGGTGTAGGTTTTTCTATCTATGAGTTGTTTAAAAATCAAGCTCTAGAGCAATCAGTAGTGGTTATTGTTCCAGCATCCATAGGTATTGTATTAGGTGTGCAAATTATGTTATTCAGTTTTTTCTTTAGTATTTTAGGACTTGCAGACACCAAATGATTTTAATTATGGTACAATAATTGTCTTACCATTAATATGAAATCAATCTTAATCGTCATATCATTACTTTTTTCTACTGTAACTGTAAGTGGTCAGCAAGTCTTCCATGTTTTTCCGGAAAATCACAGAAACAATCCAGGAAAGGCTTCTGGGAATGGAAGTATTGTAAATCCTTGGGACTTACAAACGGCTTTAAGTCAAACCACAAATACAGTAAATGATAATGATGTTATTTACCTTCATGAAGGCACTTACAATGGTCGTTTCATAAGCACAATCACAACTCTTGATAAAAATACTTTTATAACGGTTAAGCCTTTTAAAAGAGATAAGGTTGTTCTTAATGGTAATATAGATTCTAGACTAGGTTCAGTTTTAGAAGTTAAAGGAGGGAATGTGATTTTTCAAGATTTGGAAATTACGTTTCTTGGGGATTTTTCTCGAAGTATGAAAGACAGAAACTTTCAAGTTGTTAATGGCATAAGTCATGTCGATGGTGAAGATTGTAAATTCATTAACTTAAAAATTCACAATAATCCAGGCTCGGGAATAGGATCTTGGAAACGAACAGGTGGAAGTAGTATTGATGGCTGCTTAATTTACAACAACGGTTACATGTCTAAGGTAAGAGGAAGTGGAGTTGGTATTTACGTGCAAAACCAAAGCGATAAAATCCGTTTTATAGCCAACAATACCATTTTTAATAATTACTATAAAGGAATTGAAGTTTGGTCGGCGTCTTCAGGAACAAAGCAAGAATTCATTAAGAATATAACTCTCCAAAAAAATATCATTTTCAATAATGGGAATCCTGGAGGACATTTTGTTGACAATGTGATTATTGCTTCCAATGACAAAGATGGAATAAACGTTGCTAAAAACATCATTTTCGATTCCAATATTTTATATCACAATTCAGATTTCGCAAGCAGCACTAATTCTGGTGATGGAGCGTCTTTAACCTTGGGTTATTCAGCTAATGCTCCAGTTGAAGAGATCCATGTGACCAACAACATAATCGTTGGAAAAAACAATGCTTTGAGATTATTGCATGTAAAATCACTAATTTTTAAAAACAACATTACCTATTGTGGTTATGTGCATTACAATAGTTCTGTTTTAGCGCATTTGAAAACGGGATGGAAATTTGATAATAATGAATATTTCACAAAAAAATCGAATTCTCAGCGTATAAGCAAACACAAAGATTTTACACTGAATCAATGGCAAACCAACTTTGGATTAGATCAAAATAGTATTTGGAAGCAAGTGAAGGATTTTGATATGAAATCAGTTTTAGATGTTACAAAAATTAGAGAAACTGAATATAGTTATAGAGTAACCTTATTCAGTAAAGAAGGAAAAAATGTTACTCTTGATTTTTCCAACTTGGATTTAAAAAATGGAAGTACTTATACAATTTACGATATTGAAAATCCAGAAAAAATCATTAAGTCTGGAAAGATTTCAACCGACAGTAAATTAGAGTTTCCAATGAATACTAAGGTTATTGAGCAGCCTTTGCACAATCAAATTGCAAAAAAAACGCCTAACAATTTTGGTGTGTATATTGTAAAATTTGAAAAGAAACTTAGTTTTTTTGAGCGTCTTTTTGGTAGGTTTTAATTTTTGCGCTGTACGACTTCGTAAACCTTATTTTCATCACATTTTAAGGTTTTACTTGGATATTTTAACAACAATGCATAGTCATGCGTAGCCATTAAAATGGTATGTCCTTTTTTATTTAAGGCTTGCAAAACTTCCATCACTTCAATACTAGTTTGAGGATCTAAGTTCCCTGTTGGCTCATCTGCTAAAATGAGTTCTGGATCATTTAGCAAGGCTCGAGCAATAGCAATACGCTGTTGCTCACCACCAGAAAGTTCATAAGGAAATTTAAATCCTTTGGTTTTCATACCAACACGAGATAAAACCTCTTCAATTTTATTGGCTATGTTTTCTTTATCTTTCCATCCTGTAGCTCTTAGAACAAACTCTAAATTACCATTAACCGTTCGGTCATTGAGAAGTTTAAAATCTTGGAAAACCACACCCAATTTTCGTCTTAAAAAAGGAATATCGTTTTCTTTTAATGTTCTTAAATTAAAATCAACAATATGACCTTCTCCTTCTGTAAGCTCCAAATCCCCATAAAGGGTTTTCATAAAACTGCTTTTTCCAGTTCCTGTTTTACCAATTAAGTAAACAAAGTCGCCTTTCTCCATTTCAAAATTGACATTTGAAAGCACTAAGCTATCGCCTTGATAAATTGACACGTCTTTTAATTGTAAAACAGTTTCAGGCATATGTTCTGATTATTTTTAAAGTGTGGTAAATGTATTATTTATTCAGTCAAAAGACAAAACTTAGTTTGTCAAGCTTTATTGTAAATAAAAAATTTAACATTTAATAACTTCGTTTATAATTAACGCAAAATTCTAACGTTATAGATGCGAGATAATATATCTTTGGTATTCATCAAAAAACGAGTTTAATGACTAAAAAAGGATTAATAGCACTGGCTTTAGCCATCGTATGCAACTTCAGTATTTTTGCCCAACAATCAGCAACTTACACAAGCGAATTGGTCGATTTTCAAAAGGCTCTTTCTCTTTACAACAGTCAACAATATTTAGCAGCACAATCTTTATTTGATCAAATTCAAGATGCTGCAAAAGACGAAGTTGTAAAATCAGATTGTGCCTATTATATTGCCAATTGTGCTGTACGATTAAACCAACAAAACGCTGATGATTTGATTTTACGATTTGTTGAAGATTACCCAACAAGTACAAAACGCAATACTGCTTACATTGATGTAGCAGATTATTATTTTGAAAATTCACGATTTGCCTATTCTAGAAAATGGTATGAAAAGGTTGATGAAGAAGCATTGTCTAGAAGTGAACGAGAGAAATTCTACTTTAACTATGGCTATTCCTTATATAATACCAAGAACAATGCTGGTGCAAAAAAGTATTTATCACGTGTAGAAAACTCACCGAAATATGGTTCTCAAGCAAAGTATTATATAGGTTTTATGGCTTATGAAGGTGATGATTATGATAAAGCTTCAGAGTATTTTGATCAAGTAAGTGATAATGAAAAATACCAACAAGATTTATCTTATTACCAAGCCGATTTAAACTTTAAACTTGGCAATTTTGAAAAGGCAATTGCTTTGGCTTTAGAGCAATTACCTACCAGTGACGACAATGAGGTATCTGAACTCTCAAAAATAATTGGAGAAAGCTATTTCAACCTTGAAAAATATGCTGAGGCTATTCCTTATTTAAAAGCGTATAAAGGCAAACGTAGCCGTTGGACCAATACAGATTATTATTTACTTGGATATTCGTATTACAAGCAAAACGATTTTGAAAATGCCATTTCTGAGTTCAATAAAATTATTGATGGAAACAATTCTGTAGCGCAAAACGCCTATTATCATTTAGGGGAGAGCTATATCAATGTTGATAAAAAACAAGAAGCGTTGAATGCCTTCAGAAATGCCTCTCAAATGGATTTCGATTTAAAAATTCAGGAAGATGCTTGGTTAAATTACGCAAAAATTAGTTACGATATTGGTAACCCTTACCAATCAGTTCCACAAGTATTGGCAGCTTATCTCAACAAATATCCTGATACGAGCTATAAGGAAGAGATAGAATCGTTACTAATTGATTCTTATATCACCTCCAAAAATTACAAAGAAGCCCTTAATTTATTAGAAGGGAAAAACAGTTTTGATAACAAAGTGGCTTATCAAAAAGTAGCGTTTTATAGAGGCATTGAATTATATAATGAATCGAAATATTTGGAAGCCGAATCGTATTTTGATAAGTCCTTAAAAGAACCAAGAGACGAAAATTATACAGCAAGAGCTACCTTCTGGAAAGCTGAAACCGATTATAACCTAACCAATTATGACGATGCGCTTGTAGGTTTTAAACAGTTTCAAGGATTTGGTAAATCGTCCTCAACAAAAGAAATTGCAAACATTGATTATAACTTAGGATACACTTACTTCAAGCAAAAAAACTATAGTAAAGCGACTGAGTATTTTCAAAAATACATCTCAAAAACCTCTGATGATAAAGTAAGACTTAACGATGCGTTTTTACGATTAGGTGATGGTCATTTCGTGTCTAGCGATTACCGAAAAGCCATAGATGCTTATGAAAGAGCCATAAAAATGAATGAAATTGAAACGGATTATGCCTTCTTCCAAAAAGCAATAAGTTATGGATATATAAATGAAGGTTCTCAAAAAATAGAGCAGTTAAACACATTTATAAATACCTATAAAAAATCAACTTTACGTGATGATGCGCTTTATGAATTAGGCAATTCCTATGTTAAGCTAAATGAAGTTGACAACGCCATGAGCATTTACGATCAGCTTAACTCAGAATATCGCGCAAGTCCTTATGTGTCAAAATCTATATTACGTCAAGGGTTGGTGCATTACAATGCAGGTAAAAATGAGTTGGCTTTAAATAAATTTAAAAATGTAGCTAATAATTTTCAAGGTACACCTGAATCCGTTCAAGCAGTGTCAACAGCACGTTTAATTTATATTGATTTAGGACGAGTTGATGAATATGCTGATTGGGTAAGAACCTTAGATTATGTAGATGTATCTGATGCAGATTTGGATAATACTACATATGAAGCTGCCGAAAAACAATATTTAGCTGGTAATTCAAGTAGAGCGATTAAATTGTTTAACTCTTATTTAAATGAGTTTAAAAACGGAATTCATGCTTTAAGTGCGCATTATTATTTGGCGCAATTGTATTACAAAGATGATTTGAAAAGTAATGCCATTCCGCATTATGAATACGTTATCAATAAACCAAGCGGAGAATTTACAGAGCAAGCCTTAACACGTTTGGCAGAAATTTATTTGAACGATGCCAAGTGGTCCAATGCGATGCCTTTACTACAGCGATTGGAAAATGAAGCGCAGTTTCCGCAGAATGTTGTATTTGCTCAGTCTAACTTAATGAAAGCTTTTTATCAAGCACAAGATTATACAAATGCTGTGGCTTATGCCGAAAAAGTATTAGATAACAGCAAAGTAGACAAAAACGTAAAGAGTGATGCTCATGTAATTATTGCACGTTCTGCAATGAAAACAGGAAACGAAAGCAAAGCGAAATCGGCTTACGCTCAAGTAGAAAAAATTGCTTCTGGAGAATTGGCTGCTGAAGCCCTTTATTTCAATGCCTATTTTAAAAATAAAGAAGGGAATCACAAAGCGTCCAATACAGTCGTTCAACAACTGGCAAAAGATTATTCAGGTTATAAATATTATGCAGCCAAAGGACTTATCATTATGGCAAAGAATTTCTATGCCTTAGATGATGCCTATCAAGCAACCTATATTCTGGAAAGTGTGATTCAAAATTTTGCTGAATTTAACGATGTCGTTGACGAAGCCAAAGCTGAACTGAAACGCATCAAATCAGAAGAATCAAAAACAAATTCATCAGTACAAAATCAAGACGGAAACTAAAATCAAAAAACGAATGTATTGCTATTTATACAGCACTATAAACAAATCATAACATATGATAATTACAAGAAATCATTTAGCAATTGCACTTTTAGTATGGTTTACTTCCTCGGCATTTGCTCAAGAAAACAACAGAACCAAAGACACCATAAATACTGAAGTTGTTAATGTTGTTAAACCATATACACCAACAATTTCAGATGCATTTAAGGTAAAAGAAATCCCTTCATTAGATGATGAAGTTACAGAAACTAGAAAAGAAGTTAAGTACAATATTTTTTCAATTCCTGTAGCTTCGACCTTTACTCCAGCAAAAGCTACTGCAGCAGCTGTTGATAAGGCAGAACCTGTTAAGTTGTATGATAATTATGCATCGTTTGGTGTTGGATCATATACAAGTTTTTTAGGTGAGGTTTATTTGAATCATGCCATTAATAGTACAGAAAGTGTTGGAGGTTATGTGAGTCATCATTCATCTCAAGGCGGAATTGATGGCGTGCTTTTAAATGATGATTTTTCAGATACCAGATTCAATGCAAACTACTCTAGGAAATCAAGTGATTTTTCTTGGAATGTAGATGCTGGAGCAAGGCATCAAATATTCAATTGGTATGGTTTACCTGAAAGTTTTGATGAAGATTCAACTCCAGATATCGATCCACAGCACACCTATTTTACGTTCGATTTTGGTGGTGAAATTAAATTTGATGATCGCATTATCAATGATGGTCGTATGCGTTTTCGTCGTTTTGCAGACGATTTTGATTCTGGTGAAAACCGTTTCACGTTCAGCACTAATGTTGATATTCCTTTAAATGATGGCGACTTAAATACCACGTTTAAGTTTGATTATTTAGGAGGTGCTTTTGAGCAATCTTATTTTGGAACTGATAAAATAGAGTATGGAAATTTTCAAATTGGAGTGATACCAAGTTACCAGATTATAGAAGATGATTTAACAGTGAATCTTGGAGTTTCTGCTTATTACATGAAAGATAATGAAGCTAGTAAAAACAAGTTTTATATTTTCCCAAAAGTAACAGCTTCGTATCGTTTGGTTGATGAGATACTTATTTCTTATGGAGGAATTGAAGGCGATTTAATTCAGAATTCTTATTACGATTTTGCTACAAAAAATCCGTTTGTATCTCCAACGCTGTTCATCATGCCGACTGACCAACAATACAACGCTTATATTGGTTTAAAAGGGAAGCTATCTAATAACATGAGTTATAATATTAGAGGTAATTATATTGCCGAAAATAACAAAGCACTATTTAAAAATAACACACAGAGAAACTACTCACCAGAAAATGGTTATAATCAAGGCAATTCTTTTGGAGTGGTTTATGACGATGTGAATACCTTTAGTCTTTTTGGCGAAATTAATGTTGATGTGAACCGAAATTTCAACTTAGGAATTAAAGCTGAGTATTTCACTTATACAACCGAAGATCAAGAAAAAGCATGGAATCTTCCAGATTTTGAGGCTTCATTATTTATGGATTTCCAAATTGATAAGCATTGGTTTGCTGGAGCAAATCTGTTTTATGTAGGCGAACGCTTTGACCAAGGTTCTTTGGAAGGTGCTCTTGATCCGGAAGCTGATTTAACCTTTACTATGGCTTTAGAAAGTTATTTTGATGCCAATGTGCATTTAGGTTACAGAATTAATGACCAATGGTCTGTGTATGCTAAGGCAAATAATATTGCAAATCAAGATTACAAACGTTGGATGAACTTTCAAGTACAAGGTTTGCAGTTTTTAGCAGGAACAACGTATAAGTTTGATTTTTAGTCAAGACTTAACTCAACCTCGCCAAATAATCAAAATGCTCGCCTTCCGTAACGAGTTCACAGTTTAGACCAACAGAAGTGCAAGCCGTTAACAAAGTATTGAAATCAAGATACAACCATTTCATAGGCTGTTCTTGTTCGCCTTTATAGCTTAAAAAATAGTCAAGCTCACCATAGTAGTCATTGTTGGCATCAAACCAAATGCCTCCATCTTCGTCTTCGTACATGTATTTAATATCAGAAGAGTCAATTAAAATTTGCCCATTAGGCTTCAATAATGATTTTAAATGCTTCAAATATGTTGAAACTTGCGACATGTCTTGAAAAATTCCTGTACCATTCATTAATAATAGAATAGAATCAAAGGTTTCGGTTTCGTTCAACACATCTAAAACTTCAGCATGTGTAACACCTCGTTGTTTTGCAACTTCTATAGCGCCTTTAGAAATATCAATGGCTTTGACATCAAAGCCCTTGTCTTGCAAAAACAGACTGTGACTTCCTGAGCCACAACCAACATCAAGAATTTTTCCTTTGGCTAATTGCAAAGCTTTTTTTTCGAGCTTTGGCATTTCAGAAAAGCGTCGAAACAAATAGGGAAGTGGTAAGGTATCTTCATCAGAAATACTGGTAGAGGTGATGATATCTTCAGTGTAATTTCCGTTTTGATAATCTAATAAGGCTTTTCCGAATAGGTCTTTCATAATTTGTCATGCTGAACTTGTTTCAGCATCTCATCTTAATTTGTACTTTTACACTATGCAAGACATTATAAATAATCTTCCAAAGCTGGCCAAAGATAAGCATAAGGAAAACAAAACCTTTTTTACTAAGCTTAAAAAAAAGCCACCAAAGCAATTAGATTACTTAATGCAAGAATTGCATGACGAAGAATTTAAACGTACAGATTGTTTAGAATGTGCCAATTGTTGTAAAACTACTGGACCATTATTTACAGACAAGGATATAGAGCGAATTGCAAAGTTTTTTAAACTGAAACCACAGCAATTTACGGAACAGTATTTGAGGCTAGATGAAGATAATGATTATGTGCTGCAAAGTGTGCCTTGTACGTTTTTAGGAGTCGATAATTATTGTTCCATTTATGAAGTTAGACCTAAAGCGTGTAGAGAATTTCCGCATACTGATAGAAAGAAATTTCAGCAAATTTCAAGCCTAACACTTAAAAATGTCGCTATTTGTCCGGCAGCATTTAACATTGTAGAAGCTATGAAAAAAAGAATTCAATTGTAATTTAATTATCTGTGAAAAATTTTTTTGTACTTGTAAGTATTGCTTTTTTATCTCAGAGTTTCTGTATAGCACAGGAGTTCTTTACTTCAATTAGTGTCGCTAAACGATTGGCTCTGGTGCAAGATAAAATGCTATTTGTAGTTTGGGAAGAGTCTTTAGATTATCCTTATCCTTTATTATATAATTACAGTAAAGGCAACCTTATAATTATTGATTTATCTCAAGACAAAAGCTTTGATGCTATTATTTGGGAGCATTTTGTTCCCGTATTACTCTCTGAAACAGAATACGATAGATTACTAAAGGCTTCTAAAGGAAGAAAAGCTAGTTATATAGCAAAACTAAACGATGACAGCATTAAAATCATGGATGCTAATGAGAATATTTTAAACACTAAACAAAACTATGATATTGAGCAGAACCTTTCTGAGTTAATTAAAACCTATTCGCTAAGAACTACGTTCTTAAAGCAGGATTTAATTAATTACTCACAGCAAGCCAACTTTACAACCTCATATAACCTTGGAGATAAATACATTGATTTTGCATTGTTTGTTGAAGAAAATGCTAGAGAGGAAGTTATTGAATTATCTAATCTATACTTAGAAGAGTCAAAAAAGCATTTGCCAACAAGTGATTTACAAGAAAAAGATGCTTATTTGCAACGAGTTGATTTGTTGAATATTAAGCAAGATTTAGTTTTAGACAGAGCTCGAAGAGCACTCAGATTTTTAAAAAAATTGGATAAAGCTGATATTGCTGAGGTTAACAAACCCTTATTTAATTTCTTAAATTATACTACATTTATGCTATTAAATAATGAAGACGATGCCGCTTCTTGGCAATCAGAGCTTTCTGAGGTCGATTTAAAAAAAGCGCAGTTGATTTTAAACATTAATAAATAAACAATTTGGAATCACTTTTAAACTACTTTGAAACCATACCTTCTTTGCATAGAAGTATTATCCTAGTTGGTGGTCTCACCTTTTTTTGGCTACTAGAAGGTGGACTTCCATTATTTAAATTTAAATACAACAAATGGAAACATGCGATACCTAATATTTTCTTTACCATCACAACCATAATCATCAATTTTGCATTGGCCTTTTTGTTGCTTAAATCGGCAGATTATGTCATGGCAAATGATTTTGGAATTCTCAATTGGTTGCCTTCATTGCCAATTTGGCTCTACGTTGTTATTGGAATATTATTGATGGATTTTATAGGTGCATATTTACCACATTTTATTGAACATAAAGTAAAACCATTATGGATGATTCATTTGGTACATCACACAGACCATAAAGTTGACACGACCACGGCTAACAGACACCATCCATTAGAAAGTATTATTCGCTATACATTTACTCTCCTTGGTGTGTTTATTATTGGTGCCCCAATAGGGATTGTGATGCTGTATCAATCTATGTCATTAATCGCTACTCAATTTAGCCATGCAAATATAAAATTACCTAGAAAAGTAGATCATGCATTAAGTTATTTTCTGGTGTCACCGGATATGCATAAAGTTCATCATCATTATGTGTTACCTTATACAGATTCTAATTATGGCAATATCTTTTCAATTTGGGACAGAATATTTGGCACTTATATGGAATTAGACAGAGATAAGTTAGTTTATGGTGTTGATGTATTTCCTAATGAAAAGGAGAATGGTAACGTTTGGTCATTGCTAAAACAGCCTTTTCAGAAGTATCAAAAACCGACCATAATACCTTGTAAGGAGCAAGATTAAAATGGAATTAAATCCTTAAAATCACATTTAATCGAATAAAACTGTTCGATTATCTCCTTTTTCTGCATTTCATAGATTTTTTTATTTTTATAAGATTGATTTCATCTAGATTTACGCCGAGGGATCATTAATAACTGTTGAGTTTAACATCACTGAACTTAATAGTAAAATACATGCAAAAAATTACATTGACGCTGTTTATGGCGTTTTTTTGTCTCTTAAATTCTCAGCTATTTGCTCAACGGGATTTTGCCAAAATTGAAAAGAACATTAATGTTTTGGCTAGTGGCTTACATCATGATCTAAACACTACAAAAGATACTTTAGTACTCAAAAGTGATAGTAAAATAAGCTACATCTATGATATATTTAATAAAAAGAAACACGATATAAACAGACGTGTTTATTCTTCAGATTATAAAGTCGCATTAAGAAATCTTGAAAAAGGCAAACATATTTTCGTCGTCGTACAAGATTCATTGAAGATTGTTTTTGTGGTACGTATTTATGGAGATATCCCAAGGATAGTTGCCTCTAATAACTAATTGATAAAAACATCTTCAAGTTGTTTGCCAAAATCACGAATTGGCAACCCAGACATATTAGTCACTATTGCAATGACAATGCCTTCTTTGGGATACATGAGTAGCAATGTTGTTGCACCAATTCCTCCTCCTGAATGGCTATAGACAATGGTGTTATTTTTTGTTCTACTAATTCCTAATCCAAGGCCATAACCAGTAGCTTTTCCGTTTGTTAAATACTGTTCTTTTACCAATTCGACTATAGAAACTTTGCTAATAATTTTAGGCGAAATGATTTCATTTCCGAACTTAATTAAGTCTTCAGAAGTTGATACAAACCCTCCACCAGCAACCTTAAATTCGTTGCTTACTTCTGGGGCCAATCTAATCTCTCCAGAATTAGTTTTATTGTAAAACAGGGTTCTATTAGGCATATCTTGATCAGATACATCTAAAGTTGTATTTGCCATATTTAGCGGATTGAATATCTTCTCAGACATGTAAGTATTAAATTCTGTTTTAGCAGTATTTTGTATAACAACACTGAGTAAATTCCAACCATAGGTACTGTAACTATAATCAGTTCCTGGTTCAAATTTTAATGGTGATTCTTTAAAAATATCAAGGCCTTCAACGATACTCATTTTCTTATTTAAGATAAACTCAGAACCATTGTAGTGACGAATTCCTGCAATATGACCTCCAACTTGTCTCACTGTGAAATCATATGCTTTCTTCGGAAAATCAGGCACATAGGTGTAAATGCTTTCATCTAAATCAAGTTGACCATCATCCATCAGTTTTGCAAGCGCAGCAGCAGTTAAAGATTTTGAAATACTAGCAATTCTAAATTGAGTCACACTTGGATTAACTTCTATTTTCTCTTCTATATTTGAATAACCAAAGCCTTCAGACCATAAAAGATTGCCATTTTTAGAAACTGAGATTGCCATACCAGGTACTTTTTCTTTCTCGGCAAAGTTTGTTGCGATGTTATGAGCAGCTTTAATAGTTTCTTTAATTGAGAAATCTTTAGTCTGCGAAAAAGCTAAGGATTGACTGAGGATAAGCAGTAATAAAAATAGTTTCTTCATTAGTTATAGATTAAATATTTAGTTCTTGTTTTTTTAAAATTTTCTAAATCTTTTTGCCAAGTAGCTTTAATATCAGCCTCACTCATGCCAGCTTCAATTTGTTTTTGCAATGCAGTGGTTCCAGCATGTTTTGTAAATCCGTCTGTCAAAAAGAATTTAGATTTATCTGTGGAGTTTTCATAGGCTTTAATTATCCATTTTAAGGTCATTTCATCATTAACTTTAGCATTACTTAAATCTTCACCATAGCATAATTTATCTTTATGTTTTGGATATTTTGCTCCAAAATTTGATTGAGGTGTATAGGTAAATGTCATGGTTTCAGGATTTAAAAATGGTGCTCCATAACGTTGGAATTGGAATTCTGTTCCTCGTCCGGCATTAACATTAGTACCTTCAAACAAACCAAGACTTGGATATAGTTTTATGGATTGATCATTCGGAAGATTTGGCGAAGGCCTTATTGAAATACTATAAGGTGTATTATGGGTGTAATTTTCGCAAGGAATAATTGTAATATGACATTGGCTGCCATTAGGTAACCATTTTTCACCATTAATCATGTTAGCGTATTCACCAATAGTCATTCCATGAACTAGCGGAATTGTATGCATACCCAAAAAACTTTGGTGTTCTTTTTCAAGCGTTGGACCATCTACATAATTTCCATTAGGATTTGGTCTATCAAATACTAGTAGTGGAATATTGTTTTCGGCACAAGCCTCCATGATATAATGTAATGTAGAAATGTAAGTGTAGAACCTGACACCAACATCTTGAATATCAAAAATTAAAATATCAATATCTGCTAAATCTTTTGGTCCAGTTTTTTTTGAATTTCCATAAAGAGACACTAAAGGTAATCCTGTTTTTTTGTCTATGCCATCTTCAACATGTTCGCCAGCATCAACATTGCCTCTAAAGCCATGTTCAGGCGAGAATACTTTTTTAACATCAACATTTAAAGCCAATAGTGAATCCACTAGATGTGTGTAAGATTTATCATTTTTGAAAATTACGGAAGTCTGGTTAGCAACAATACCTACACGTTTTCCGTTTAAAAGTGGGAAATATTCAGGCGTTCTATTTGCACCTACTATAATTTCATTGTCATCCTGAACTTGATTCAGGATCTTATTGTTGGAACTTTGATTTTTCTGGGTGTTGTTTCCGCAAGAAATTAATACCAAAACAAATAATAAAACTGTATTTTTGAAAACCTTAAAGCTCATAGATTACATTGAATTTCGAATATTTTATAGCTAAACGCATAATTGGTAGTAAGTCGTATAAAAGTAGTGTTTCGGCACCAATAATAAAAATTGGAATTGTTGCCATTGCCATTGGTATTATAGTGATGCTAATTGCTATTGCTACAGGAACTGGTTTACAACAAAAAATTCGGGATAAAGCTGTGGCTTTCAATGGTCATATTTCCATTACAAATTTTGATAGTAATAATTCTGAAGAGTCGCAAGTCCCAATTTCAATCAATCAGGAATTTTATCCTGAATTCAAGGATATTGATGGGATAAGGCATATTCAAGCTGTAGCAACTAAGTTTGGTGTGATAAGAACTGAAACCGATTTTGAAGGTGTGGTGATGAAAGGCGTAGGAGCAGATTATTCCTGGAACTATTTTGAAGAATTTTTAGTTGATGGAAAATTGCCGAATTATTCTGATGTGATGAACAATGACGTACTGATTTCGCAGTATTTGTCAAAACGATTAGGGTTTAAAGTAGGTGATAGTTTTCAAATGTTTTTTATGAAAGACGATGCCAATCAGTCTCCATTCATTAGAAAATTTGATGTGGTAGGAATTTACAATTCTGGTTTTCAAGAGTTGGATGAAACTTATTTTATTGGAGACATCAAACACGTGCAACGGTTAAATAGATGGGAAGCTGATCAGATTGGAAATTTTGAAGTTTTTATAGATGATTATAATGATTTAGCGTCTATTGCAACAGAAGCATACAAAAACACACCATCAACTCTCAACTCTACAACAGTCGCCGAAAAATATGCCTCCATTTTTGAATGGATTAGCATTTTTGATAATAACACCAATGGTATTATTGCTATTATGATTATTGTTGCTGGTATTAATATGATAACAGCTTTATTAGTGCTTATTCTAGAGCGTACGCAAATGATTGGAATGCTCAAAGCACTAGGAACCAATAATTGGAGTATTAGAAAAATATTTCTTTACAACGCTTCCTATCTTGTGCTATTAGGCATGTTTTGGGGCAATTTAATTGGTTTAGGCCTGTTGTTTGCACAACAACAATTCGGATTATTTCCTTTAAACCCTGAAGTGTATTACGTCACCCAAGCTCCTGTGTATCTTAATCTCGGTTATATTTTAACCTTGAATATTGGGACATTTGTAGTCTGTATGCTTATGCTTTTAGTTCCGTCTTACATCATATCTAAGATTTCTCCAGTTAAAGCTATACGTTTTGAATAAATAAAACCGCTTTTCTCTTTTAGCTTTTAACTTTTACCTTAAATTTGCAACGCAAAATTACACTATGGAATACGCAGAAAATATTTTAGGAACTATAGGAAATACACCTTTAGTAAAGCTGAATAAATTAGTAGAAGACTTACCATGCTTGGTGTTGGCTAAGTATGAAACGTTTAATCCTGGAAATTCAGTAAAAGATAGAATGGCCTTGAAAATGATTGAAGATGCTGAAGCTGATGGACGCTTAAAACCTGGAGGAACAATTATTGAAGGGACGTCTGGAAACACAGGGATGGGTTTAGCTCTAGCTGCTATTGTAAAAGGCTACAAATGTATTTTTGTAATTTCTGATAAGCAGTCTAAAGAGAAAATGGACATTCTTCGTGCTGTTGGGGCTGAGGTTGTAGTTTGTCCAACAGATGTTGAGCCAACAGATCCACGTTCGTATTATTCTGTATCTAAACGTTTAGGTCAAGAAACACCTAATTCTTGGTATGTTAATCAATACGATAATCCAAGTAATGCCAAAGCACATTACGAAAGTACGGGACCAGAAATTTGGAAACAAACTGATGGTAAAGTGACTCATTTTGTAGTTGGAGTAGGAACAGGAGGAACCGTTTCTGGAGTTGGAAAATACCTTAAAGAGAAAAATCCAAATGTAAAAGTTTGGGGAGTTGATACCTATGGAAGCGTATTTAAAAAATACCATGAAACTGGAATTTTTGACGAAAAAGAAATCTATCCTTATGTCACTGAAGGTATTGGAGAAGATATATTACCTGAAAATGTTGACTTCAGTATTATTGATGGCTTTACAAAAGTAACTGATAAAGATGCTGCAGTATATACTCAATTGTTGGCACGAGAAGAAGGGATGTTTTTGGGAAACTCAGCAGGAGCTGCCATAAAAGGTGTGTTGCAGTTGAAAGAACATTTCAAGAAAGACGATGTTGTGGTGGTCTTATTTCATGATCATGGAAGCCGTTATGTAGGTAAAATGTTCAATAACGAGTGGATGAAAAAAATGGGTTATCTTGATTAAGAATTAGTTAATATAATTAATATCTTGGTTTTTTTTCCATCTTAATATCTGAGATTTTGGAACATCATTTAAACTTGTTGTGAAGTTCCATAAAATGGTAAAAAAGAAATCTGGCTTTTCTTTAAATGGAGTATGTGCTGAATTGTATATTTGATAAAATTGTGCATTTGGATGGTTATTTTTGAAAATTTTAGCTTTTGAACTTCCCCAAGTTAGGTCTTCTTTTCCTTCAATGATTAATGTTGGAATAGGAAAATTGTCAAAAGCATTCATAAAGTTATAATTTTGATAGCTCTTACTCATTATTTCATTAAAATCTTTGTCGTTTATCCATTCATATAACGCACTTCTTATCATTTGATTTGCAGTTGGTTTTAAATAATTTTGACGTTTCCAATCTCCATTTAACGAAAGATTGTATAAGAAAGAATTAAATTCTAAATCACCATCTAAATAAGTTTTAATAACTTCTTCTTTTTTCATTTTCTCAGGTAAACTCAAATATTTTTCTTGGTCGTTATTGAAA
>Ga0098073_1000104_pt1 | contig 33194 bp, 24 predicted proteins | sample 31_taG_FD_75060 | JGI IMG/M metagenome (GOLD analysis project Ga0098073, IMG submission 75060) | Marine viral communities from the Gulf of Mexico - 31_GoM_OMZ_CsCl metaG | ecosystem: Environmental > Aquatic > Marine > Oceanic | place: Gulf of Mexico | collected 2015-07-12
AAAAAAAGTTCAGAATACAGACATAAAATTGATTATTTACCACAAATAGCCAATTTCCCAAGTAACTTAAAAGTCAAGGAGCTTATAAAAATGATAAAGGATTTGCGTAAACCTACAAAGGAAGAAACACGTTTGATAGAGTTATTTAAGCTTGAACCTTTTTTAGATAAGAAACTTGGCAATCTTTCTGGAGGTACAAAACAAAAAGTGAATATTGTTTTAACCTTTATGTTTGATAGTCCGCTCATAATTTTAGACGAGCCTACTTCAGGATTAGATCCGATTTCACTAATAAGACTAAAAGACTTAATTCAGTCTGAAAAAGCAAAAGGAAAAACTATATTAATTACCTCTCATATTATGAGTTTTGTTGAAGAAGTTTCAGATGAAATTGTATTCCTATTAGAAGGTAAAATTTACTTTAAAGGCACCATTCAAGATTTAAAAACCAAGACGAAGCAGCCAGATTTTGAGCATGCAATAGCGTCTATATTAACCGACAATCATGCTTAAAATATTAAAATACAGTTTTTACGATTTAATGCGCAGTCGCTGGAGTTATGTGTACTTTGCATTTTACTTACTACTTGGTATCGTGCTCTTATTTTTAAATAACGATTTGTCGAAAGCAGTTATTACTTTAATGAATATCATTATTGTACTTGTACCTTTAATAGGAACCATTTTTGGAGTGATGTACTACTATAATTCTAAAGAATTTACAGAGTTATTATTGGCGCAACCCGTAAAACGCTCGTCTATATTTTTAGGCCAATATTTAGGTGTTGCCTTATCACTTTCAATGAGTCTTATTTTAGGCTTAGGTATACCATTTGTATTTTATGGATTGTTTAAAAGTGCAGCTATTTGGGATTTTTCATTATTACTCATTACTGGCGTTTTTCTAACACTCATTTTTACTGCATTAGCATTCAATATCGCCTTATCTAATGAAAACAAGATAAAAGGATTTGGTTATGCTATTCTTTTATGGTTGCTACTGGCAATAATTTATGATGGTGTCTTTTTAATGACACTCATCTTGTTTGAAGACTATCCACTAGATAAATTGTCACTTGTTGGTACTATGTTAAATCCGATAGATTTGTCAAGAACGCTTATTTTATTAAAGCTTGATATCTCCGCATTATTAGGGTATACAGGAGCAGTGTTTAAGCAATTCTTTGGAACTAGTTTTGGATTAATGGTTTCATTTACTGTATTAGTGGTTTGGGTAATGCTCCCAGTTTGGAGAATTTCTGCCAAGTCTAAAAGAAAGGATTTTTAAATTTTCAAGAATGAACCTCCAGTTTTAATGTTTAAAGCTAGTTGTTCTAAGTTCGTGTTTTCAAGCATATCCCTTAGTTCAGTTCGTACAATTTTAAATTTGTCATGAACAGGACAAGGATGGTCTTCATCACAAGTCTCTAGCCCGAGGCCACAGCCTTTAAAAATGGAATCGCCATCAATTGCTTTCACAATCTTTGAAAGTTTGATTGAAGATATTTTGTTTTTGTCAATTTCAAAACCACCATATGGTCCTTTGGTAGATTTTATAATTTCATTTTTTGCCAATTCTTGTAGTATTTTGGCTGTAAATGCTTTTGGTGAATCTATTTCTTCAGAAATCTCTTTTGGACTTACTTTTTTATTATTATAAGAGCTAATTGCAATGAAAATGGAGGCTTTAATAGCGTATTCACAAGCTTTTGAAAACATAGTTGTGTTTTGTGCAAATGTAAAACAATATTTTAATTAAGATATTTTTATCCCAATTAAAATATTGTTTTCTTGTGTGATGTTAAAATTGATCAATCAAATAGTTTATTAAATCAGTTGTTGTTACAATACCAACAAGTTCATTGTTATCTACAACAGGAAGTGCGTGAAATTCTTTTTTGGCTAATAATTCAGCAACTTCTTTAATGGTCGCCGTAGAAGGAACACTAACGAGGTTTTTTGCCATCACTTGCTCAATAGTAAACATGTTATATACAGTGGTATCAACATCGTATTCATTTTCATCCACTGCGTCTGCAAAACTAATTCTTAGCAAATCTGTATAGCTAAGCATACCAATTATTTGTTTTCCTTTTACAACTGGTATATGACGGATTTTCCATGATTTAAACAATTTTTCGGCTGTTTCTAAATCATCCGATTTGTTTAAGGTAATCACATGAGCCGTCATTATTTCTGATATAGGAGATCTTTTTTTCATTGTATTTACCTTTAAATTCAATACTAAAAATACAATGCACTTAGGCAAAAAACTATGATAAAAGTCAGTGTATTAAAGTTAATGGCACTCAATAGTACTTGATGCAATTTCAAGTACTGGAGCAGGAGAGAGGTATGGGATCCCTAAACCTAATCCTCTGATAATAAATAGTAAACCTATAGCTACAACAAAAATTGGTATGGCTTTTTGGATGCGCTGTTTAATCGAGGCGTTTAAAAATTTTCCAATATATATTGCACTTGTCATTAATGGAATTGTACCTAATCCAAATAAAGCCATATACAAACTGCCTTGCACTGCATTTGACATTGTGATTGATGCAAATACTGCCATATAAACCAATCCGCAAGGTAAGAACCCGTTTAAAAATCCAATGGTTAAAAAGGTATCTGATGTTTTCTTTTTTAAAGCAGAACCTAATGTTGATTTAACTTTTGAAATGACTCTATACAACGGTTTTGACAAGTTGTATTTATTAAAAGTACGCGCAGGAATTAAAACGACAAGGATCATTAATACTCCAATAAAAATGGAAAGTTGTTGTTGTATTCCAAAAATGTATAGACTCTTACCTACCAATCCAAAAAACAAACCAATAAGACTGTAAGCTAAAAGTCTGCCAAAATGATACATGAAAATTTGACTAACTTTTTTAATGGAATTACTTCTATCTACAGGTAACATAAAGGCAATAGGACCACACATCCCAACACAGTGAAAACTTCCTAACAAACCAAATATGAGTGCAGACCAAAGCATAATTGTGCGCTTAGTAAATAATCTCTTTTTTGTAGAGATATGATTTTCCGTTATATTGCCAATCAACTTTAATGTTCCAGCGACCATCTAACAAACGCTTGTCAGGTATGAGCAAATTATGGTTTGACAGTGAAAGTTCAGTTTCAAAGTCAAATTGTTTATTAGATGGTCTATATAGGAACACTTTTCCAGTGATATTTTCTTTTATTAATGTTTCAGGAAATGTTATAACTAAACCTTCGGTTGTTTTTTTCCAACTTAAATTTTCAACCAAATTTTTAGCGTTCGTTTCTTTGTCTATATCATTTTGAAACTCAAGTTCTTTCTTGTAATAGTCTTCAGTAACTAAATCATGATCATATTTTTTGTTCACGTTCATGTTAACAACAAAATACATAATGAAGCTTATAAATGCTATAAACGCAATAACTATTCCTGTTCCCCAATTTATTTTCATAATATCTTAATTATAGCTTCTTGGTCCTAAAAAGTTAACGGTTGTGGTTTCAATGAGTTCATCTCCACTATAAACCTCAATCATTAGTTTGTTTTTATCACCTTTAAGCTCAGATTTATCAATTTCAATAAATAATGTTCCTTCAGCTAATCCTTGCTCAGGTACTGAAAAATTTTCATTTGTCGAAACCAATTTAATTTCTCCTTTATATTTTCGAAGTTTAAAATTTACGTTTTCAATAGTTTTTGTTGTTTTATTAACAAGCTTATACGTAAACACATTACTAATTATGTCACCTTCTTTATGTTCGTATAACTGCCCAGGTAGTCTTAGTACTCTAGCTTCAACATCGTTTCTAAGTAATAGCATACCGCTTAATACTCCTATGAGAATAATAAGTACAGCTATGTATCCTTTCATTCTTGCTGTTAGCTTAAACTTCTCTTTCTTTTCAATTTCTACCTCACTTGCATAACGTATCAATCCTTTAGGTAAATTGATACTTTCCATGATATGATCACATTCGTCAATGCAAGCCGTACAGTTAACGCATTCTAATTGTGTCCCATTTCTAATGTCAATTCCTGTTGGGCAAACATGTACACATTGTAGACAGTCAATACAATCACCATGACCAAGAGCATTTCTATCTTCATTTTTCCTGAATTTTTTTCTTCCATTTTCTCCTTCACCTCTTTTGTGGTCGTAAGCCACTATAATAGATTTATTATCAAGTAAAACGCCTTGTAATCTTCCGTAAGGACACGCTATTATGCATACTTGCTCTCTAAACCAGGCAAATACAAAATAAAAAACAGCAGTAAAAATGATTAATGGAAATAATGTTCCAAGATGTTCCGTTGGACCATCAATAATATATTTTAATAATTTGTCACTTCCAATTAAATAAGCTAAAAATACATTCGCAATTAAAAAGGAAATCACTAAAAATACGAACCATTTAAACAGTCGCTTTTTTATCTTTTCAGCGTTCCACTCTTGTCTGTCTAGTTTTCGTTGTTTGTTTCTATCGCCATCTATCCAATATTCAATTCTTCTAAACACCATTTCCATAAAAATGGTTTGTGGACAAATCCAACCACAAAAAATACGACCAAAACCTACCGTAAAAAATGTTATAAAAATAACACCGATTATCATTGATATAACAAACAAATGAAAATCTTGAGGCCAAAATGGAAATCCAAAAATATTGAATCGACGTTCGAGTACATTAAACATCAAAAATTGGTTCCCATTAACCTTTACAAAAGGAGCGGCAAAAAGAAAAGCCAATAAAAAATAACTTACTATTTTACGTTTTTCATAATACTTGCCACTAGGTTTTTTTGGAAAAACCCAAGCACGTTTGCCTTCTTCATTGATGGTGCCAATGGAATCTCTGAACGACTCGTTTTCTGGTGCTTCCAAAATTATTTTTTATTTACTGTATTAGAGTTGAATCTATTACAACTTCATTAATTTCAGTTGGAACTTCAGTATTTGGGTTTACCCAAAGATCTCCTTCAGGAGCTTTAGGCTCAGCAGGAGTTGTTCCTTGAAATTGTAAAACGTAACTTGATACCTGAGCCATTTCTGCAGGTTTAAGCATCGTTTTCCATGCAATCATACCTTTACCATCACGACCTCCTTCTGAAACTGTTCTAAACACATCCTTGATGCCACCACCAGAAATCCAATAATTATCTGTTAAATTTGGTCCAATTCCGCCTCCACCATCGGCTTTATGACAAGCTACACAATTGGTTTCAAAGATGGCTTGACCTGCTTTTAAATCTGATAATTCGGTTAAAATTTCAACAGTGTTGATATCAACTAAATCTTTAGCGTTTTTCTTGTAGTTTTCAATGGCAATTTTGGCTTCAGCATATTCAGTTTCCAATTCATCAAACTGTGTGTCTCCATTAAATACATGGTATCTTAATAGATAAATTGCTCCAAAAATAATAGATGCATAAAATCCATAAAGCCACCAAGGTGGTAGACTATTATCTAGTTCTTTAATACCATCATAATTATGATCTAAAATGATTTCGTGTTCTTCTTCTACAGGTTTTTGGCCCAGAAGTTTTTTATAAGTTGTAGACAACCATGTGATAATTTTTGGTGTTTTAACTTTTTGAGCATCATATTTTGCCTTTGCCTCTTCGCTTAAGCTTTGATATAAAATATTATCCATTGAACTCACGATGGCTTCAATGGCAATAAGAATTAATAATACCAATAATAAGAATAGCATAATTATTGGTTGCTCAATAAATGCTGGTTTATCACCAGAATCTACAAAGTACTCTACAAGTCCTAAGATGATGAAGAATACAACAGGTACTCTTATCCAAGATGGAATTAAATGTCTCATAGTTCTGTTTGGTTTTGGTTATCTAATGGTATATTACTTACTGTTGTTATATAGTCTTTTTTAGCAGTGTAAACCCACCAAAACAGGACTACAAAAAAGATGAAAAAGATGAGCAAGGATATTATTGGATATATTTCAATTCCAGTTATACTCTCCATATGGTTTTTTACAAATTTTAGCATGATTTTAGTTTTGAACGGTTTCTGTATCTTTTACTTTAATATCTGTACCTAATCGTTGTAAGTAAGCAATGAGAGCCACTATTTCACGATTTCGCATCTCTACAAATTCTGAACCTCCAGCTTTTTTATCAGCTTCATACGTTTCAGCAAAATCAGGATCTGTATATAAATTCTGTTCAATTTGAGTGCCTTGATCAAGCATCAGTTGTTGTGCATTAGCGATATCTTCATCTGAATAAGGTACACCTAGCTTAACCATTGCTCGCATTTTTGCTTCAGTTTGTGACTTATCAAGTGCATTTCTAACTAGCCATTGATAAGCAGGCATTATAGAACCTGATGAAGTACTTTGAGGGTCGTACATATGGTTTAAGTGCCAGTTATCAGAATATTTACCACCAATACGATGTAAATCTGGCCCTGTACGTTTGCTTCCCCAAAGGAAAGGATGATCATACACATATTCACCTGCTTTAGAGTATTCACCATAACGTTCAACTTCACTTCTAAACGGTCGAATCATTTGCGAGTGACACCCAACACATCCTTCACGAATATAAATATCACGTCCTTCAAGTTCTAAAGGTGTATATGGCTGAACACTGCTTATAGTTGGTATATTAGATTTTACCATAATAGTAGGCACGATCTGAACAATACCACCAATTAATATCGCAATGGTAGCAAAAATGGTTAGTTTAATTGGTTTACGCTCTAACCAAGTATGCCAACCTTCACCAGCAACACGACGCTTAGAAACATTTTGTAAAGCTGGAGCTTCAGCCAATTCATCAGTAACTGCACTCCCATTTTTAATGGTTACAATAACGTTATATACCATGATTAGCATTCCGACAATGAATAATGTTCCACCAATGGCACGCATCCAATACATTGGTATAATCTCTGAAACTGTTTCTAAGAAATTACCATAAACTAATGTTCCATCAGGATTGAATTGTTTCCACATACTTGCCTGAGTAAATCCAGCAACATACATTGGTAAAGCATAAATAATGATACCAAGTGTTCCAATCCAGAAATGTAAGTTGGCTAAACCAATTGAAAACAGTTTTGTTTTAAATAATTTTGGAATCAAATAGTAAATCATACCAAAGGTTAAAAACCCATTCCAAGCTAAAGCACCTACGTGAACGTGAGCAATAATCCAATCAGTAAAGTGACCAATAGCATTTACATTTTTAAGCGATAACATTGGACCTTCAAAAGTTGCCATACCATAACCTGTAATGGCTACCACCATGAATTTTAAAACAGGGTCTGTACGAACTTTATCCCAAGCACCACGAAGTGTCAATAAACCATTTATCATTCCTCCCCAAGAAGGCATTAACAACATGACTGAGAAAGCAACTCCTAAGTTTTGTGCCCAACCTGGTAATGCTGTATATAACAAGTGATGTGGTCCTGCCCAAATGTATATGAATATTAACGACCAGAAGTGAACAATAGAAAGTCTATAAGAATAAACAGGTCTATTGGCAGCTTTAGGTACAAAGTAATACATCAAACCTAAAAATGGGGTGGTTAAGAAAAAGGCAACTGCATTATGGCCATACCACCATTGCACCAAGGCATCTTGTACACCAGCGTAAACAGAGTAGCTTTTCAATGCGCTTACAGGCATTTCAAGACTATTGAATATATGAAGTACAGCAACTGTGACAAACGTTGCGATATAAAACCAAAGAGCCACATAAAGGTGACGCTGTCTACGTTTCAAAATAGTTCCAATTAAGTTCCATCCAAAAACAACCCAAATAACAGCGATGGCAATATCAAAGGGCCATTCTAGTTCGGCGTATTCTTTTGATGTTGTATAACCTAAAGGTAAGGTAATAGCAGCACCAACAATAATAAGTTGCCAACCCCAAAAATTGATTTTACTTAATACATCACTAAACATTCTTGCTTTTAATAAGCGTTGCGAAGAGTAGTAAACACCTGCAAAAATAGCGTTTCCTACAAAGGCAAAAATAACAGCGTTTGTGTGTAATGGTCTTAAACGACCAAAGCTTAGCCATGAAATTCCATCGGTTAAGTTTGGGAATAAAAACATGAAGGCAAGTAGTAAACCTACAAGCATACCTACAACTCCCCATAGCATCGTAGCGTAAAGGAAATTTTTAACGATTTTGTTATCGTAATGAAATTGTTGTACTTCCATAATAATTAATTAGTCTTTTTGGTTTTAATAGATGGTTTGGTTTGCTCTTTTATGAGTTCGTCTTCAAAAAGCATTCTAACAGAAGGTGTATAACTATCATCGTATTGTCCATTTTTTACTGCATAAATAAATGCAACAAAGAAAATCACAGCAACCACGATGCTGATACTTAATAAAATATATATAACACTCATACCTATTTGAAGTTATGGTTCAAAAATACAGTTGAACCTAATTATAAAACATGACTTTTATCATGTTTAGTTATTTGTAATCATTCTAATTGTCGCCCTAAAAGGTTGGTTGCAATGGTTGTAAAAACAACGATACTAATTGAACTTAAGGGCATTAAAATGGCAGCAATAACAGGAGCTAATTGGCCTGTGACAGCAAAATATAGTCCAATAATGTTGTAAATAAAAGACAACACAAAACTCCATTTAATGATGTTAATGGCACTTTTAGATGCTCTAATATATTTATAGAGTTGATTAAATTTGGACGCATCTAAAATAGCATCACATGCTGGTGAAAACACATTAACATTTTCTGATATAGCAATACCAACATTACTTTGTGCTAAAGCTCCAGCATCATTTAAACCGTCACCTATCATTAATACTTTGGCACCTTCAGATTGATGGTATTTTATATACTCTAATTTATCATCTGGTTTCTGATTGAAAATCAGTTTTGTTTTGGCTGGTAACATCTTTTTAAGATTTTCAAACTCACCTTCGTTATCGCCAGACAGTATGACCAAATCATAATGTTTCTTTAATTTATTAAAAAGCTTAGACAGGCCTTTTCTATAGCTATTGTAAAAGGTAAATTTTCCTTTGTACGCATTATTTGTGCTAACATGAACCGTTGTATTTAATACAGAAGTGTCAGCTGCACCGACAAAACTAGCTGATCCAATTTTGATGGTATCATTATTATGTGAAGCCTCAATACCTTTTCCTAAATGTTCTTGAAAATGGTTTAGTGATATAATATTGTGCTCATCGAGAATATCATATAGTGTTCTACTTAATGGATGATTTGAGCCTCGAAGTGTGTTTTTTAATAGTTTTTCTTCAGAAAAGGAAAGTGCTACGCCATCATAGGTTGCAGTACTCTTTTTATTGGAAGTAATAGTTCCGGTTTTATCAAAAATTATGGTATTGATAGCTGCCATTTGCTCAATAACCGAAGCATTTTTTACATAAAATTTCAATTTCCCAAAGATGCGAAGTAAGTTTCCAAATGTAAAAGGAGCTGAGAGTGCAATGGCACAAGGACATGCAATAATTAATACTGCTGTAAACACATTAATCGCCTTTGAAGCATCAACAAGTAACCAATACGCAGTTGCTATGAAGGCTATACTTAATACTGCAATAGTGAATCGTTTACTAATACTATTAGTTAAGGTAGTAAAGCCATCTTCTTTGTTTTTGCTAAACACATCATTACTCCACAATTGAGTTAAATAACTTTGTTCAACTGATTTTATGGCTTCCATTTCAATTACTCCAGAAGTCTGCTTGCCACCAGCGTAAAGCTTGTCACCAGATTGTTTACTTACAGTTTCAGATTCACCTGTAACAAAACTGTAATCAATTCTTGCTTTCCCATTGATGAGAATACCATCCACTGGAATTAATTCTTCGTTTCTAATTAGCAGTCTATCTCCCTTTTGTATGTCATACACTTGAATTGGAGATTCAATGCCATTTGAAATTTTGGTAATAGCGATTGGGAAATAAGATTTGTAATCACGCTCAAAGGAAAGGAATGAATACGTTTTTTGTTGAAAAAACTTCCCGAGTAATAAAAAGAACACCAATCCAGTTAGGCTATCAAAAAAACCTGAGCCTAAATCGAAAATTATTTCAACAGTACTTCGTATAAAAAGCACAGCAATACCCAGGGCTATTGGAACGTCAATATTTAATAATTTAGATCGTAAACCTTTGTACGCTGAAATAAAGTAATCTTGTCCAGCATAAAAAACCACTGGCAGTGAAAAAGTAAACATGAGCCAGCGAAACAGATGTTTATATTGTTCTAACCAAAATTCTTCAACTTCAAAATATTCAGGAAATGAGAGAAACATTACATTGCCAAAAGCAAAACCAGCAATCCCGAGTTTATAAATTAAAGTTCTGTTAATATGTTCTTTCCCAGATTTAAAATTGTCTAATGATATATATGGCTCATAACCAATGGAGCTTAATAATAAGACAGTTTCTTTAAGGGAATAGTTTACTGAATTATAAGTTATTCGTACTTTTTTCTTTCCAAAGTCAACTTGAGAAGATGAAATATTGGAATTTAATTTGTTTAAATTTTCCAGAATCCAAATGCAGGAACTACAATGTATATGAGGTATATATAGTGTCGCGATTTGGGTTTTGCCATCATTAAATTCTGTAAGTTTTTCAATGATATTTTCTTGTGCAAGAAAATCATATTTGCCTTCAATTTCTTTAGGAATAGCTCCAGGTGAGGATTGTAAATCGTAATAGCATTTTAAATCGTTTTCGGAAAAAATCTCATATACAGTTTTACAACCATTGCAACAAAATGATTTATCGTCGAATTTGATAACCGGAGAGTTACAGTTATCACCACAGTGGAAACAAGAGACCTTGTCCATAATATTTGCTCATTTATACCTGTTAGCAAAAGTCATAAAACAAGTAGTTTTAAAATATGATATTTGTCATGTTTTGATTATTTTTACGAAACACAAAAATTAGGTATGAGTAAATGTGAACAATGTATCATTCGTCAATTCAACTCTTTAAAGTCATTGACAAAAGATGAATTGATAAGAATTTCTGGATGTAAAACAACTCAAATTATTAAAAAAGGCGATGTTATTTTTGATGAAGGTGATAAGCTAAATGGGGTGTATTGTATAAAGGATGGCATTTGTAAATTATCAAAACTAAGTGCTAATGGGAAGGACCAAATTGTAAAATTGGTAGTGAAAGGAGAGTTACTAGGACAACGTTCTTTGGTTTCTGACGAACGAGCTAATTTGCAAGCTACGGCCTTAAATGATATGGAAGTTTGCTTTATACCTAAAGATGAAATTGTAAACGATTTAAAAAAGAACCCTGCATTTACATATGATGTGCTTCAGCAAATGGCACATGATTTAAAAGAAGCCGATGATATTATTGTAAATATGGCGCAGAAATCTGTAAGGCACAGAATGGCTGAGGTTTTAGTTAACATTCACAAAAGTTTTGGTACGAATCCTGACGGTACCTTAAGTGTTTTACTTTCACGTGAAGATTTTGCGAGTTTAGTTGGAACAGCAACTGAATCTGCAATACGCGTATTATCGCAATTTAAAAAAGAGGGATTAATATCTACAATAGGTAAACATATAAAAATTGAAAATCTGGACGAACTTAATCGTGTGGAATAAAAAAAGCGCTCATTCGAGCGCTTTTTTTATAAAACTAGTTTGACTTAGTTCATTTTAAATGTTTTTGTTTCTTTAAAAGGTGATAGGTTTAAACCTTCCATTTTACTCTTGTAAGGATTCCACTCATCTGTAAAGAATGAATTTGTTTTATCCAGTGCAGAACTTAACTCATCTTTTGCATGTTGAATAAGTGTAGTTTCGGTTGATGAAATTCCGTTTTGCCTAGAGCCAACATATCGTCTTGCTTGACCTAATCTTTGAATCACTGTAACTTCTGGGTTTCTTGTAATTCCTTGTCGTTCATCAATACTTCCCAAATACATTGAAATAATCTCTTCAATTTTCTTAGCCATATCTTTAGATGCTTTAATATTGTCTTTATTTGCGACTTTATCTAATTTTGATAAAGTTTTAGAGTACTCCTCGGCAATGGTTTTACTTTCAACCAATTGCTCAACAGCATCCGCGGTAACTTGTTGCATATCTTCTAATTGTTTTAAAGTTGCATATACTTCATTAGTATTTTGAGATGATACATTAATTCTTGGATCATTTTCAACTTTTATTATCTTTTCAGAAGATTGATCACCAAAGCTCATGACTACTTTGTAAGTCCCTGGTTTTACACTAACACCTCCTGGTTCAAATCGACGTGATCTGTTTCGTCTTGAAGGTCTATCTGTTCCTTTTTCATCCATGAACCAAGTCCATTTGTAAACTCCACTTTCTTTAGGAGCTTTTTGTTTTAAAGTTCTGATAAGTCTGTCTCCATCGTAAATATTCATGTGTACAGAATCCCATTTTACTTTAGTCTCTGCAACTTCACTGTTTTTCTCCTCTTCATCGTCTTTTTTCTCATCATCTTTCACGGCATCGTCTTTTTTGTCCTCTATACCAATATAATACGACAATTGAGCTCCATAACCTCTATTTTCACCATTATACATGGCGTCTGCGCCAAAACGACTTCCTGTTGGTTGTTGATATGATGCTTGATAGGCTGTTGGAGGGTTAAATAAGGTTAATTTAGAACCAATAACACCAGTGTTTTTGGCCATTTCGCGTAAAGGTCTAATATCATCTAAAACCCAAGCAGCGCGACCAAATGTACCAATGACTAAATCGTGTTCACGAGGATGAATGACTAAATCTTTCACTGAAACTGTAGGGAAACCATTAGTCCATTTGGTCCATTTGTTTCCAGCATCAACAGAAATATAAAGACCATCGTCAGTTCCTAAAAATAAAAGGTTTGGTGTTTCTAAATCTTCAACAATAGATAGTGCATAGCTCTGTACATCTGTGCCATCAACTATTCTCGTCCATGTTTTTCCGTAATCTTTTGTTCTATAAACATAAGGTGTATAGTTGAATCTTCTATAATCATTGGCTACCAATAATGCTTCACCTTTATTTTTGTTTGATGCTTTTATTTGCGGTATCCAACTTCCCGTTGGTAATCCTTTTATGTTTTTTGAAACGTCAGTCCATGATTGACCTCCATTTTGTGTAAAATGTACACGACCATCATCAGTACCAACCCATAGCATATCCTTTTCAACAGGTGAAGGCTCAATCACAAGGATGGTTGTATGGTTTTCTGCTCCAGTAGCATCCATAGTTAATCCGCCACTTTCACTCTGTTTTTGTTTTTCAGGATCATTGGTTGTTAAATCTGGCGAAATCACCTTCCAGGTATCTCCTTTATCAGTTGATTTGTGCACAAATTGACTTCCAAAATAGACCGTACTATTATTAAAAGGATCAATACTAATTGCTGAATTCCAATTAAATCGAAGCTCAACTTTTGGGTCAGGATGTGTAGGTTGAACACCATAATTATTTCCTGTTTCCCAATCATAACGTTGCACAGAACCTTGTTGACTCATGGTCCATCCATAGCGAGAATCATCTCTATCTGGAACGACATCAAAACCGTCTCCAAAACTTATTTCTTGCCAATAACTATTTCTAATGCCTTGAGCTCTCCAAACATAAGCTGGACCTCTCCAAGAACCATTATCTTGCATGCCTCCATAAACGTTGTAAGGAAAATCATTATCAACATTAATATGGTAGAATTGTGCTACAGGTATGTTACCAATAAATCGCCAAGTTTTTCCACCATCTTTGGTAATATTCATACCTCCATCGTTTCCATCCATCATAAATTGACCGTTTTCAGGATGAATCCACCAAGCATGATGATCAGGATGCACACCGTTATCAACACCATATGCAGGCATTAATTCCGTAAAACTTTTACCACCATCTTCACTAACGTTTATATAGGTAAATACTGAAAACAAGCGATTTTCGTTTTCTGAATCAACATGGATTTCTCCGTAATAGAACGGTCTGTTTCCAATTTGATTCATGTCATCATTAACCATTTTCCATTTAAATCCGCCATCAGTACTTTTATATAAAGCATTCTTTTTAGCTTCAACTAGGGCATAAACAACATTAGGTTTGCTAGGAGCAATTGCAACACCAACACGACCTAAAATTCCTTTTGGGAAACCATCTTCACTTGTAATTTTAGTCCATGTTTCACCACCATCATGAGTGATGTGTACTCCTGAACCTTCTCCACCTGAGTTAAAAAACCAAGGGTCTCTTTTATGTTCCCACATGGCGGCAATTAATTTATTCGGATTTGTTGGGTCCATAATTAAATCTGCTGCTCCTGTTTTGTTGTTAGCAAATAATATGTTTTTCCATGTTTTTCCACCATCAGTAGTTTTATATACACCTCGTTCTGGATGTTCTCCCCAAGGTGAACCAATAGCAGCAGCGTAAACTACATTTGGATTTGTAGGATCTACAATAACACGATGAATATGTCGTGTTTTTTCTAATCCCATGGATTTCCATGTTTTTCCAGCATCGAGAGATTTAAAAATTCCATAACCACCATTTAAACTATTTCTCGGATTCCCTTCTCCAGTACCAACCCAAATTACACTTGGATTTGATTGCTGAATTGCAATAGAACCAATAGACGCAGTAACTTCATTATCAAAAATTGGCTCCCATTTAATACCTCCTGAAGTAGATTTCCATAAACCACCTGAAGCAGTTCCTACATACATGATATCTGGGTTGCTATGAACGGCATCAATTGCTGTTACACGGCCAGACATACCACCAGGACCAATGTTTCGTGGTTTCATATTTTTCACTAAATCCATGGAGAATTCTTGAGCGGAAAGAATAGTAATGCAGAATAGCATCACTAAGGACATGAGTTTTTTCATTATATATTTTGGTTAGTTAAATAAAGTTTTAAAGTTAGCGAAATCGCTTGAAATATTTCTTAACACAATGTTAATGCTTCTTGGTTTTGTGTTTTTTAATTTGTTTAGGTTTTATCCAAAGCATAAAACCGCTAAAAGATAATAGCATTAATCCCAACGAAGTAAGTGTTGAGTAAAATAATTTTGCTGGAGTTGACTGATTTTTGAAAAGATAATCTATAATTGAGCCATCATGAATCATTTCTATAAGATTATCAGTTCTTTGATTAATAGAAACAATGTCACCAGAATAGCAATCGACTTGCAATTCCGTAAAATGATATTCAAAACGTACTTTGGCAATGCCCTTGTCTGGTCTGTAGTCAATTCTGTTGATATCAGACGATAGGTTTAAACTTTCAATATGCTTTATAGCATTGTTTTTAATGACATCTAATGAAATTAAAGCTCTGTTATTGGCAATAGCCTCTCGTGTCTTTGGTTTAAATTGTAATTGATCTTTCCAAGCTAAAAGCAAGCCTGTTGCTCCCAATAAAAACATAAAAGCTACCAGCGGAATCGCTATAAATCGATGCAGTTTCCTGTACCATCTGGATTGTTTAGCTAATGCTTTAGTTCTTGTCTTCAAATGAATATTTTGAACTGCCGAAAATAGACAAATCAAGGCACAAATATTCTTAAAAGGTTGTTAACTATTGACGCGTTTTGCTGTTCTGTTCACAAAATTGAATGATTTTTTCAATTCTATCTTGTCTAGTAGTTTCGCGCTTTGCTTGTTTTAGCCAATACAAATAGGATTTTCGGTATCCAGGAGCAAAGTTATTATAATTGTCAAATGCAACTAAATTGCTGTTGAAAGCTTGCTGTAAATCATTTGGGACAATAAGATTTTCAACATCATCAAGATAACTCCACATGCCATTTTGCTTTGCTATGTTTATCTTGCTGTAACCACTTTCATGAATAAGTCCACTTTTCTCAAGGTCACCTATATAACTTTTGTTTAAAGCACTCCAAATGCTTTTTGGATTACGTGGGCAAAAATATTGACGACGTTTTCCATTGCCTAAACTTTTTACGGTTGAGTCTATCCAACCAAAACAAAGCGCCACTTTTACGGCTTCTTCCCAACGCATTGTTGGCTTATTCAATTCTAATTTGTAGAAAATAAGATAAACACCATCAGATTCTTGATGGTTTTGTAATAGCCAATCATACCATTCAACATCTCTTGGGAAATATAGTTCTGGATAATCCACAAATACTATCGTTTTTTGGAGTATACTAAGAAGTTTGGATCAATTTTAATATCATTACTATTAATACTAATGGTTTGCCAATTTGCCTTCGGATGCAACCATTTTACATCTTCATCAATTTCAATGAGAATAGGCATGTCAAAATTTTCAATGATTTGGGTATAGCGATAGTTAAGTTTGTTATCCTTTATTTCATATTCTAGTGTAGGGATACGAACATCACGTAAATATTGATTGAAAAACTCCGTTAAATCTATTCCTGTTTCTTTGCTTAAATACTCTTCAATCTGTTTGGTGGTAACCGTTTGATGATAAAATGTTTTATTTAAACCACGCAATATTTTGCGCCATTTTTCATCATCTTCAATAAGTTGTCTTAATGTGTGAATCATATAGGCACCTTTGTTGTACATATCACCTGAGCCTTCTTTATTAACATTGTAATGTCCAATAATGGGTCTGTCATTTGCAATTGATTTTCCTTTTCCAACTGCATATTCATCTCCAGCCTTTTTACTGTAATGAAACTCTAAATATAAGCTCTCAATATAAGCGGTAAAACCTTCATGAATCCACATATCAGCAATATCTTTATAAGTGATGTTGTTAGCAAACCATTCGTGACCAGCTTCGTGTATGATGATGAAATCAAATTTCAATCCCCAACCTGTTTTAGATAAATCCATTCCTAAGTAGCCTTTTTTATACTTATTTCCATAGGTAATGGAACTTTGGTGTTCCATACCTAAATAAGGCACTTCAACTAATTTAAAGCCATCTTCATAAAATGGATATGGTCCAAGCCAATACTCAAAAGCTTCCAACATTTTTGGAGTATCTTGAAAATGTACTTTTGCTTTCTCCAGATTATCTCTTAACACATAATAATCTACATTCAAAGGTCCTTTTTCCCCTTTATAGACTTCAGAAAAATGCACATAATCTCCAATATTAACGTTAACTCCATAGTTGTTTATAGGATTGCTTACAAACCAATGTGATGTTACTGTATTATCGTTATGTTCTTCTAATTTTCTTAATCTTCCATTTGAAATATTCGTAAGTCCTTTAGGAATATTGACACTAATAAGCATGCTATCTACTTCATCATACATATGATCTTTATTTGGCCACCAAACACTGGCTCCCAAACCTTGGCAAGAAGTGGCCACGAAATGATTCCCATTCTCATCCTTTTTCCATGAAAAACCTCCATCCCAAGGTGCATTTTTAGCTTCTTGTGGATGACCTTCATAATACACATCGATGCTTTTAATATCTCCAATAGTTTGTGTTTCTGTAAGTGTTATAAAATGTGCATTGCCATCGTGCTTGACCTTTAAATCTTTTCCATTTTGAGTTGCCTTAGTGATTTGTAAAGGAGCTTGTAAGTCAATTTGCAAGACAGATTGATTATTTAACACTTTATACTGAACTGTGTTTTTACCTGAAATGAACTTTTCATCGGGATTTACTTTGATGTCAAGATGATAATAGGTTAAATCCCACCATTCACGCTCAGGTGTAATTGAACCTCTTAAAGTGTCTTGTCTAGTGAAGTTTTCTTTGGCTTGAAGTAGACCTTGAGCATCAATGGATGTAAAAGGCATCAACAAAAGTAACAATAGGACTATTGAATATTTTTTGCTCATTGTTTTATAATAAAAATTATCTGAATGTTTTATTAGGGAAAAGGACCAAACTTTCATGGCCATCTTTACCCACAGAAGCAACTCCAAAGAAATAGTTATCAATAACAACACCTTCCAAAGTAAATTCTGAAATATCACCAACATACCTGCTATGATCCCAAGTTGGAGATGTTGTGTCTCTCCAATAAATTTTGTAGCCTACAGCACCATCTACTTTTTCCCATTCAAATTTTACAGATGGTTCAACAATACCACCAATTTTTAAATTTTGAGGTGGAGGAGGAGCGCTGGCTAAACTCACTAGGTTTATGGCATTGACTGCAGTTAATTTTTTGGCATAAGGAAAGTTTACATGCTCAAATGTATCACCATAATTAATACCATTTTCAGTTCTAATATCTTGATGTTGTTGCGTATAGTTTTCATGCGCTTCCATGATTCTAATACCAGCAAAACCAGCATCATTAAAAGGGCGATGGTGACCACCACGACCAAAGCGATCTAAACGATAAACCATCATAGGATTCATTTCTGGCATATACGTTTTTACAGTTTTATGAACATATCGCGCTAATTGGCGTGAAATACCATCAACTTCACCACCATAAAAACGTCTTGCATTACGTTCTCTTTCAGTTTCAGTAGGAGGAACAGGTTCTGAGAATATTCTAAAGGTTCGATTGTCGATTACTCCATCAACCCCTTTAATATTACCAATCATATCATTGTTCAAAATACCAATAATCTCCCAGCCTTGTTCTTTGGCGAAAGCTGCTAGGCCTTTTCCGCCATAGAGTCCTTGTTCTTCGCCTGATAAACCAACATAAATAATACCGTTATCAAATTTGTATTTGCTCAATACACGAGCTGCTTCTATAGTTCCTGCCATACCTGATGCATTGTCGTTGGCTCCAGGTGAATCTGAAGTGAAATCTGTAGGATCAGAAACTCGAGAGTCAATATCTCCACTCATTATGATAAATCTATTTGGAAATTTTGTGCCTTTTTGTATGGCAACAACATTCACAATTTCTACATCATGAACAATTCTTGTTCCATCTCCTTTTTTTACTAAATCTTTTTGATAGAATACATCGAGACAATTACTGCAGTCGGAATCAATTTTTTCAAATTCTGATTTTATCCAACGTCTTGCAGCTCCAATCCCTCTAGTTTGAGAAACTGTATCACTTAAAGTATGTCGCGTACCAAAATCGGCAAGTTTTTTTACATCGTTTTTTATACGTTCTGCTGAGACAGCATCAATAATGTCGTAAATTTTTGGATCCGTTTGTGCATTTAATGAAAATGACAAACTAATAAATAAGGTTAATAAAATTGTTATTCGCATGATTGGTTAATTGAATTTTTAAAAGTTAGTAAGGTAATGCTTCATAAGTTTGGCCTTGGATGAGACCTTTTGGATTTTCAGTTGTATTGCTAAAAGTGATTGGATATGAAAAATAGTCATAAGATCCATATTCAACATTCCATTCCCAGTTTGTTGCAACAAAATGCAAATGAGGATAAGACGCTAGACCTGAGGCACCACTGTAGCCAATAGGATCTCCTTCCTCAACAAAATCTCCTTGTTCAACAAGAGCACCATTAAGGGTGAGATGCTGATACTGTAGAAAATATCCATCTTCATCTCTAAGGACAACGACATTATTTAATTCCTCAAAGTCATCTCCTGATTCTTCAACATACATTATTGTTCCTTTACGAGATGCTGTAACAAGTGTACCAATATCCATAATGATATCCATAGCAAATTGATCAGGTTCACCAGGACCATGGTTTGAACCACTGCTGCAATTGCTAAGGCCAATAGTATAAGATTGACCAACAGGATAGGGTAATTTATGAAGAGATGTTTCCCAATTCGGATAATTAACACCTTCACAGCCATTGACAAAACCATTTTGACCTCCTATACCATCACCAGTAATACCATCATTTGATTCACATGATTGTATTAAAGCACCTGCGATTAAAAAAACAAATAAATGTATGAATTCTTTTAGTTGCATCATTTTTTAGTATAGGTGAATTTAACAGTTTCAACAGATCCATCCTTGCCATGTAAATCTACATAGACGTTCATTTCTTTATCATTGACTTTTTCAAAAATCATTCCTTCAAAGGTTACTTTATTGGTCGTAATTTCAATTAATGGGAAGTCTATAGTTTCATCTTTAGTCTCCCAACCTTTTAAGTCGTTATTAAAGTGTTTTAATTGCAAAATGAGTGAATTTTCTACTTCACGAATGATTTCAATCTCGTAAAATGAAACTTTTCCGTCATTTATGAGTTTAAAAGAAGCCATCATAGAACCACCTGATGGTTCGCTCCAAATTTCTTCTACAATACCACCTAAAGCCTCACCATGCCAAGTTCCAGAAATCCAAGCTATATTTTCTAGTTTTGGTTCAAGCTTTTTATTTGGATCAATAGGCCCTTCTTTAGTGATAGACTCACCTACAATGGCTATTTTTTTACCGTCAGGACTTACAGCAAGTCGAGTGATATTTTTAATATTATAGCTTTTTAATGAGGCAACTTCAACCCAATCTACACTCTTATTAGGTGTATAGGTGTAAATTATATCGTCTTTCCCCATAACAATGGTTCCATTTGGAAGCCAGCACATGTCTTCGGCTTTATCTATTGTGGCTGCTATAGCTTTTGTTATTCCAGAATTTGGGTTAAGTGACTTTATTTCCCAAACATTGTTGTCCTCTTTAGAAATATAACTTACTAAATCTGAATTAGGAATGTTATGTAAAGATCTACCAATATTTTTTTGTTGTAAGTAACTTTTATTTGATTTTATATCATTTGTGTATAAGGATAAACCACCATCTTCTAGCACTGATGAAACGATTATTGAGGGATTATACCAAACATGATAGCCAATTATAACATCATTAACTAGAACTTCATGTTCACCATTTTTTAAACTGTATTTATACAAAAATTGTTTTCCGTCAGGATCTAAACGAATTGCAGAAACAGCATTTTGGTTAGGAATTTTAAGTGGCGAATACTCTCCACCATCAGTATGGTTTATAAAAATTTTAGAATCGTAGTTGATGTTATATTTTACAATATCTGTCTGACCATGGCGCGATCCTGCGTATAAAATGGTATTATTATCTAAAAACGAAGGTTGATTGTCATATCCTTCATTCTCAGAAATGTTTTTCATGTTTGAGAGTTCAAATGTTCCATTTTTTGTGTTTAAATCAAACAGAAAAACATCTGTGTTGGGTTGAGCTACTAAAAATAATGGTAATAAGGCAAGTGTATTTAGTAAGTGCTTTTTCATTTTTCATTGAATTTGCATAAAGATAAGAAATAAAAAAAACCAATTCTAAATTTTAGAATTGGCTTTTTTAAAATGCTATTAATATGAAATATTTTAAAAACAGTATTTGTTTTCAGCTTTTACTTTTTCAGCGATTTCTTTCCTTAAATCTACAATATCAGGATAATTTACATACTTAGTAAAGCGCTTAAGACCCATAAGCATCATACGTTGTTCATCACCTTCAGCAAAAGAAATTATACTTTCTTTACCTTTTTCTTCAATAATGTCAACTGCATGGTATAAATAAAGTTTAGCCATTGCTATTTGGACAGATTGTGCTTCCTCACCAAATCGTTTTGCGTTCTTTTCGGTTCTTAGAATTGCAGATTCAGCCATGTAAATTTCAATTAAAATATCAGCAGCAGCAATTAATAGCTGTTGATGAGATTCTAAATCTGGACCGAATTTTTGAACTGCACCACCAGCAACCATTAAGAATGTTTTTTTCAACTTCTTAATCATCTCTTTTTCTTCAGAAAATAACTCGGAGTAATCAGGAGTTTCAAAAGATGGAATCCCCATTAATTCTTCTTGTACAGCTTGGGCAGGACCTAATAAATCCACATGACCTTTCATGGCTTTTTTAACCAACATGCCTACAGACAGCATTCTGTTAATTTCATTGGTTCCTTCATAAATACGAGCAATACGAGCGTCTCTCCATGCAGCTTCCATAGGAGTTTCTTCAGAGAATCCCATACCACCAAAAATTTGAATGCCTTCATCAGCACAGTTTTGTACATCTTCAGAAACAGCTACTTTTAAAATTGAGCACTCTATGGCATATTCTTCAACACCTTTAAGCTCTGCTTCTTGATGTGTATTGCCAGCAGCTTCACGCAAGGCAATGCGGTCTTCGATGTTTTTTGCAGCTCTATAGGTTGCAGATTCTCCAGCATAGGCACTCGCTGCCATTTCTGCTAGCTTAACTTTAATTGCTCCAAAATTTGAAATAGGCGTTTTAAATTGCTTACGTTCATTTGCGTATTGAACAGCAGTTGTAAGAATGCGACGTTGAGAATCTAAACATGCAGCTGCTAATTTAATTCGACCAACATTTAGGGCATTCATTGCAATTTTAAATCCTTCACCACGACCTGCTAACATATTTTCAACTGGAACAACAGTATCATTAAAAAATACTTGTCTAGTAGATGATGCGCGAATACCTAATTTGTGTTCTTCTTCTCCTAAAGTGATTCCGTTAGGGTTTGCTTTATCATACTCTACAATAAAACCTGTAATGTTTTTATCATCTTCAATTCTTGCAAAAACAATCATTAAACGACAAAATCCTGCGTTTGAAATCCACATTTTTTGTCCGTTAATCTTATAAGATTTACCATTTTCAGATAAAGTAGCTGTTGTCTTTCCAGAATTGGCATCACTTCCTGCTCCAGGTTCGGTTAAGCAATAAGCTCCAAACCACTCACCAGTAGCTAATTTTGGAACATATTTTTGCTTTTGTTCTTCGGTTCCATATAAAGTAATTGGCATGGTGCCAATTCCTGTATGAGCACCAAACGCAGTACTGAAAGAACCTGTTCCACTGGAGATATAATCACATGTTAAGCATGTAGATACAAATCCCATTCCCAATCCACCATAAGCTTCAGGTACTGCAACACCTAAAAATCCTAATTCGCCAGCTTTACGCATAACGTCTTCAGTTAAGGCATAATCTTTAGCTTCAAATCTTGGTTTATGTGCGATGATTTCACGTTCGTTAAATTCCATCACAGCATCTTTCATCATATTTTGCTCTTCTGAAAAATCTTCAGGAGTAAAAACATCTTCGCAGTTTGTTTCTTTTACAAGAAATTGACCTCCTCTTAATAATTCCTTTGTTTCCATTACTTTATTGTTTGGGTATGTTTTAATTTAAAAATTCGAATATTCCACAAGCACCTTGACCAGTTCCAACACACATTGTCACGGCGCCATATTTACCTTTCATGTCTCGTTTACGCATTTCGTCAAATAATTGAACTGAAAGCTTGGCTCCTGTACAACCGAGAGGATGCCCTAAGGCAATAGCTCCTCCATTCACGTTAATGATGTCAGGATTTAGATTTAGTTCTCTAATAACCGCTAAAGATTGCGAAGCAAATGCCTCATTTAATTCAATAAGCGATAAATCATCTTGTTTTAAACCAGCTAATTTTAGTGCTTTTGGAATGGCTTTAACTGGCCCAATTCCCATGATGCGAGGTTCAACTCCAGCAGCTGCATAATTAACTAATCTCGCAATTGGTTCAAGATTTAATTCTTTAACCATGTCTTCACTCATTACCATAACAAAGGCAGCTCCATCACTCATTTGAGAAGAATTTCCGGCTGTAACACTCCCATTTGCAGCAAAAACAGGACGCAATTTTGCGAGGGCTTCTAAATTTGTTCCAGCACGAGGACCTTCATCTTTAGTGACTGTATATGATTTAGTTGCTTTCTTTCCATTTTCATCAATATAAGTTTCGTCAACGGTTATTGGAACAATTTGATCTTGAAAACGGTTTTCAGTTTGAGCTTTTAAGGCTTTCATATGAGAATTAAAAGCAAATTCATCTTGATCTTCTCGAGACACTTTGAATTGATTGGCTACAGCTTCGGCAGTGTTTCCCATTCCCCAATAATATTCCTCATGACCAGCTTTTACAGTATCGTAATTTAATTCTGGTTTAAAACCTGTCATAGGAACAGAGCTCATACTTTCTGAACCTCCAGCAATGATACAATCTGCCATTCCTGCTTGAATTTTCGCAGTAGCAATACCAATAGTTTCGATTCCGGAAGAACAAAAACGATTTACTGTTACTCCTGGGACATCGACACTCTTTAATCCTATTAAAGAAATAAATCGTGCCATGTTTAATCCTTGTGAACCTTCAGGCATAGCATTACCAACAATAACATCGTCTATTCTAGACACATCAAGATTAGGTAATTCTTTCATCATGTACTGAATGGTTTCAGCACCTAATTCGTCAGCTCTTTTGAATCGAAAGACACCCTTTGGAGCTTTACCAACAGCTGTTCTGTATGCTTTTACTATATATGCTTGTTTCATTGTATTAGTTTCTTAAAGGTTTTCCTGTTTTTAACATGTGCTGGATTCTTTCCAGTGTTTTTCTTTCTGTACATAATGAAAGAAAAGCTTCACGCTCTAAATCCAATAAATATTGTTCACTCACTAAAGTTGGTTCAGATAAATCACCTCCTGCCATAACATAGGCCAATTTATTAGCAATTTTTTGATCATGTTCGCTAATGTAATGACTAGCTTCCATGGAGTCAGTTCCAACCAAGAACATTCCTAAGGCTTGCTTTCCTAATACCTTAACATCTTTACGTTTTACAGGTTGTGTGTAACCAGAATCTGCCATCAATTGAGCATAGGCTTTTGCAGTGGCTATTTGTCTGTCTTTATTCACTACAACAACATCTTTACCTTTTTGAAGAATGCCTAAGTCAAAAGCTTCATAAGCTGAAGTTGCGACTTTAGCCATTCCTATAGTTAGGAAGTATTCTTGTAAAACATTAAGTTCTACATCACCTTTTCTAAAGGTGTCTGAAGCTCTCAATGCCATTTCCTTAGAACCACCACCACCAGGAATAACACCAACCCCAAATTCTACAAGACCAATGTATGTTTCGGCAGCTGCAACAACTTTGTCAGCATGCATAGATAATTCGCATCCTCCACCAAGTGCCATTCCGTGAGGCGCAGCAACCGTTGGTATGGAAGAATAACGCATTCGCATCATGGTATCTTGAAAGTATTTGATTGCCATGTTAAGCTCATCGTATTCTTGTTCGGCAGCCATCATAAATATCATTCCAATGTTTGCTCCAACAGAGAAATTTGCAGCTTGATTACCAACAACCAATCCAGCAAAATCCTTTTCTGCTAAATCAATTGCCTTGTTTAATCCAGCAAGTACATCACCACCAATGGTATTCATTTTACTTTGGAATTCAACATTTAAAATGCCATCACCTAAATCTTCAATGACTACACCTGAATTTTTAAAGACTTCATTAGATGTTCTAATGTTATCTAAAATGATGAATGCATCTTGACCAGGAATCTTTTCTTGAGATTTAGATGGTATGTTATAAAAATAAGTTGCTCCATCTTTAATTGTATAGAACGATTTGCTTCCAGATGCTAGCATATCATTAACCCAAGCATTAGGTTCTAAACCTTCAGCTTTCATGAGCTCGATGCCTTTTTCTACACCAATGGCATCCCAAATTTGGAAAGGACCATGTTCCCATCCAAAACCAGCTTTCATGGCATCGTCTATTTTATAAAGTTCCTCAGAAATTTCAGGAATTCTATTGGATACATAGGCAAACATTGCTGCAAAATTCTTTCTGTAGAATTCTCCAGCTTTATCTTTTCCTGAGATAAGAATTGGAAAACGATCTATGACTTTATCAACGGTTTTCGTTAATTCTAAAGTGGCAAATCTTGCCGATTTTTTCTCTCTATATTCGAGTGTGTTTAAATCTAAAGTCTTTATGTCCTTTCCTTCTTTTTTGTAAAATCCTTGACCAGTTTTGCTTCCTAACCATTTGTTTTCCATCATGGTATTGATGAAATCAGGCAATTTGAATAACTCATGAGCTTCATCATTAGGGCAGTTTTCGTAAATGCCATTAGCAACATGAACCAAAGTGTCTAAACCAACCACATCAACCGTTCTAAAGGTTGCCGATTTTGGGCGACCAATTACAGGACCAGTTAATTTGTCAACTTCTTCAACTGTTAAATCCATTTCTTTAACCTGATGGAACAGACTTTGAATTCCAAAAATTCCAATTCTGTTTCCAATAAAAGCAGGAGTGTCTTTAGCAACTACCGATGTTTTTCCAAGGAATTTTTCACCATATTCGTTCAAGAAATCAAGAACAGATGCGTCCGTCTTTGGTCCTGGAATAATTTCAAATAATTTTAAGTAACGAGCAGGATTGAAAAAGTGAGTGCCACAGAAATGTTTCTGAAAATCGTCACTGCGTCCTTCACTCATAAAATGAATTGGAATACCAGAGGTATTAGACGTAATTAATGTTCCTGGAGTTCTATATTTTTCTAGTTTTTCAAAAACTTGTTTTTTAATGTCTAAACGTTCAACAACAACTTCCATAATCCAATCGACATCCTTTACCTTTGAAATATCATCTTCCAAATTCCCAGTTGTAATGCGACTAGCAAAAGATTGATGATAAATAGGTGAGGGCTTCGATTTTAGCGAGGCAGTTAAAGAGTCGTTTACAATTCGGTTTCTAACAACTTTGTCATCTAAAGTTAAACCTTTAGCTTTTTCTTTGTCGTTAAGTTCTCTTGGAACAATATCCAGTAAAAGCACATCTACACCTATGTTGGCAAAATGGCAAGCAATACCACTTCCCATAATTCCGGAACCAATGATAGCTATTTTTTTAATTCTACGTTTACTCATTTTATTTTATGCTATTATCTTTTTGATTATAAATTTTCTTGTTTGAAACTAAATCGTTTATGGTTTCAGCGACCTCGTAAAAATGATTTAATTTTTCTTCACTGATTGTTTTCTTAATGGCTTCATTAAAGGTTAATACCTTTTCTCTTGAATAGGCTCTTTTTTCTCTTCCAAATTCAGTTAAATGAATAAGGACACCACGACCATCATCAGGATTAGGTTTTCTTTCAATTAAACCTAATTCATCCATGGTTTTTAAAATACGTGATAGGCTAGTTGGCTCCATACCCATTTTTGGGCCCAAAGAAGTTGAAGGTGTGCCATGTTCAGGATCTATACTTAATAGCGTGAAGCCTGTAGCCATGGTGCTGCCAAACTTAGCCGCTTCTTCGTTATACATCTTTTGCACTGATAACCAAGTAGTTCTTAATAAATAATCAATGGTTTTATCCTTCATTTTTGAATGTTATGAAACCCAAAGATAATAAAATTTATTATGCATGCATAATAAATTTTATAAAATTAACATTGGTGTAATACAAAAAACTCCTTAAAGAGTTTAAGGAGCTGGAAGGTTAGATTAAGATCGATATATTTTTTCGATTAGGCCTGAATATTTTTCTTTAATCACCTTTCGTTTCATTTTCATTGTAGGAGTAAGGTGACCAGCGTCAATGGTCCAGATTTCTGGTGTGAGTTCAAATTTTTTGACTTGTTCCCATTTTCCGAAATGCTCATTGGCTTCATCTATTTCCTTTTGGATGCGTTGATGGATAATTTCAGACGAACAAATTTCATCCAATGATGTTTTAACGTTTTTTTCTTTACGTTCAATCCAATCTTTAATAAATTCAAAATTGGGTTGAATTAATGCCGCTGGCATTTTTTCACCTTCGCCAATGACCATCACTTGTTCTATGAATCGTGATTGTTTTAATCTGTTTTCAATGAGAGCAGGAGCAACATATTTTCCGCCAGAGGTTTTAAACATTTCTTTTTTACGATCGGTAATTTTCAAAAATCCATCTGAATCAACTTCACCAATATCTCCTGTATGAAAATAATCTCCTGTCATAACTTCAGCAGTTTTTTCGGCATCTTTAAAATAGCCTTGCATCACATTTGGTCCTTTAACTAATATTTCTCCGTCTTCGGCTATTTTAACTTCTACATTATCAATAATTCTTCCTACAGTACCTATTTTAAAACCTCCATTGCGTTGGTCATTTACAGACACAACAGGAGAGGTTTCAGTTAGACCATAGCCTTCCATAATTGGCATCTCTGCAGCTGCAAAAACGCGAGTTAGCCTTGATTGCAAAGCAGCACTTCCAGATACCATTAAATCTAAATTACCACCTAGTCCTTCTTTCCATTTACTGAAAATAAGTTTTCTGGCAAGGGCTAGTTTCTTTTCGTATAACCATCCATTTTTTCCATAGGGTTCATATTTTAATCCAATATCGACAGCCCAAAAGAAGAGCGTTTTTTTAATTCCTGTAAGATCTGCGCCTTTGGCGATAATTTTATCAAACACTTTTTCATAAAGGCGAGGAACTGCGGTCATTACATTAGGCTTAATCTCCTTTAAGTTTTCGCTCATTTGCTCAATGGATTCGGCAAAATATATCTCAACGCCGCAGTATTGATATAGATATAAAATCATGCGCTCAAAAACATGGCAAACTGGCAAAAAACTTAAGGCTTTTGATTTGCCATAATCAAAAGGGACACGCTTTTCACTATCAATAACATTAGAAACCAAATTACCATGCGATAACATGACACCTTTTGGTTTACCTGTTGTTCCTGAAGTGTAAATGAGGGTGGCTAAATCATCAGGTTTTACATTATTTTTTCTATCATCAACAACATCTTGATTACTACTATCTTTACCCAGTTCTAAAACCTCTTTCCAACTTTTTTCGCTCTTCATATCATCAAAAGTAAATACACCTTTAAGTTTTGTGTTCCCTTTGATGGCGTTTAATTTTTCAATGATTTCTTTATCAGAAACAAAACAATAAGTAGCTTCTGAGTGATTTAAAATGTATTCATAATCTTCCTTGCTAATTGTTGGATAAATTGGAACATTTTGTGCACCAACTTGTAATATTCCAATGTCGCAAACATTCCATTCTGTTCTATTTGTGGTAGAAATAACAGCTATTTTATCATTGGGTTGAACTCCTAATTTGAGTAAACCTCTACTGATGGCATTCGCCTTGTCAATATATTCATGAGTCGAAATGGATTGCCATTCTCCGTTATATTTGGTGGTAAATGCTTTATTAAGATTGTAAGTCTCTAATTGGTAATAAGGAAAATCAAAAATTCGTGTAATCGCTGTCATTAGTTCTTATGAAAGTTAGAAGACATGCAAAGTATGAAAATTCGAAAGAATTTCAAATCACAAAATAAAAAAAGGAATGGTAAGAACCATTCCTTTTTTTTTTTTTTGATTGATTGATGTTGAGGATTTTAGTTTCTGTTATCTAAGAGATATTTAGAGAACCCTTTTCCATTTATTTTTGTGTATTTAGAATCGATATTGTCTGCGACTGTCATATTCTTAATATCAAACTTACCATTTACCTTCGTGTATTTGATGTCAAGATCATCTTCAAATTTGGCATTGTTAAAAGAAACACCATCTCTAAATTGCGAGTATTTGAAAATCGCATCTTCGTCAAAAACAGTATTTGCAAAGCTTACATTTTGATCAAATTTTGCATATTTGAACGTCGTTCTATCACCGAATTTTGACCCTGAAAAGTCAGCATTTTTTTCAAAATCAGAATACTTAAATAACGCTTCACCTTTAAAGGTACAATTAGTAAAACGCACATCATTTTCAAAGTTAGCTACAAACGTATATTCTGAGTCTTCATCATGAAAATATGCGTATACATTATCTTCAAAGGTACAATTAGTAAAAGATATTGAGCTTTCTATTTGCTCTTCAACGGAATTGCTACCTCCATTTTTCCACCAACTTCTTTTTTTAGGTAAATCAGGAAGTTTGTCATTCATAAAAGTCATGTCCAAAGTTCCTGTGATGGTGACATTGTCATAGGAAACGGTTTTCCCCATTTTAATATCCTTCATGATATCACTCGCTTTTACTGTTTGTTGAGCAAAAGCATTTGAAGACATTAAAAAGGTGACTAAAATGAAAGATAAAACTGTTCGTTTTTTGATTGATTGATTAGTTTTCATAATAATATGTTTGTAGCGTATATTATTATAGACTTCTCTTTTTTATGAATGTTACAGTTTTAAATAAAAAAAAATAAAAAACTAATATTATCGGTTTTCAATCCATTTTCTGGCATTCACAAAAGCCTCTAACCATGGAGATACTTCATCTTTTCTATTTTGTGGGTAATGAGCCCAATTCCATTGAAAGGTTGAACGCTCAATATGTGGCATAGTTACTAGATGTCTTCCAGTTTTATCGCACATCATTGCGGTATTGAAGTCTGAACCATTTGGATTATGAGGATAACCTTCATAGCCATATTTAGCGACAATATGATATTTATCTTCTGAATATGGCAAGCTAAATTTTCCTTCACCATGACTAATCCAAACACCCAGAGTGCTGCCAGCTAGGGTAGATAACATGACTGAATTATTCTCTTGAACTTTAACTGATGTAAAGGCGCTTTCATGTTTATGTGAATCGTTGTAAGTAAGTTTTCCATGAACGTCGTGCTCAGGATTTACTAAATCTAATTCCATCCAAAGCTGTGCACCATTACAAATGCCTACTGACAATGTATCGTCTCTATCAAAAAAGTTTTTTAAGGCAGTATTGGCTTTGTCATTGTATTTAAAAGCACCAGCCCAACCTTTAGCAGAGCCTAAGACGTCTGAATTTGAAAACCCACCAACAGCTCCAATAAATTGAATGTCTTCAAGTGTTTCACGACCAGAAATTAAATCTGTCATGTGAACATCTTTTACATCAAAACCTGCCAAGAACATGGCATTAGCCATTTCACGTTCAGAGTTGCTTCCTTTTTCACGCAAAATAGCAGCCTTTGGTTTTGGTTTGCTTGAATCAATTACTGGAAGTTTTCCAGTAAAATGAGTTGGAAAGGTAAACTGCAAAGGTTGCTGTTTATAATTGTTTAATCTGTCTTCGGCTAAATTATTTGCAGTTTGCTTTTGGTCAAGGAGGTAAGAGGTTTTATACCACATATCTCTTAAACGAGAAACTGTCATAGTAAATACATCTGTATCATTGATGATGCTTAACACGTCACTTTCGGTTACTTTACCAATGTTGAAGAATTCAATATTTGCTTCATTTAAAATTGCTTCAACCGAAGCATCTTTGGCCTGAAACACAATACCTGCGTTTTCAGCAAATAATATTTTAAACGAATCTTTTTGGTTTAAGTTAGATAGATCTAATTCCGCACCTAAATTTGAATCTGCAAAGCACATTTCAAGAAGAGTCGTAATTAAGCCACCAGAAGCCACATCGTGTCCTGCAACAATATTCTCATCTATAATTAATTGTTGAATCGTGTTAAAAACTGTTTTCACATAAGCTGCACTCTTTACATTTGGAGTATTACTTCCAATTTTGTTCATGATTTGAGCAAACGAGCTTCCACCTAATTTAAAGTTGTCTTGCGATATGTTTATATAATAGATGTCTCCAGCATTCTTTTGAAAAACAGGTTCAACAACTTTTGAAATATCATTACAATTTGCAGCTGCCGAGATTATGACAGTTCCTGGAGAAATGACCTCTTCATTTGGGTATTTTTGCTTCATGGAAAGCGAATCCTTTCCTGTAGGCACATTGATTCCTAAATCGATAGCAAATTCTGAAATAGATTGAACGGCTTCATATAAACGAGCGTCTTCACCTTCATTTTTACATGGCCACATCCAGTTTGCCGATAACGACACACTTTTTAATCCATCCTTTAAAGGTGCCCAAACTATATTGGTTAAGGCTTCAGTAATACTGTTTCTACTTCCAGCTTCAGGGTTTATCAAACCAGAAATAGGAGAGTGTCCTATTGACGTTGCGATACCTTCTTTGCCTTTATAATCAAGAGCCATAACACCAACATTGTTAAGTGGCAATTGTAATGGACCTGCACATTGTTGTTTTGCTACTTTACCACCAACGCATCGATCAACTTTGTTAGTGAGCCAATCTTTACAAGCCACAGCTTCTAATTGTAAAACTTGATCTAAATAATCGTAAAATTTATTGGTATCATAAGAAATACCTCCATAATGTCTATCAACAGTTGAATCAGTCATTATGGTTTTTGGCGAACTTCCAAACATGTCGTCAAGCGCTAAATCCATTGGCTTGTCACCTTTGATTTTAGACTCAAAAGTAAATCTGTGGTTACCTGTAACATCACCAACCGTGTACATTGGCGAACGTTCGCGCTCTGCAATTCGGTTTAAGGTCTCTAAATGTTTTTCAGCAATCACAAGTCCCATTCGTTCTTGAGATTCGTTGCCAATTATTTCTTTTGCTGATAGTGTTGGATCACCAACTGGTAATTTATCTAAATTGATGTGTCCTCCAGTTTCTTCAACCAATTCTGATAGACAGTTTAAGTGCCCACCAGCACCATGATCGTGAATAGACACAATAAAATTCTCATCACTTTCAACCATACCACGAATGGCATTAGCAGCACGTTTTTGCATTTCAGGATTGGAACGTTGAACGGCATTTAATTCGATACCTGAAGAAAATTCTCCAGTATCAGCAGAGGATACTGCAGCGCCTCCCATACCTATTCGGTAATTTTCGCCTCCTAGAATTACGACTTTATCACCTGTTTTTGGTTTGTCTTTTAATGCTTGATTTGCTTTACCATAACCTATACCTCCAGCCTGCATTATAACCTTGTCATAGCCAAGTTTTCTGCCGTCTTGCTCATGCTCAAACGTTAAAACAGATCCACAAATAAGTGGTTGACCAAATTTATTTCCAAAATCTGAAGCACCATTTGAAGCTTTAATTAAAATATCAATTGGAGTTTGATATAACCATTTTCGAGCTTCAAACTTTTGTTCCCAAGGTCTATCTTTCTCTAATCGCGAATAAGATGTCATATATACTGCAGTTCCAGCCAATGGCAACGAACCTTTTCCTCCAGCTAGTCGATCTCTAATTTCACCTCCTGAACCTGTTGCAGCTCCATTAAAAGGCTCAACAGTAGTTGGGAAATTGTGAGTTTCGGCTTTTAAGGAAATTACAGAATCAAATTCTTGTGTTGTATAGTAATCAGGAACATCAGCTCTTTTTGGAGCAAATTGTTCTACTTTTGGTCCTTTAATAAAAGCAACATTGTCCTTGTAAGCTGAAACAATATCATTTGGATTTTGTTTAGAGGTTTCTTTAATGAGTTTAAAAAGTGATGTTGGCTTCTCTTCTCCATCAATAACAAAAGTTCCATTAAATATTTTATGACGACAGTGTTCACTATTAACTTGTGAAAAACCAAAGACTTCAGAATCGGTTAATTTTCTACCAATTTTTTTTGAAACGCCTTCTAAA
>Ga0098073_1000105_pt1 | contig 33102 bp, 29 predicted proteins | sample 31_taG_FD_75060 | JGI IMG/M metagenome (GOLD analysis project Ga0098073, IMG submission 75060) | Marine viral communities from the Gulf of Mexico - 31_GoM_OMZ_CsCl metaG | ecosystem: Environmental > Aquatic > Marine > Oceanic | place: Gulf of Mexico | collected 2015-07-12
CACAGACGCGACCGGCCAGCACGTCGGCACCGTCGATGAAGTCGAAGACGACCGGATCAAGTTGACGAAGTCCGACGCAATGGACGACCAGCACCACTTCATCGCGCTCGACGCGGTCGAGAAGCTCGACGACAACCGCGTCGTGCTCAAGGAAGGCACCCCGCTGCCCGCCGGCCTCGGCAACAAGGCAACGATGCCCGCGTAACGCGACTTCCCCCCCGCCAGCCCTCACGGGTTGCGCGAAAAAAGACCCCGGCCCGCGATCGCGCGAGTCGGGGTCTTTTTAATGCCCACCGTCCGGCTGGCCGCGGATCAGAACTCGCTGGCGGGGTTGGCGCGCTGTTTTTCCCTTCGTTCGCGCTCGCGCTGCTCGGCCTGTTCGCGCGCGAGGCGGAAGGTTTCCTTGTAGTTCGCCTCCATGATCCGCGTGTCGATCAGGAAGCTGCGGGTATATTCGACAGGACGGCCCGCGACACTGGGCTGGAAGCCTACCTTGACCACGAGGCCCCAGTAGCAGCCCTCATGCTGCTCGATATCCTGCGGGGCGCGGAAATAGCGGAAGTTATTGCGCATCGGCCCGCACTTGCGCGGCAGCTTCTTCGCGTGCCACGATCCCATCATCTCGTTGTTGCGCGTCTCGTACACGGGCGCATCGCCATACTTGTCCAGCAGCGCGCTCATTACGGTCGAGTAGTTCGGATAGTGATCGCGCCGGTACGAACTGCTCCGGAAGATGGCGAGCGCGCGCGGGTTCTCGCTGAAATCGAAATAGACCGTAATCCGCTCGTAAGTGGGGCGCGTGCCTTCGTGCTCCCGCTCCGCCTCGAGATAGCGCATGTTGCCCGCGCCGCGCGCGGTCCGCCCCAGGCTCGTCCCCTTGAGATGGAAACCCTTGTCGAGCAGCGCGAGGTTCGCTTCGCGCACCGTCATGCCCAGCTTGAGGTCGAGGATGTCCTCCTGCGGCGCTGCGTCGTAATACGGGGCCAGCACGTCGGCGAACTCGTAGTCGGGCTCCTGCGCTGTGGCCGGAACCGCTCCTGCCGTCAGCAGGCCCAGTGCAAACCCCGCAGCATGCGCGAATATGGTGTGAGAAATCTTCAAGGCGCCCCCCTTCCTGTGCGTCTGGGGGATACCCTACCGGCTTGGTCAGATCATGCAAGAATGGCGGATATCCGGGCCTGCAATGCAGACTCGATACCCGCCACGCCGGTTTTTCTTGCTACCGCCGCACAGGCGTGCCGCTTACTGGCAGGCGAGGCATTCTTCGTAGTCGGTCTGCTCGCCAGACCCTGCCGCGAGTTCGTACTTCGCCGCTTCGGAGGTGTTGTCCGCCTCCACGCCGCCGGCGAAGCCTGCGCGCTGCACGCTCTTCGAACGCAGGTAATACAGCGACTTGATCCGCTTCTCCCATGCGTGGAAGTGCAGCATCATCAGGTCCCACTTGTCGACATCGGCGGGGATGAAGAGGTTGAGGCTCTGCGCCTGGTCGATCATCGGCGAACGGTCGGCCGCGAATTCGAGCAGCCAGCGCTGGTCGATTTCGAAGCTGGTCTTGTAGACCGCCTTTTCCTCGGGCGTCAGGAAGTCGAGATGCTGGACCGAGCCGCCGCGCTCGAGGATCGAATTCCACACATTGGTCGAATCCTTGCTCTTCTTGGCGAGCAGTTCCTGCAGGTACGGGTTCTTCACGATGAAGCTGCCCGACAGCGTCTTGTGCGTGTAGATATTCGCCGGGATCGGCTCGATGCAGGCGGACGTGCCGCCGCAGATGATGCTGATCGATGCGGTCGGCGCGATCGCCATCTTGCAGCTGAACCGCTCCATCGCGCCCATTTCCTCGGCATCGGGGCACGGGCCGCGTTCATGCGCGAGCATCATCGAGGCTTCGTTGGCAGCGGTGCTGATGTGCTGGAACATCTTGATGTTCCACGCCTTGGCCATCGGCCCTTCGAGCGGCAGGTTCTTGCTTTGCAGGAACGAGTGGAAGCCCATCACGCCCATGCCAACCGAGCGTTCGCGGCTGGCGGAGTATTTGGCGCGCGCCATTTCGGGCGGGGCGCGGTCGATATAGTCCTGCAGCACATTGTCGAGGAAGCGCATCACGTCCTCGATGAAGCGCTTGTCGGTGTGCCACTCGTCCCACTTTTCGAGGTTGAGCGAGCTGAGGCAGCACACCGCCGTGCGGTCGTTGCCCAAGTGATCGCGGCCCGTGGGCAGCGTGATTTCGGAGCACAGGTTCGAGGTCGAAACCTTCAGGCCCAGATCGCGGTGATGCTTGGGCATCATCGAATTCACCGTGTCGGAGAAGACGATGTAGGGCTCACCCGTGGCAAGCCGCGTTTCTACCAGCTTCTGGAAGAGGCTACGCGCGTCGACCGTCTTGCGGACCGAACCGTCGCGCGGGCTGACGAGGTCGAATTCCTCGCCCGCGCGGACCTTTTCCATGAACTCGTCGGTGACGAGAACGCCGTGGTGCAGGTTCAGCGCCTTGCGGTTGAAATCGCCGCTGGGCTTACGGATTTCGAGGAATTCCTCGATCTCCGGGTGGTTGATGTCGATGTAGCACGCGGCCGACCCGCGACGCAGCGAGCCCTGCGAAATCGCCAGCGTCAGGCTGTCCATCACGCGGACGAAGGGTATGATCCCGCTGGTCTTGCCATTGAGGCCGACCGGCTCGCCGATCCCGCGCACATTGCCCCAGTAGGTGCCGATGCCGCCGCCCTTGGAGGCAAGCCACACGTTCTCGTTCCAGGTGTCGACGATGCCGTTGAGGCTGTCTTCGACCGAGTTGAGGTAGCACGAGATCGGCAGGCCGCGATGCGTGCCGCCGTTCGACAGCACGGGAGTCGCGGGCATGAACCACAGGTTCGAGATATAGTCGTACAGGCGCTGCGCGTGATCCTGATCGTCGGCGTAGGCATCGGCCACGCGGGCGAACAGGTCCTGATAGTTCTCGCCCGGCAGCAGGTAACGATCCTCGAGCGTTTCCTTGCCGAATTCGGTCAGGTTCGCATCGCGCGATTCGTCGGTGACGATCGCGAAGCGGCGCGGATTGACCTTCTTGCTGTCGGAAGTGTCGGCGACGCTGGCCGCAACCGCCTTGGCCATGGCGTCGGCAGCGGCGCCAGCCACCAGTTCTTCCGATCCGCGATCGTCTTTTTCCATCGTCACTGCCTTCGTCTGGCGTTTCTTCGCGCTTGCGCCCTTGCTGCGGGTCTTGGCGGTTCGGGTCGTGGGTCGCGCCGTGTCCTCTCCAACCGTCGAGATATCGGTTTCGCCTGTGCTGAATTCCATAGTCTCGCCCCCAAAAGTAGCGCCTGCGTGGTGCGCGCAAAAGCGCCCCAGCCATATGTCATAAATCGCGCATTGGCGGGTTGCCCCGAGCCATCGCTGCGCCCCCCGCGAGACCCCTGTTGCAAGTCGCCCGAACGCCGCCGGATCGCGAGAGAGGCCGAACATGAATCAGCAGGGCGGGCCGCGCAAGGGTCGGCGGGTGGAAAAAAGGATGGAGTAGCGCACCGAAAGGACTGGACGAGTCACCAAAGGTACCGCTCGCGCCGATTCGGGAGCCGCCTGCGAGCGCAACCAAACTGTGGGAAAAATATGTGCGCCGGATTCAGCTTGGCGATGGGCTCCGCTAGCAGCGTCCGCCCGTTATGCGGCGGCATACGAAAAGGCCCCCGCCATTGCTGGCGGAGGCCCATGCCGGAAACCCGGCAATTCATGCCGAAAGGCGATTACATCTGGTCGGCCTGGTCTTCCATGGCATCGGCCTTTTCTTCGCCAGCCGCCTCGACCGCATCGGCCTTGTCTTCGAGCGTGTCTTCGGTGGTTTCGTCGGTCGCATCATCGGCCATGTCGTCGATCATGTCGGCCTGGTTATCAGCCGCTTCTTCGGTGGCATCGGCCTGGTTTTCCATTGCCTCTTCCTGCGGGCTTTCGCCACAAGCGCTCAGCGCGAGCGCGGCGGCGGGCAGGGCGGCGAGAATAGCGATCTTCTTCATGGGTAATTCCTCTGTTTGCTCACACCCCTCATGGGCATCACCCCCACAATGGGTCAGCGCCTTGATCCGGCCACAAACTAACTTCCATCAAGTTTCCGCAATCGAACTTAACGCGGTAGCAGCACCGTATCGCGGGCGATCGGATCGGTCTGGGGATGGTCGAGCGTGAAGTGCAGCCCCCGGCTTTCCTTGCGTTCGAGCGCGCAGCGCACGATCAGCTCCGCCGCCTGAACGAGGTTGCGCAGCTCGATCAGGTCGGTCGTCACCCGGAAGCTGCCGTAGTAATCGTCGATCTCCGATTGCAGCAGGCGGATACGGTTCGCCGCACGCTCGAGCCGCTTGGTCGTGCGCACGATCCCAACGTAGTTCCACATGAAGCGGCGAATCTCGGTCCAGTTCTGCTTGATCACGACCTCTTCGTCCGAATCGGTCACCCGGCTCGCGTCCCACGGGCGGATTTCAGGCGGGGCGTCGAGTTCGTCCCACATCGACAGGATGTCGCGCGCCGCCGCCTCGCCGAACACGAAGCATTCGAGCAACGAGTTCGACGCAAGGCGGTTCGCCCCGTGCAGCCCGCTCTCGATACATTCGCCCGCCGCCCACAGGCCGGGCAGATCGGTCCTCGCGAACAGGTCCACCAGAACCCCGCCGCAGGTATAGTGCTGCGCGGGCACGACGGGGATCGGCTGGGTGGTCATGTCGATCCCCAGTCCCAGCAGCTTCTCGTGGATCGTGGGGAAATGCTCGCGCACGAATTCGGGCGGCTGGTGGCTGATGTCGAGATGGACGTAGTCGAGCCCGAAACGCTTGATCTCGGCGTCGATCGCGCGCGCCACGACGTCGCGCGGGGCCAGCTCCAGCCGTTCGGGATCGTAGAATTCCATGAAGCGCTTGCCGGTCCGCGGGTTGATCAGCCGTCCACCCTCGCCCCGCACCGCCTCGGTCACGAGGAAGTTCTTGACCTCGAGATTGTAGAGGCAGGTCGGGTGGAACTGCATCATTTCCATGTTGGCGACACGCGCGCCGCCGCGCCACGCCATCGCGATCCCGTCGCCGGTGGCCCCCCGCGGAGCCGTGCTGAACAGGTAGCAGCGCCCCGCGCCGCCCGCCGCGAGCACGGTCGCGCGCGCGACATGCGCCTCGACCTCGCCCGTTTCCTCGTTGAGCGCGTAGGCGCCCCACACCTGGCCCGCGCCCGAATATCGCAGCTCGTGCCGCCCGGTGATCAGGTCGATGCAGGTTCGCCCCGGCAGCAGGGTGATGTTGGGGTTTTCCTCGGCGGCTTTCAGCAGCGCGGACTGTACCGCCCAGCCGGTCGCGTCGTTCACATGGACGATCCGGCGGTGCGAATGGCCGCCTTCGCGCGTCAGGTGCAGCGCGCCGCTTTCCTTGTTGAAGGGCACGCCCAGTTCGATCAGCCGGTCGATCGCGTGCGGCGCGCGCTCGATCACGAATTCCACCGTGTCGCGATCGTTCAGCCCCGCGCCCGCCACCATAGTATCCCGGATATGATCCTCGAACGTGTCGCCCGCGTCGAGCACGGCGGCGATGCCGCCCTGCGCCCACGCCGTGCTACCTCCGGTGAGCGTGCCCTTGGCGAGCACGAGCACCTTCTTTTCTTCGGCAAGAGCCAGCGCTGCGGTGAGGCCCGCCGCACCCGACCCGATGATGAGGACGTCGTGGGTTTCGGTCATGTCCCGTCTCATGGCGGGCACGGTGCCCTGCTGCAAGATTTTGCTTGATCGCCGGACGTTTGCGTTGTGCAAACCGGCGATGGACCCGGAACGGCGAAAACAGCTCGAGGAACGCCGCGCAGCCTTGCGTGAGGCCCCGCCCCGACGCGTCGAAGGCACGATCATCCCGCGCCTCACGGAACGCGGCGTCCCGCACGAGCCGCGCTTCGATGGAATCTGGACCCCGCCCTATATCCGCGTCGCGGGCAACGGAGTGTGGTGGCCCGACAGCCCCGAGCCGGCGGACATCGATCACTGCTGGCTGAATGACGAGGTCGATCCCAAGGGCACTCTGACCGCTCAGTTGCGCGTCGATGTGATCCGCCGGATGATCGAAAGGGCGACCGCTCCTGATACCGAGATCCGATTCGGCTACGACACTGGATTCGAAACCGACGTGGCGCTCCGGGCGAGCGATGCGATCGCCAATCTCGACGTGCTGCTCGATTTCGGATGGACGATCTGGATCACCGGTTACCCGGAGAACTGGCTGATCGAGATGAACCGTGACGACATCGCGCGGCTGGCGCTGCCGCCCGAATTGTCGCCCGAAGAGGACGCCCGGTTAGACGCGCTGGCGCAGCTCTACGCGTTTCCGCTGTCCCAAACGCTCGCCGACCTTGGCATCGAGCACGAGCTTGTCCGCGACGATGACCCCCGCCATCCCCGGCGGCCGCGCCATGTCTACAACGACAAGCGGGGGATCGAGAAAGAAAGCCTGAAGAAAGTCGTCGATCCGAGTGACATCGACGCCTTGCAGGCGCTGGTGAGCACTTTCGTGGAGGCGCGCTGCGAGGGCGACGCGACGTTGGTCGCCACAGTGGGCATGTACGGCGTGCCGCACAACCGCACCGGGTCACCCTACGTCCTCATGCCCCGTACCGCGCTGGCGCCCGCATTCCATTCGCTGGTGGCGATGGGCTATCGCGAGATCGAGCAGGAGCCGCTGGCCGGGGTGTCGCTGAGCCACATCGAACTTTGGTGCACCACGGAAAACTGGCTGCTTACCGTCGATTTCGCCGATCCCTACTGGAAAATCCGCGCCTGGGGCTGAGCCCCCGCGTCACGTATCCATTGCTGCGATCGGTCCGCGGATCAGGCGGCCCTGGCGGTGGTCGAGCCCGGCGTGGAGACTGCCCCGGCGCGCGCTTCCGCAGCGTCTTCGACGGGCGTCTCTTCCCCCTCGATACAGGTACGGTTCCGGCCCTTGGCCTTGGCCGCGTAGAGCCGCCTGTCGGCCAGCCTGATGCACGCGTCCGTCAGGCCGCCGGTCTCGCCGGGCATGGCGATGCCCGCGCTGAAACGAACCCGGTAACCGGGCGCGAAGTCGAACACTTCCTGCGCAGCTTCGGTTCGCACGCGCTCTATGATCTGCCTCGCTTCCTCCAGCCCGGTCGCGGGCAGTACGACGAGAAACTCCTCGCCGCCCCAGCGGCCGACGATGTCGGTCGGGCGCAGGCACCGCTCCACCACCCGGGCGAAGTCATTGAGAATCCTGTCGCCCGCATCGTGGCCGAAGGTATCGTTCCACCATTTGAAGTGATCGATATCGAGCAGCACGAACGAAGCGCGTGGTTGGGTCGCCCCGACGTTACGCAACGCCTGGTCCATTTTTTCCAGCGTCGCGCGCCGGTTGCCGAGGCCGGTAAGCGGATCGGTCATCGCCAGGCGGCGGAAGCGGCGACGGTGCCGCAGCAGGAAGAAGATCAGCGTGCCAAGCAGCGCAAGAGTGGTGACGGCCCCGACGATCACCGCGATCGCCAGCCGCAGCCGTGCATCGCTCGCGCGTTCCTCGCTCATCAGCCGATTTTGCAGTTCTTCGGTCTGGAAACGTGCCTGCAACGCGTTGACCCCGCTTTGCAGTTCTTCCTCGCGCTGTTCCGCCTGGGCGACGCTCGCGCGGCGCATGTCGGCATAGGCTTCGGCGTTGCGGCCGAGCATCGAAAGCGCTTTCGCGCGCGTCTGTAGCGCGAGGATCCAGTCTTCGTGCGACGCTTCACCCTTGCCCTCGGCAATCTGCGGGTCGAGCAGCGCGACGGCCCTTGCCGGGTCGCCCCGTTCGGCGAGCAGGTCCGCCATCAGCGCCGTTGCCGGCAGGGCCATGCGCTCTCCCTCCCTGGCGAGCGAGGCGTACACCCGTTCGCACTCGGCGCCCGCTTCGACGATCCTGCCGCCTTCGTAGGCGGCCTGGCAGACGCCCAGCAGCGCATAGTCGACCGCATAGTCGTTTCCGTAGGTGCGGGCCTGGTCCGCTGCGGCCTTGAAGTCGGCCATCGCCGCGCGGGCATCGCCATCCTCCAGCTCGGTATAACCGCGCAGGACAAGCTCATTCGATGCAAGGTCGCTCATCCCCGTCTTCAGATAGGTGTCGAGCGCTTCGGAGTGCAGCTGCCGCGCATAAGGAAAATCGTGCCCGGACGAGACGAGGTAGGCGAGCATCGAGGCGGCGTTCGCGTGCGCCAGCGACTCCTTGTCCGCCGGGCTGTTGCGATAGGCCTGCGTCGCGTAGACGAAGGCATTGCGCTGATCTTCGAGCAGGGCATAGTGAAACGACAGGTCGACCCCGCGGCAGGCCTTCGCCTTGCTTCCGTCGGGAAGCGCCCGATAATCGCGCACGATCGAGGAGAGCGCGCTGCGCTTTGCGGGGCCGTTGTCGAGCTTGTGGAGATCGGCCAGGCGCACCATCAGGTTTGCCGGATCGCCCGAGGGAAATCCGCTCGCCGCACCGCGCGCCTTTTCAAGCGCGCCTGCTGCAGGTTCCCCGCTCATCGTCAGCGCGACCCACTGGGCGAGATAAAGTTCGGCCATGCGGCGTTTGTCGGTGGGGTCGGTGGCGGATATCTGCCGCGTGATCAGGTCGACCGCGCGATCGGGGTCGCGCCCGGTCTCCAGTTCCGCGCGCATGATGACGGGATCGAGACTGCCAACGCATCGCGCCGATGCCGGCCCTGCAACAATGGCGCAAAGCAGTGCGGCGAGGATCGTGGCGACGGCGGGCAGCTGCGCCAAAATCCTGGAAAAGGGCACAATTTTCGTCACATGGTCGCATTAACGACGATCCATTGACCAATGGTTATCGCTGTGGCGACGATACCCTGGCCTTTAGGCCTAGCCCGCGCCCGTCAGCTGCACGAAAACGTCTTCCAGATCGGGCTCCAGCGTCGAGACGTCCTCGATCGCGTAACCGTGGCCCTGCACGATGGTCAGCACCTGGCCGGCAGTCATCTTGTCGCGATCATAGGCGATTTCGAGCGTACGCGGCGCGGTCACTTCGGCGCGGGTGAACGCCTCGTCCATCGGCGGGCCTGCCAGGTCCTTGTCCACTTCCAGCCGGATGATCTTCTCGCGCGCCATGCCGACGAGTTCGCGGGTCGGCTTGTCCGCGATCAGTTCGCCATGGTTGATGATCGCGATCCGGTCGCACAACTGCTCGGCTTCTTCGAGGTAGTGCGTCGTCAGCACCACGGTGACGCCCTGCTGGTTCAGCTCGGTCACCAGTTCCCACAATTGCCGCCGCAGCTCGACATCGACGCCCGCAGTCGGCTCGTCGAGCACGAGGATCGGCGGCGAATGGACCATCGCCTTGGCGATCAGCAGGCGACGCTTCATCCCGCCCGACAGCGTCCGGGCATAGGCGTCGCGCTTGTCCCACAGGTGGACCGCCTTCAGCAGTTCCTCGCTGCGTCGCTCGCTTGCCGGAATGCCGTAGAAACCGCCCTGGTTCTCCAGCACCTCGAACGGGGTGAAGAACGGGTCGAACACGATTTCCTGCGGCACGATGCCGATCGCGCGCTTGGCGTTGCGCGGGTTCTTGGCGGTGTCGAAACCCCAGATTTCCGCGCTGCCGCTGGTCCGTGTGACCAGCCCTGCGAGGATATTGATCAGCGTCGACTTGCCCGCGCCATTGGGGCCGAGCAGGCCGAAGATGCCGCCCTGCGGGACATCGAAGCTGACGCCTTTGAGCGCCAGCTTGCCCTCGCTCTCCCCTTTGGCGGGGGCATAGCGCTTGGTCAGGTTCTGGATCGAGATCGCGGGCCGGGTCGTCATGCGATCCGCCCTAATGCGCGCCTGCGTGCTTGGCCACAGCTTTGGCAGCCTTATCGGGACTTGCCGCAAACGGGCCACGAGGATATGCGCGCTGCCATGTCGATTCCGCCGCCAGAAATCTCCAAGGTCACCGCCCGCCGCGTGTGGTGCGATGGCGCCACCGACATCCGCAGCGGCGAGAATTACCGTCCGGCCGCGCTCGGCCATCCCAAGATCTATCTCGAAATCGACGAGCACGGCTACGTCGATTGCGGCTATTGCGACCGGCGCTTCGTGCTCGAAGGCGGGCCAGCCGACGGAGTGGACCAGGCCGCGCTGCGCGATATCAGCGAAGGCGCCGATCCGGGTCACCCGTGAGCCGGTGCGATCGCCGCGCCGCGCGCGAAAGTCAGCGATCATTCACCTGCTTTGTGATCTACTTGTCCGCATAAAACATGCCTGCGAGCGATGCCATGCGGGCTTCGCTCCTTCTCGCAGGCCCCAATGCGGACGAAGGATCGACCCCATGACGTTCAAACTCGCCACACTCGCCACACTTGGCCTCGCAGCCCTTGCGGTGACTGCCCCTGCCAGCGCCGAACAGTCGAAAGGCGACGAACAGCTCGCCAAGCTGCTCGAAGGCCGGGTCGCGGGCGAGCCGACCAGGTGCGTGCCCAGCCACGTGAACGCGCGCATCTACATGATCGACAAGACCGCGCTGGTGTATGACGCGGGGCGGACGATCTACATCAATTACACCGCCCACCCCGAAGCGCTCGACAGCAACGACATGCTGGTGATCAGGGACGCGACACCCTCGTTCTGTCGCACGTCGCGGGTCGAGATGCGTCGCTCCTACGCCAGCGATTCGCTGGGCTACCCGATCTTCCTGACCGACTTCATCCCCTACAAGCGCGCGCCCGACTGACGTCGCTGACAAGGGTGTCGGCGGGGCCGTTTCAGGCGGCCTTCGCCCGCCCGGTCTTGCAGAGCGACTGGGCAGGGCACGCGGGGCAATCCGTGCTGCTCGGTCGGCAATAGGCACGCCCGATTTCCTTCATCAGCAGGTGATGCTCGTCGTAGTCGGCCGCGCTCCATTCGGGCGGCATCACGGGCATGATCGCCGCATAGGCGCGGCTCGTATCGGCCCTTGGCGGAACCAGACCCATGCGCTGGAGCACACGGCGATGGTGCGAATCGAGCACCATCGCCTTGCGGTCCAGCGTAGAGGCATTGACCACCCCCGCCGCGATCTTGCGCCCGACGCCGGGCAGCGTTTCGAGCCACGCCATCGCCGCATCGGTCTTCATCGCTTCGAGATGCGAGAGGTCGACGGCGCCACGCCGCACGACCAGGTCGGTCAGGCAGGCCTTGAGCCGCTCGCCCGCGACATTGGGATAGGTCTGGGTCGCAAGATCAGCCTGCAAGTCTTCGAGCGCAGCCGCCGCCACCGCCTCCCAACTTCCGTATCTCGCCAGCAACCGGTCGGTCGCCGCGTTGGAAACCTCCGACCGCGTGCGCGCACCGATCACCCCCTGTACCAGCACCCACTCGGGCGCGCGCCGCTCCCTCGGAGCCCGCTCGATCCGCCCGAACCGCTGGATCAGCAGCGGCTGGAGCCGGCGAAGCGTGTCGGTGCGCGGATCCTCGCCGAGGGGGAGTTGCATGGCGCGTCAGATATCGATCGCGATCTTGCCGAAGTGCTTCTGGTCCTGCTCGTGGCGGAAGGCCTCGGCCAGATCGGCGAGCGCGAAACGGTCCGAGATGACCGGCTCCATTTCCGTGGCCTCGATCGCGGCGATCATCCGCAGCTGCATCGCGCGGCTGCCCACGGTCAGCCCCTGCAGCCGCCCCATCTTGCGCATCAGCGCGGCGGTTTCGACCTCGCCCTTGCGGCCCGTGAGCACGCCGATCAGGTGGATATGGCCGCCGGGCCGGATCGCGTCGATCGCCTGGTTCACCGTGCCCGGCCCGCCGACCTCGACCACATGATCGACGCCGCCCTTCGACCAGTCGAACGCCTCGGCGCCCCACTCGTCGGTGCTCTTGTAGTTGATCGTGTGATCGGCACCCAGCTCGCGCGCCCTCGCCAGCTTGTCGTCCGAACTGGAGGTGATGATCACCCGCGCACCCGCCGCCTTGGCGATCCGCAGCGCGAACATGGAGACGCCGCCGGTGCCCTCCAGCAGCACGGTCTGGCCCGCCTGCAGGTTGCCGTCCTCCATCAGCGCACGCCACGCGGTCAGCCCGGCACACGGCAGGCACGCCGCCTGCGCGAAGTCGAGATTTTCGGGCATCCGGGTGAAGGCGCGCGCGGGCTTCACCACCTTTTCGCAGGCGAACCCGTCGATCCCGTCGCCCGGCGTGGTCTCGAAGCTGCCCATCGGCGGGCGCCCGTCCTGCCACTCGGGGAAGAAGACCGACATCACCCGGTCGCCGACCGCGAACTCCTCGACACCCTCGCCCACCGCCTCGACCTCGCCCGCGCCATCGGACAGCGGAATGCGCCCGCCCTCGGTCGGGATCATCCCCGCGACGACCGCATAGTCGTGAAAGTTGAGCGAGGAGGCATGCAGCTTCACCCGCACCTCGCCAGGGCCGGGTTCGCCCGGAGTGTCGATGTCGACGACCTCGAGCGAGTCGAGACTGGCGGGATTGCAGACTTTGACGGCTTTCATGGGGGAGCTCCGTTGCTTCGGGGGTTTACCGAGGCAACGCAGCAGGGCGCGGATCGGTTCTGTTTTCTCGCTCGGAAGTTCACCATGGCCTTGATTGAGACAGAAGCAATTCGAAGTCACCTGCTGCTAAGCAGAATGCGCAATTCTATCAATTAGCTGACTTGCCTGACGAGTATGCTGTTCAATCACAGAAATGTCTGGGAATTTTGCGTCGTGCGCTATGCGGTTTCTCAATCGCATTAAGTTCTCAATTTGAATGATCTCCTCCGATCTGAAACGACTCCTTGCACGCAAACTCTCAACAGCGTCACGCATATTCATTGCCAACGAAGGGTCTCGATCTTCAGCCAGCGCCTCAGGGAAGGCGTATTCGACTACCGCCATTTCTAGTTGGTGATAATAGTATAGAAATCGGTTAGCCGCTTCAAATTTCTCTATTTGTAGACGTTGGACCTCATCTCTCTCCTTCATCCACTTCGTCATAGCGAATGAAGCGACGGCGAGAATTCCACCGCCGAGAGACGCAATCGCCGCTATCAATTCCTCTGTGCTTAGATCGGTCAAAAATCTCGAAGCCAAGAGATAGCCAAGACCTAAGATAAAGCCCAAGGCTCCCAAGAACATATAAATAGTCAGAATAGATCTTAGCTGACTACCCCTACGTACTCGAATGTCGAGATCATGAAACTGAAATTCGCGTTCATCCATTAGCGCTCATCCTGCAAGTGAGCGATTGCACCCGCGAATAACGTGAAGACTAAAAAAAGAGCTGCTATCGCTATCTGCCAATAACTCTCCTTTAGTCCACTATTCAGTTGAGTCCCAAGTGCCAGTGCGCCCAACGGGAAAAACATCGCTGCTAATCCTCTAATGACTCTTTTCCGCTTAAACCTCGGCCCACGACGAAATACGAATAATGCGTCTTGCACCATGATTGATGTCACTTGCGGTGGCGCCTTAGTGCCGTTCTGGCCAGATTCGAGGCGAGTAACCTCATTTGCCAGGTCCAGCGCAAATTCCTCAACAGCAGCTTCGTAGGCGGCCTCAGCCGCCGGATGAAACCCACGTTTCTTGGTGTCTGGAAGAGTGACCATTCCGTAGAGCTAACTATTTCTAACACCGATGTCCAAGGCAATAGATTAATCTATACCGGAGGCCGACCGACGAGATACTCTTTCTCCAATTAACTAGCCATCCATCCTATTCCCGCCCTTCGACGATCTTCACGCTTAGCTCTCCCACCGCGCCGATCAACATCAGGAACGATCCGATGATAAACCCCCACACACCGATGGTCTTGCAAGCTTCGAAGGCGGGCAGGAAAAGGATGCCGCCCACGAAGAACAGCACGTTGCCCACCGGGCCGAGCGAGGTGTGTATTCAGCCGAAATCCGTGACGATCAGACGCAGCGTGTCGCTCATCGATTAGCGCCGATCACTCCCATTCGATCGTGCCGGGCGGCTTGCTGGTGTAATCGTACACCACCCGGTTGATCCCGCGCACCTCGTTGACGATGCGGGTCGCCACGCGGCCGAGGAACGCGCCGTCGAACGGGTAGACATCGGCGGTCATCCCGTCGGTGCTGGTCACGGCGCGCAAGGCACAGACGCTGTCGTAGGTGCGCCCGTCGCCCATCACGCCGACGGTCTTCACGGGCAGCAGCACGGCGAAGGCCTGCCAGATCGCGTCGTAGAGACCTGCGTTGCGAATTTCCTCGAGGTAGATCGCGTCCGCCTTGCGCAGGATGTCGCAGCGTTCCTTGGTCACTTCACCGGGAATGCGGATCGCGAGGCCGGGCCCGGGGAACGGGTGGCGCCCGACGAAGATGTCGGGCAGGCCCAGCTCGCGGCCCAGATCGCGCACCTCGTCCTTGAACAATTCGCGCAGCGGTTCGACCAGCTTCATGTTCATGCGTTCTGGCAGGCCGCCGACATTGTGGTGCGACTTGATCGTCACCGAAGGCCCGCCGGTGAAAGAAACCGACTCGATCACGTCGGGGTAGAGCGTCCCTTGTGCGAGGAAGTCCGCGCCGCCGATCCTGTTCGCTTCCTCCTCGAAGACGTTGATGAACTCGCCGCCGATGAACTTGCGCTTCTTTTCGGGGTCGGTCTGGCCGGCGAGGCCCGCCATGAAGCGTTCCTCGGCATCCACCACCACCAGCGGGATGTTGTAGTGGTCGCGGAACATCGTCTCGACTTGTTCGCGCTCACCCTGCCGCAGCAGTCCGTGGTCGACGAAGACGCAGGTCAGCTGTTCGCCGATCGCCTCGTGGATCAGGATCGCGGCGACCGAGGAATCGACCCCGCCGGAAAGCCCGCAGATGACCTTAGCATCGCCCACCTGCTCGCGGATTTCGGCGATCTTGGTCGCGCGGTATTCGGCCATGGTCCAGTCGCCCGAGAGGCCGCAGACATGGCGCGCGAAATTGGCGAGCAGCTTCGCGCCATCCGGCGTGTGAAACACCTCGGGGTGGAACTGCGTGCCGTAATAGCGGCGATCGTCATCGGCGATCAGCGCAAACGGGGCCCCGTCGCTGGTGGCGACGATGCGGAAGCCTTCGGCGAACTGCGTCACCTTGTCGCCGTGGCTCATCCACACCTGATGCCGCTCGCCGACGTTCCACAGCCCTTCAAACAGGACGCAGGGCTCGGTCACGGTCAGGAACGCGCGGCCGAATTCGCCGCCCTCGCCCGTCTCGTGCCCCGGCTTCACCTCGCCGCCGAGCTGGGTGGTCATCACCTGCTGACCGTAACAGATGCCGAGGATGGGAAGCCCCGAATCGAACAGCACCTGCGGCGCGCGCGGGCTGCCTTCGTCGCACACGCTGGCGGGCGATCCGGAGAGGATGATGCCCTTCGGCTTCATCCGCTCGAACGCCTCTTCGGCCTGGCTGAACGGCGCGATCTCGGAATAGACGCCCGCCTCGCGCACGCGGCGCGCGATCAGCTGGGTCACCTGGCTGCCGAAATCGACGATGAGGATGGAATCGGGGAGATGGTCTGGCTGCATGGCCGTGCGGTAAGTCCTGCCCCGCAGCCTGTCCAGCGGGCCACTAAGCTTGCGCTAACCTGTCAGGAGCCTATGCCAGCCCAGACAGCAGGAGACCGTCATCGCCAATCACAAATATTCGGAATTCATGCCGGCGCGCCACGCCATCCATTTCCCCAAGCAGCCGAGCCACGATCTCGGCCAGAACGAAGCGTTCTTTTTCCTCACGGAAGATGGTGAGACCCGGCGCATCAAGTTTCACGACTACGACGCGATCTACAACCGCCCAGGGCTTTACGAGCAATTGTTCTACGAGCGGCTTCGGTGTCAGTCGCCCGAAGTGGTCGTCTCGCGACTGACCGGCGCAATGGAACATGCCGGCGAATCGATCCAGACGCAGCGCATTCTCGATCTCGGCGCAGGCAATGGCATCGTGGCGCAGGAACTCGACCGGATAGGGGCGTCGCGCGTCGTGGGGCTCGACATTATCCCCGAAGCGCGCACCGCGGCGCTACGCGACCGGCCTGGCGCTTACGATGAGTATCTGGTGGCGGATATGACCGCGCTCAGCGAAGAGCAACGGAGCTCGCTGGCCGAATGGCAACTGAGTGCCGTCACCTGCGTCGCCGCACTTGGCTTTGACGACATCCCTGCGCCGGCCTTCGTCACCGCGATGGAAGTGATCTCCGAAGACGGTTGGATCGCGTTCAACATCAAGACCGATTTTCTTAAAGGCGGGTCGGGCGGCGACTTCGCCGACTTCGTGAAGCTGCTGCTGGCCGAAGACCTGATCGAGTTGCACCATATCGAACGCTACCGACACCGGCTTTCGATCGACGGGGACTGGCTTGAATACTACGTCATAGTCGGCAGAAAGCGCGGTGCGCTGCCGAAAAAAGTGCGCGAGGCATTCGGCTGAGCGGCACCTTTGCTTGACTTGCATAAAAGTGCACAGACCTGCGGGTTTTCTCACTTTCATATAGTGAGGTGTAAGATTATTTCGCCTCCCGAGCCGGCGGCGGATCGTCCTCTCCCCCCCCTGATCCGCCCCCGGCCTTCCTCCTCGGTGACATGTCTCGCGGCCCCTCCCCCCCCGGCCGCGGATGCACCTCCGGCCCGCTTGCCACCCCCGGCAGGCGGGCCTTTCACTTTATGGCGATCATGCCTGCTCGACCGGGCGCGCCGCGCCTGCCATACCCGCCGTGAGAGGTTGCACGGGAGGATACGGATGAGGTGCTGGCTGACAGGCGGCGCGCTGTGCGCGAGCATGCTGATGGGCGTGGCGGGCAACGCGCAGGAGCGCGCGCCGACGATGCTGGCGATCTTCGCGCATCCCGACGACGAACTGGTTGTCGCCCCTGCTCTGGCCGATGCTGCGGCGGACGGGGTTGAAGTCACGGTGATCTACGCCACAAGCGGCGATGCCGGGCCGGGCGTTTCCGATTTCGAGAAGGGCGCCGAGCTCGCCGCTGCCCGCGAGGCGGAGGCGCGCTGTTCCTCGCGCGCGCTCGGCCTGAAGGAGCCGGTGTTTCTCGGCTATGGCGATGGCACCTTGTGGGAACAGGCGCAGTCGAAGGATGGCGCGGCAAGCCCCCTCGAAGCCGAGCTGAGCGCGCTGATCGAATCGTACGGCCCCGCCTCGATCATCACCTGGGGGCCCGACGGCGGCTATGGCCATGCCGACCATCGCATGGTCAGCGCTCTGGTGACCGAGATCGTCCAGCGGATCGATCACGATCCCACCGCGCCGCTGGTGCTGTTCCCCGCGATCGCGAACGGCACGCTTCCCCCGGTACCCGAAATGCAGCGCTGGGCCACGACCGATCCCAAGCTGATCAACGCGCGCGCCGAATACGACGAAGCGGAGCTTGCCCGCGCCGCCGAGGCCGCCAAATGCCACGCGACCCAGTTCGACGACGCGACGCGCGCAGGGATGGTGCCGCTTTTCGACCAGTCGATATGGGCGGGCGCGGTCAAGTTTCGCCGCGCATTTCCCTAGGCCCCTGCACCCTTCGACGATCAGCATTCGACCACGTTGACCGCCAGCCCGCCCTGGCTCGTTTCCTTGTACTTGTTGCTCATGTCGAGCCCGGTCTGGCGCATCGTCTCGATCACCTGATCGAGACTGACGAGGCTTTCCGCGCCCGTCCGGTGCAGCGCCAGCCGCGCGGCATTGACCGCCTTGACGGCGCCGATCGCGTTGCGTTCGATGCACGGCACCTGCACCAGCCCGCCGACCGGATCGCAGGTGAGGCCGAGATTGTGCTCCATCCCGATCTCGGCTGCCGAGGCGACCTGCACGGGGCTGCCGCCCCAAAGCGCGGCAAGGCCGCCCGCCGCCATCGAACAGGCTACCCCGACCTCTCCCTGACAGCCCATCTCGGCGCCCGAAATACTCGCGCGCTGCTTGTACAAAAGGCCGACCGCCCCTGCGGTGAGCAGGAACAGCCGCCGCTTCTCGATGCAATCCTCGTCCTCGGCGGTCTTGCAATAGAAGCGGATGACCGAGGGGATGATCCCCGCCGCGCCATTGGTGGGCGCGGTGACGACGCGGCCCCCGGCGGCGTTCTCCTCGTTCACCGCCATCGCGTAGCAGTTGAGCCAGTCGAACAGCTGCTCGCGCTCATTCGACATGGGATTGCCCGAAAGCTTGTCCCACAGGTCGGGTGCACGGCGCTGCACCTTGAGGCCGCCGGGCAGGATGCCGCGCTGGGTCAGCCCCCTATCGATGCACTGGTCCATCGCGGCGGCGATCCGGTCGAGCCCGGCAATCGTCTCCTCGCGCGGACGCATCGCGTCCTCGTTGGCAAGGATCAGCTCTGCGACGGAGAGATCATGCTCGGCACACAGTGCGAGCAGTTCCTTCGCCGAGCCAAAGGGATGCGGCACGTCCGCGCCCGCTTTCACCCGGTCGTCCTTCGGCGGCCGGCGCAGCTGCGCTTCGGACGCGACAAAGCCGCCACCGGTGGAGAAATAGGTCCGCTCAAGCAGGGTGCCGCCCGCCTTGTCGAAGGCACGCAGGACCATCCCGTTGGGATGCAGATCGGGGATGATGTGCCCGGCAAGGTCGATGTCGGCCTTGGGATCGAAGGCGATCTCGCGCTTGCCGCCCAGCATCAGCCGGTTCGTTTCGCGAATGCCGGCGAGCGTGTCCGCCGCCTTGTCGGGATCGGTCCGGTCGGCCTGGAAGCCTGCCAGCCCGAGGATGCTCGCGTCGACGGTGCCGTGCCCCACCCCGGTCAGCGCGAGCGAGCCCTGCAATTCCACCGCCACCCGCGCGACCTTGTCGAGCCCGCTGGCCTTTTCCAGCGCCCGAACGAAACGCCGGGCGATACGCATGGGGCCGACCGTGTGCGAAGAGGACGGACCGATCCCGATCCGGAAGATGTCGAGTACAGAGAGCATGGGGCGCGGATGGGGCAGCCCTTCCGCTACGTCAATCGCTACCCGCCGCCGAGCGAGCCGAGCAGGAAGGCGAGCACCGCACCGATCGCGGTAGCAATTCCCGCCCAGTAATCGTCTTCGCGAAACGCCTGCGGGAAGACTTCGATCGCAAGGCTCGCGATCACCGCCCCTGCGGCAAAGCACCGGATTGCGCCCAGATGCGTCTCGCTCGCGCCCTCGAGCAGCAGGTTGCCCGCAATTGCCGCTGCGGAGAGCAGCACGGCAGTGCCCGCCCACAGCGCGAAGATCTTGGCCCGCGACCGGCCGTCGCCGCGCATTTCCTTCGCACCGCCCGCCGCCTCGGGCAGGTTGGACAACAGGATCGATCCGGCCAGCGCGGCAACCTCCATCGGCCCCGCACCGATCAGCGCGACGCCCAGCGCGAGGTTTTCAGGGATACCGTCGAGCGTGATGGCAGCTAGCAATCCGCCGCCCGAGCCGCCGCCCCATTTTTCCTTCACCAGCCAGTCGGCCAGCGTAAACACGCCCGCGCCCGCCAGCACGGCGATCCCTGCAACCATCAGCGATCCGCGCTCTATCGAAGGCTGGATCAGTTCGCTGGTGACGGACAGCAGCAGCGCACCGCCCGCAAGTGCAACGAGGAAGCCCTCGGTCTTCTTTCCCAAGGGCGCGTAAAGTCCCCAGGCGGCACCGAGCAGGAGCGCTCCGGACACCACCGCCACCACGATCAGCGTCATCATCATCACCCAACCTACGCACGTCCGCTGCAGATGTGCCCGCGCGGCGCCATACCCCGTGGAAAAGCCTGCAATTTCGCCATGTTTCGTTTGGGTTTCAGGCGCCGTGTGCCTATATTCGCCCGATGGACGAGAACACGAGAAACGGCCGGAATACCGGCGAATATGGTGCGGATTCGATCAAGGTGCTCAAGGGCCTCGACGCGGTCCGCAAACGCCCCGGCATGTATATCGGCGATACCGACGATGGTTCGGGCCTACACCACATGGTGTTCGAGGTGTCCGACAACGCCATCGACGAAGCGCTGGCGGGCCACTGCGATCTCGTCCTGATCGAATTGAACCCCGATGGCAGCGTCTCGGTGGAAGACAATGGCCGCGGCATTCCGGTGGACATGCACAAGGGCGAGGGCGTCTCCGCCGCAGAGGTCATCATGACCCAGCTGCACGCGGGCGGTAAGTTCGAGAACACCAGCGACGACAATGCCTACAAGGTCTCGGGCGGCCTCCACGGCGTGGGCGTCTCGGTGGTCAACGCGCTCAGCGAATGGCTCGAACTGGTCATCTGGCGCGACGGCAAGGAGCACTGGATGCGCTTCGAACACGGCGATGCGGTCGCCAGCCTCGAAGTGCGCGGCGATGCGCCGCCGGTCGATTCGAACGGCGACGAGAATGGTCTGAAAAAGGGCACGCGCGTCACCTTCAAGGCCAGCGAGGAAACGTTCAAGAACGTCACCGAGTTCGATTTCGACAAGCTCGAGCACCGTTACCGCGAGCTCGCCTTCCTCAACTCGGGCGTGCACATCAAACTGCGCGACCGCCGGGGCGAGGATGTGCAGGAGCACGACCTGTTCTACGAGGGCGGGATCGCCGCCTTCGTCAACTATCTCGACCGCAACAAGGAAGCGCTGATCCCCGAGCCGATTTCGGTCTCAGCGGAGAAGGACGGCATCGGCATCGACGTCGCTCTCGAATGGAACGATTCCTATTACGAGAACGTGCTCGCCTTCACCAACAACATCCCGCAGCGCGACGGCGGCACGCATCTGGCCGCGTTCCGCACCGCGCTGACCCGCACGCTCAATAACTACGCCGCCTCCTCGGGCCTGCTCAAGAAAGAGAAGGTGAGCCTCAGTGGTGAGGACATGCGCGAAGGGCTGACCGCCATTGTCAGCGTGAAGCTGCCCGATCCCAAGTTCTCTTCGCAGACGAAGGACAAGCTGGTCAGCTCCGAAGTCCGCTCTCCGCTCGAAAGCCTGATGGGCGACAAGATGACCGAGTGGCTGGAGGAAAACCCGACCCACGCCAAGACCATCGTCCAGAAGATCGTCGACGCCGCCGCCGCGCGCGAAGCCGCGCGGCGCGCGCGCGAAATGAGCCGTAAGGGCGCGATGAGCGTCGCCAGCCTGCCAGGCAAGCTGGCCGACTGCCAGGAACGCGATCCGAGCAAGTGCGAACTCTTCCTGGTCGAGGGTGACTCGGCCGGTGGCTCCGCCAAGCAGGGCCGCGACCGCAAGACGCAGGCGATCCTGCCGCTCAAGGGCAAGATCCTGAATGTCGAGCGCGCGCGGTTCGACCGGATCATTTCATCGAAGGAAGTCGGCACGCTGATCCAGGCGATGGGCACCGGCATCCGCGACGATTTCAACCTCGAAAAGCTGCGCTACCACAAGATCGTCATCATGACCGACGCCGACGTCGACGGCGCGCATATCCGCACGCTGCTGTTGACCTTCTTCCACCGCCAGCTGCCCGAGATCGTCAAGGCCGGGCACCTCTTCATCGCGCAGCCGCCGCTGTACAAGGTCGCGCGCGGGCGCAGCGAGGTCTACCTGAAGGACGAGCGCGCGCTCGACCGCTACCTCGTCGCCGAAGGGCTGCAAGACCGGGTGCTCGACAGCCCGACCGGCGTGCGCGCCGGGGCGGACCTTTCCGCGCTGGTCGATCACGCGCTGCGCATGCGCAACCTGCTCGCCTATGCGCCGCGCAAGTACGACACCGCGATCGTCGAGACGTTGGCCATGGCAGGCGCGTTCGATCCGGAAAACCTCGCAGCCGCCGACGCGCTCGACCGCGCGGCTGCGCGCCTCCAGATGGGCGACACCGAAGCCAAGTGGAGCGGCGAGCGTTCGCCCGATGGCGGGATCATGCTCAGCCGCCTGTGGCGCGGCGTGACCGACACGCACCTGATCGAGGAGAAATTCCTCGAAAGCGCCGAAGCGCGCAAGCTGCACAAGGTCGCCGCCGAGAACCTCGACGCCTACGAAAGCGCGGCGAAGCTGGTGAAGCCGAGCGCGGTCGAGGAAACTCCCGAAACCGACGGCGAGGACGATGGCGGCACGCCCGATCGCTCGGCCACGGCAGGCCAAGGCACGATCATCCGCCCGACCCAGTTGTTCGACGCGGTGATCGCGGCGGGGCGCAAGGGTCTGTCGGTCCAGCGCTACAAGGGTCTGGGCGAGATGAACGCGGAGCAGCTGTGGGAGACCACGCTCGACCCGGACAACCGCGCGCTACTGCAGGTGAAGATCGAGGATGCCGATGTGACCGACGAGATTTTCAGCCGCCTGATGGGCGACGTGGTCGAAACCCGGCGCGAGTTCATCCAGGACAATGCGCTGAACGTCGCGAACCTCGATATCTAGGCGGGCGCGCGCTCCCGCGCGCCGACCAGCAGCCCCCAGCCGCGCTCTTTCGGACGCACGCCGTTGAACAGCCACAGCGCCAAGGGGCTGCGGCGCAGCAGGCGATGCGCGGCGTAGGGCAGCACGAAGGCGGCAAGGCAGATCGCGCTCCACGACAGGAGCGGCGGGAGTGCCGCCCACACGCACAGGATCGCCAGCGCCACCACCACCGGGTGGTGCAGCAGGTAGATCGTGAAAGACGCGTCGACCAGCCGATCGATCCGGGCGGATGGCCGGTGTGCGATCTTCACCAGCAGCGCGAGGATGGTCTGCGTCAGGCACAACGATGCAAGCCCGTCGAACGCCAGATCGAGCGCGATGCCGATCCGCGACTGATCCTGCCACAGCCCTACATGCAGCAGCAGCGCGACCAGCCCGATGACCGCGACCGCCGGATCGAAGGAGGAAAACCTCCCCCACAAGGTGCGTGATCGGCGCAGCGCCACGCCGAGCGCGAAGAACGGCAGGTAGATGGCCAGCCTGCCAGGGTCGACGAACCCGCCGAGGAAGCTCAGGTCGCTGTGCAAGACGTGCTCCAGCGCGAACAGGGCGAGCTCGTAGGCCGCAAAGCCAAGGCCGAGCGTGATGACCCCAGGCACGGGCACGCGCCTGACCCGCACCACCAGCGGCCAGACTGCCGCGAGCATCAGGCACATCAGGATCAGGACGGGCAGAAACCAGAGGTGCGAGAGGAGATCGTGCGTCGCACCGCCATCGACCATGCGGGCAGGCGCGTTGGCGAGGATGGCCGCCTGCACCGGCACGATCGTCGCGATGCCGACCGCCAGAGGCAGGCCCAGCCTTTCGATCCGCCCCTTCAGCCATTCCCCGCGTGAACGCCGCTCCAGCAGCAGCGCGGCGAAGAAGCCTGCGATCACGAAGAAGCCCGGCATGCGAAAATCGCTGAGCACGGGCGGGATCAGGCTCAGCAGAGGATCGCTCGACCCGCTCATCACCAGCCAGTGTCCACCTGCAAAGGCGAGGCTCGCGTGGAAGGGAATGCCCAGCAGCATGAACAGCGCACGTGCGGCATCGAGATGGTGATAGCGCTGGGCGTCGGGGGCGGGGGCGGGGGCGGGTGCCGGGTGCATGAACCGCAATTGCACCGGAGGCGTGCGCAAGTCGCGCGCGTGGATCGGCCCGTCTCTTACTAGGACGAACCATTACCGAAACCTTTCCGCGTCCGCTCGACATGCCGGCAGCGAACGTCCACGGACCATCGCATGGGCCATGATGCGATCATACTGGGCGGCGGAGCTGCGGGATTGTTCTGCGCCGCGGTCGCCGGGCAGCGCGGGCGGCGCGTGCTGGTGCTCGAAAAGGCCGAGGCGGTGGGGAAGAAAATCCTCATCTCGGGCGGCGGGCGGTGCAATTTCACCAATCTGGGCGCCGGGCCCGACAACTACCTCTCTGCCAATGGCCATTTCGCCAAGTCCGCGCTCGCGCGGTACACCCCGCGCGATTTCCTCGACCTAATCGAGCGCTACGGGATCGCATGGCACGAAAAGACACTCGGCCAGCTGTTCTGCGACGGTTCGGCGAAGCAGATCGTCGCGATGCTGCTGGACGAATGTGCGAAAGGTGCGGTCGATGTCCGGGTCGGTCAGGAAATCCAACGGGTCGGGCGCGATGGCGACGGGTTCAGCGTCGAGGCGAACGGCGAGACGCACCGCGCGCCAGTGCTGGTGATTGCCACCGGCGGCCCTTCGATCCCGAAAATGGGCGCGACCGGCTTTGCCTACGATCTGGCGCGCCAGTTCGGCCTCAAGGTGGTCGAGCCGCGCCCCGCGCTCGTCCCGCTGACGCTGGGCGGGGAAGATGTGCTGTTCCGCGAACTGTCGGGCGTCTCCGCGCCCGTCGAAGCGCAGGCTGGCAAGGCGAAATTCCGCGAGGCGGCGCTGTTGACGCACAAGGGCCTCTCCGGCCCCGCGATCCTGCAGGCCAGTTCCTACTGGCGGCACGGCGAAGTGCTGCGGATCGACTTCCTGCCCGACCTGCCGCGCGGCTGGCTGATCGCGCGCAAGGGCGAGACTCCAAAGGCGAGCGTTACCGGTGTGCTGCGCGAGCACCTACCCGAACGGCTGGCCGATACGCTCGCCGGACGGCTGGGCCTCGAAGGGCCACTCCAGGGCCTCTCCGACAAGGCATTGCAGGCAGTGGAAGATCGCCTGCGCGGATGGCAATTCCACCCCAACGGCAGCGAAGGCTTCGCCAAGGCAGAGGTAACCGCAGGCGGCATTTCCACCGCCGAACTCTCCTCGCAGACGATGGAGGCCAAAAAGGTCCCCGGCCTGTTCGCGATCGGCGAGGCGGTCGATGTGACCGGCTGGCTCGGCGGCTATAATTTCCAGTGGGCCTGGGCCAGCGGCCATGCCTGCGGGCAGGCGATTTAGGGCATTGCTCTGGCAATTCTGCCCGCGCCGGGGCATCCTCCCGAACGGGTTGCACTGCCGGGAGGAGGCTATGGTCCGCCGTTTCGCTCGCTTGTTGACCGCCATCGGATTGCTGGCTGGAATGCCCGTCGCCGCGCTCGCGCAGGACACCGCCTGCCGCAATGGCGCATTTCCTCGCGAGCCGGGCTTTATCGAAGCCGTGGTCACCGCGCCTGGGCGAACCTTCTTCTATGCAGACATAAATGGTTGCCCCCCGCAAGGTGACTGCCGAACCAATTCCTACGTCATCGAGGGCGACCGGGTAATCGTTGGACGTTCCCTAGGCGAATTCGTCTGCGCCTATTACCCCTCGCCAGCCGGCGGGAGCGCGGGTTGGGTCCGCTACGAGGCGCTGCGGGTCTTTCCGGTCGACAGGAACCCCGGCCTTGCCAGTTGGGAGGGCAGATGGACTCGCGAAAACAATCCCGAAGTGACGATAACGGTCGAGGACGGCGAAGCGAAAATCATGGGCGTGGCTTTCTGGCCCGGGCGCCCCGAAACCACTGAGTGGCCCAGCATTCATATCGGTGAAATCGACGGGCGGCTCCATATCGAAGGGCCGCTGGCGAGCTATGCAGACGACAACTTGTGCGAGCTGGAGCTGACGCTGCTCGCCGACTTCCTCGTGATTTCGGACAATCGCCGCTGCGGCGGCGTGAACGTGACCTTCAGCGGGGTGTACACTCGCGCCCCATAGCGCACCTCACACCGCGATCGCAGGCAGGTAAGGCTCACCAAACACGGCCACCACGAAGCCGAGCGACGCGCCGATCCACGACCCGAAAAGCCATGCCCACCCAACACCGGCCCTGCGTGCGGACACGACCATGACCACCGCCAGCGCCGCGACCACGATCGCGGGAAGAGTCCATGTTCCCAGACCCGATAGCTCGCTGATCCGCGCCTCGTCGTTGGGCATCTGCAGGCTGATGATGGCCGCTAGCACCCGCATCATCAGCGCGCCGAAGACGATCGTCGGGCCGACGACCGCCCCGCGCGCGCTCATCGCCAGCCCGATCAGCGCCAGCAGCACCGTCACCAGTGGCCCGGCGGCATCGACGATGATCTGGTCGCGGATGCTTGTGGCACCGCCGGCCAGCGAAACGCTGTTCATCCGAATGACCGCGTCGTAGCCAAGCGTCTTGGCGGCGAGAAGGTGGCCGACTTCGTGCAACACCACGCACACGACCACGATGAGGAACGCCAACCCGATTTGCCTGAGTGCTATAGCCACCATTGTTTCCCCCCGGTTGCGATACTTGAAGGCACACCGCATCAAGCTGCGCGTCAAGCCGACCCGAGACCGGGGACGCTCACCCATCGACCGACTGCATCCCGGCGGAACATTGCGGGCGACGGGTCAGAGGAGTGCGGGCGGAGGCATTTTCCTACTCGCCCTTCGAGCGCTAGCATCGCCCCCGCTCTTTCGCATCGTCGTTGCCCGGACCCCCGACGCGCTGTCCTTCAGCCAAGAAAAAGGCACGATTCCGCTAAAGTGTCGCCTGCACCTATCCAAGCCTTTGAGAGGCAAGCGATTTTCCAGGGTGACACATGGGTGACACGTGTCACCCTACGTCAGCCATCGCGGTCACATCCGGAACACGCCGAAGCGCGGGCGATCCGCAATCGGGGCTTCGAGGCAGGCGGCGAAGGCGAGGCCCAACACATCGCGGGTCTGGACCGGGTCGATTACGCCGTCGTCCCACATCCGCGCGGTGGCGTAGTAGGGGTTGCCCTCGTCCTCGTATTTCTGGCGGATCGGGGCCTTGAATTCCTCGGCCTGTTCGTCGGTCCACGAGTCCGCGTCGCGGTGGACCGTGGCGAGCACCGAAGCCGCCTGTTCGCCGCCCATCACCGAGATGCGGCTGTTGGGCCAGCTGAACAGGAAACGCGGGGAATAGGCGCGGCCCGCCATGCCGTAGTTGCCCGCGCCGAAGCTGCCGCCGATCAGGATGGTGACCTTGGGCACGGTCGCGGTCGCCACGGCGGTGACCAGCTTGGCGCCATGCTTGGCGATGCCTTCCGCCTCGTATTTCCCGCCGACCATGAAGCCGGAGATATTCTGGAGGAACAGCAGCGGGATGCGCCGCTGGCACGCCAGCTCGATAAAGTGCGCGCCTTTGACGGCGCTCTCGGAGAACAGCACGCCGTTATTGGCGAGGATCGCCACCGGCATCCCCCAGATATGCGCGAAACCGCACACCAGCGTGGAGCCGTAATCCTTCTTGAACTCGTGGAATTCGCTGCCGTCGGTCAGCCGCGCGATCACCTCGTGCACGTCGTAAGGCGCGCGCACATCCTCGGGGATCAACGCGTAGAGGTCTTCCGCGTCGAACTTGGGCGGCACCGGCTCCTGAAGGTCGATATTGGTCGCCGCATCGGTGTTCGCTCCCAGATGGCTGACGATGTCGCGCACGATGGTCAGCGCGTGTTCGTCGTTCTCCGCCAGATGGTCGACCACGCCCGATTTCTTCGCGTGCAGGTCGCCGCCACCCAGATCCTCGGCGCTGATTTCCTCGCCCGTCGCGGCTTTCACCAGCGGCGGCCCGGCGAGGAAAATCGTGCCCTGATTGCGCACGATCACGCTCTCGTCGCTCATCGCGGGGACATAGGCCCCGCCCGCGGTGCAGGAACCCATCACGCAGGCGATCTGCGGAATGCCGAGGCTGCTCATCTGCGCCTGGTTGAAGAAGATGCGCCCGAAGTGATCCTTGTCCGGGAAAACCTCGGACTGGTAGGGCAGGTTCGCCCCGCCGCTGTCGACCAGATAGATGCACGGCAGGCGGTTTTCCTGCGCGATTTCCTGCGCGCGCAGGTGCTTCTTGACCGTCATCGGGTAGTAGGAGCCCCCCTTCACGGTCGGATCGTTGCACACGATCATCACCTGCCGCCCGGACACGCGACCGACACCGCAGATCATCGAGGCGCCGTTGACGTCGCCTTCGTACATGCCGTTGGCGGCAAGCTGCCCGATCTCGAGGAAAGGCGAACCCGGATCGAGCAACCGCTCCACCCTTTCGCGAGGGAGCAGCTTGCCCCGAGAGACATGCCGCTCGCGATGCTTTTCGCTCCCACCCAGCGCGGCCTCGGCCACCTTTTCGCGCAGCTCGTTCGCCAGCGCCTTGTTATGATCGAAGCGCGCCTTGGCATCGGGCGCTTCACGGTCGAGCATCGAGGTGAGTACGGGTGCGGTCATATATTCTACCTCAACGCTTCTTCACGAACTCGGCACGCAGGACGAGGCCCTTGATCCCGGGATACTTGCAATCGATCTCCTGCGGGTCGCCGGTCAGGCGGATCGACTTGATCAGCGTGCCCTGCTTCAGAGTCTGGCCCGCGCCCTTCACGTCGAGGTCCTTGATCAGCGTCACCTGGTCGCCGTCGGCCAACAGGTTGCCCACTGCGTCGCGCACCTCGACCGTGTCCGCCGCAGCCTGCTTCGCCGCCAGCTGCGAGGCGGGCATCCACTCGCCGCTTTCCTCGTCGTAAACGTAGTCTTCGTCGGCGCTCATTCTGACGGTCCTTCGAGATGCTCCGCGAAGAAGGGCATCACATGTTCTGCGAAACGCTCGTTCACGCGGTTTGTGTGATCGCCTTCGTAGAGTTCGAAATCGTAATCGACGCCGAACCGGTCGAGCTCTGCGCGCCAGATGCGGTTGCCTTCGAGGAGGAAGTCCTTGTCGCCGATATCCATCGCGAACCCGTCGAGCGTGGTGAGCGAGCGCAGGTGTTGCGGCAGGATCACCACCGGCGCGTTGGCGGCGATGCGCTGGTTGACCAGCGGGTCGATCGTGCCGTCTTCGCGCAGGCCGGTGTCGGCCTTGAGGAAGCCTTCGTCGGTCGGATCGGGCGACCAGGCGACCAGCGTGGAGATCGCGGCGAGCTGGAAGAACTCGGCATTCTCGACCTCTTCGGGGCTCATGCTCTCGATCTTCTGCGCCATCTCGGGCGTCATCACCGCCGGGTCGAGGCAGCAGGCGCTCATCATGTAAATGCTGGAGAAGATTCCGGGGTTCTTCAGCGCCACCCGCGCGGTGCCGTAGCCGCCCATCGAATGGCCGGACAATCCGCGGCTCGCAGCCTCGGGGATCGAGCGGTAATGGGCGTCGATCCAGTCGACCAGATCGTGCGCGACGAAGCCTTCGTAGTCGCCGACGGTCGGACCGGAGGAATAGAACGCGCCCTTCCACTTGGAGTCGCCGTTGGGCACCACCAGGATCATCGGGTGCCCCGCTGCGGCAGCCTTGTCGACCGCAGCGGTGAAGTCGATGTGATGTTTTGCGTAACGCTCGGGCGAACCCCAGTAGCCGTGTAGGAAATAGACCACCGGATAGCGGGCGTCCGGGTTCTCGTCGTAGCCCGGCGGGGTAATGACATAGACCTCGCGGTACATGGTGTTGGCTTCGAGGTTGCCTTCGATCGCAGGACTATCGACTCTGTCGATGTTGAGCCGCGCCGTCTCTTGCGCAGCAGCTGGCATGGCCAACGACGCTGCGAGACCCAGCGAAAGTGCAAGTTTCTTCAGCATCGTCGTTCCCCCTTAGCCGGCGGCCCCGATCAGCTCGCGGCCGATCAGCATGCGCCGAATCTCGTTCGTGCCCGCCCCGATGTCGAGTAGCTTGGCATCGCGCATATAGCGTTCCACCGGCCAGTCGAGCGTGTAGCCCGCCCCGCCCAACGCCTGCACGCTCTCCGCTGCGACCCGGAAGGCGTTCTCCGACGAGAGCAGGATCGCGCCCGCCGCGTCGAAGCGCGTGGTCTGGCCCGCGTCGCAGCTCTTGGCGACCGCGTAGGTGTAGGCGCGCGCCGATTGCAGCGCGACGTACATGTCCGCCACCTTGGCCTGCATCAGCTGGAACGACCCGATCGGCTTGCCGAACTGGGTGCGCTCACGAAGATAGGGGATCACGGTGTCGAGGCACGCCTGCATGATGCCGAGCTGAAGCCCGGCAAGCACCACGCGCTCGTAATCGAGCCCGCTCATCAGCACGCCCACGCCGCCACCGACCGGGCCCATAACGCGGTCCTCGGGCACGAAGCAGTCGTCGAACACCAGTTCCGCGGTGGGCGAGCCGCGCATGCCGACCTTCTCGATCTTCTGGCCGATCGAGAAGCCTTCGTCGTCCTTCTCGATCAGGAACGCGGTGATCCCGCGCGATCCGGCCTCGCTGTCGGTCTTGGCATAGACCACCAGCGTATCGGCGTAGGGCGCGTTGGTGATCCAGAACTTGGTGCCGTTCAGGCGGTAGCCGCCGTCGACCGCCTCGGCCTTGAGCTTCATCGAGACGACATCGGACCCCGCGCTCGCCTCACTCATGGCGAGCGAGCCGACGTGTTCGCCGGAGATCAGCGGACCTAAGTACTTCGCCTTTTGCTCCTCGTTGCCCCAGCGGCGGATCTGGTTGACGCACAGGTTGGAATGCGCGCCGTAGCTGAGCCCGAGCGAAGCGCTCGCCCGGCTGACTTCCTCGACCGCGATCACGTGCTCGAGATAGCCGAGGCCGAGCCCGCCATCGCTTTCGTCCACGGTGATCCCGTGCAGGCCCAGTTCGCCCATCTGCCGCCACAGCTCCTCGCGGGGGAACCAGTCTTCACGGTCGATCTTCTCGGCCAGCGGAGCGATCTGCTCGTCGGCGAAACGGCCAACGCTTTCGCGGATCATCTCCGCACTTTCGCCAAGCTGGAAGTCGAATTCGGGGGTCGCACGCATGCTGGACATTGGGGGCATCCTTCTCTTTCGCTGCCGCGCATAGCAACCCCGCTCGCCATCGCAAACCGGCGGCCCGACCAATCGGCGCAGAGGTTTGAGAGACTTAACAAAAATCATGCTTCGCGAAGCTTTTGTAGCGTTCGTCGCTGGGGCCCCTATATGGCGAAGCTGGAAGGGGAAGATGGACTCTCTCGTATCGAATCAGGGCCCGGGCATGAATCGCCCGGACGCGTCTTCTACGGTGGACGATCCGCGTGCGCGTGAGCTTGCACCGTTCGGGATCGATTCGCTCGAAGACGATCACGAGCTGCGCTCCATTGCCGATTTCGCCGCGCAGCTTTGCGGCACGCCCAGCGCCAGCGTCACCATCGTCGAACAGGATCGCCAGCGCTTTCTTGCCCGGCACGGGATGGAAGACCGCGAGACGCCGCGTTCGGTCAGCTTTTGCGCGCAAGCGATGCAGCAGGAAGGGCTGTTCATCGTCGAGGATGCGACCGAGGACCCGCGGTTCATCGATAATGCGCTCGTTACGGGTCCGCCCCATCTGCGTTTCTACGCGGGCGCCCCGATGATTACCGAGGACGGCACGCAACTCGGCGCGCTGTGCGTGATCGACACCGAGCCACGCCCGGGCGGCCTCACCCAGCTTCAGCAGGACGGTTTGCAGGTGCTCGCACGCTCTGCCCTGCGCCGCTTCGTGAACGAGCGCGAGGCAAAGCTGTCGCGGGAGCGCGAGAAGGATCGCGCCCGGATGCTCAACCTGGTGCTCGATTCTGTGCCGGGGATCGCCTGGTCGGCCGACGAGGACCTCACTTTCGACTTCTTCAATGCCCGCTGGGCGGAAGTGACGGGGGTCGCCCCTCCGAAGTCGCTCGAGGATTGGCGCGCACATATCCATCCGGACGAGATCGACGCCACGATAGAGAAGTTCGCGTTCTCGGCGGAGCGCAAGCTGGTCTACAGCGACGAATGGCGGATGCGTCTTTCCGACGGGTCCTATCGCTGGGCGCTCAGCCGCGCGGTGCCGATCGAGCTGGCCGACGGCAGCTGGCGCTGGGTGGGCACGATCATCGACGTCGACGATGCGCATCGCCTGTCCGACAGCCGCGACCTGCTGGCGCGCGAATTGTCGCATCGGATCAAGAACATCTTCGCCGTAGTCGCGAGCCTGATCACCCTGTCCGCCCGGCGCGATCCGACCTTGCGCTATTTCGCACAGGAGATGACGGACAAGATTTCCGCACTGGGCCGTGCGCACGAATTCGTCGCGCCGACCGGCATGGTGCAGGAAAATTCGCTGCACGGCCTGCTCGATCAGATTTTCGCGCCCTATGTCGATGGCGATACGCCGCGTATCGCGATCTCCGGCGTGGACCTGGCGATCCAGCCACGCTCCGCCACGCCGCTGGCGCTGGTGTTCCACGAGCTCGCGACCAATTCGACCAAGTACGGCGTGCTCTCCGGCGACGAAGGCACGGTCGATGTGGCGATCTCGCATGCCGGGGACGAAAGCCTGCGCATCGTCTGGCGGGAGCCGGGCGTCCCCCGCTACGAGCAGGAGACCGAAGGCTTCGGCTCGCGCCTGCTGCGGATGAGTGTGGAGGGGCAGCTGCAAGGCACGATCGAGCGCGAGTGGGACGATGACGGCATGTCAGTGACCCTCGACCTTTCCCTTCCCGTGCTCGCCGGGTAACGTCCCGCCGCATGGCTTCATCGCTCGCGTTCGAAGGCGTCACCAAACGCTATGACACTACCGAAGCGCTCGCCGGGATCGACCTGACCGTCGAACCGGGCAGCTTCATCGCTCTCGTCGGTGCGTCGGGCTCGGGCAAATCCACCCTGCTCAAGACGATCAACCGGTTGGTCGACCCGACCGCGGGCCGCGTTTTGCTCGATGGCGAGGATGTCACCACCCGCAACCCGACCGAGATGCGCCGCCGAATGGGCTACGTCTTCCAGGGGATCGGACTGTTCCCCCATCTGACCGTGGGTGAGAATATTGCCATGGGGCCACGACTGGTGGGCGAAAAGCTGACCGGCGAGCGGATCGCCGAACTGCTCGAACTGGTCGACCTTCAGCCAGACATGGCCAGCCGCCTGCCGGCAGAGCTGTCTGGCGGGCAGCAGCAGCGGGTCGGCGTGGCGCGCGCGCTGGCGGGCGATCCGAAGCTGCTTTTGATGGACGAGCCTTTCGGCGCGCTCGACCCGGTGACGCGCGACGCGCTGGGCACGCGGGTGCGCGATCTGCACGCCCGGCTCGATCTGACCACGATCATGGTGACGCACGACATGGCCGAGGCGCTGATCCTCGCCGAACGCGTGCTGGTGATGGATCGAGGCCGGATCGTGGCCGACGAAACTCCGCAGGCGCTTGCCAGCGGCAAGGGCGGTGACATCGCGCAGGCGCTGGTCGAAATTCCACGCCATCAGGCGCAGCGGATGAAGGAACTCGAAGCGTGAGCGCGGTGTGGACCGCGCTGCTCGGGCTGGGCGATGTGCTGGCGCAGCACGTCATCCTGTCCGCATGCGCGATCGGGCTCGGCACCGCCGTCGCCCTGCCGCTGGCGGTGTGGGCGAGCCGCAGCCAGGCGGTATCGCGCGGTGCGCTGGGCTTCGCGAGTCTGGTGCAGACGATCCCAGCGCTCGCCCTGCTGGCGCTGTTCTTCCCGATCCTGCTGAGCCTACGGGCGGTATTCGGGCCCGA
>Ga0098073_1000106_pt1 | contig 33026 bp, 14 predicted proteins | sample 31_taG_FD_75060 | JGI IMG/M metagenome (GOLD analysis project Ga0098073, IMG submission 75060) | Marine viral communities from the Gulf of Mexico - 31_GoM_OMZ_CsCl metaG | ecosystem: Environmental > Aquatic > Marine > Oceanic | place: Gulf of Mexico | collected 2015-07-12
CCAATTAAATACCACTCATCTGTTCCATGCTTAATTAATGTAGCGGCACTATATTGATTTGCTAAATTATTTAAAGCTCCTGCTGAGTCTAATAATACTCCAACGTCAGCTACTATTGATGTTTGACCAGCACCAATTTGAATTATGTCAATCTTTGTTCCTATTGGAAATGGAACAGATCCATTACTAGGAATTAATATAATATTCGGACCTCCGTTATTCATTCTAATCATCTTACCTCTATCTTGTAAAATAAGAGTATAAGGTGTAACAGTTTGTGTATTAAATGTAACAGTTTCTCTTAGTACACCATCGATTTCTAAATCACTACCAATCTTTGCTGTACCGTTTACTTCAAAATTAAAACCAGATGATAAAGCTGTATTAACTAATACAGAACCCGCCGGATTCATTAATATATCTCCAACATTAGACAAAGAGATATTATTCTGAGAATATACTAATACGTCTTGAGTTGATTGTTCTAATAGAATCCCGGTGTTGTTAAAAGGTGCATCCAGGTAGAGATAAATATCATTATTAGACCATACACCAAAACCGCTTATAGAATTACCTAAAAGACCAAAGTTTAATTGATATGTTTCTTGACCACCAATTAAAACATTTTCTAAAAGATCACCATTCCATCTAACATTAGTACCAGTTAATGTTAAACCAGAGTCAAAAGTATAATTAGAATAACCGGCAGCAGCAAGTGTTGACCACTCACCGGTACCGTCACTATTCCAAAATCTTACTCTACTATTAACGTCTACCATTAGTTAGATTTTACATTAGGGTCAACAAATAATCCAGTGCTTGCTATTAAGTTTGTTCCATCATAAGCACCGTTAGACCATATATCAGACAAAGCTTTGTATGTTAAAGTACCGGATTGTTGTTTTAATGCTTTAGCACCAAGTGCAACCGCATCTGAATGAAGCTTAATAACACAATCTTTTAATTCTACAGAACCATTAGCATTAGTGTTTTCTGTTCTAATACCATGTGCATTAGCTGTAGTGTTTAAATTTATAAACTCTGTATTATAAGCAATCAATTTATTATTTGCATTAGAGCGAAGATTAACAATTGGTAGATTAGCTACTGCTTCATATTTAACAACACAATTTCTCATTATTACTACACCCCCAGCATTACCAACATGACCAATATCTATTGGAGCACGTACTGTTGAAGTGCATTCTAATCTACAACCAACTAACTCTATTGTACCTGATTCTGGAGCAATCACTCCTGTATAGTTAGCTACACCGTTATCAGCTCTTATATAAGTGTCTTGGATATAAATATACCCTCCAGAATTAGAACCAAATGAGTTTTCATTTGCATTAGTTGAATAAGACTGACTGTAGTTTGCCTTATAATAGATACGTCCCGCGTTAGTATTTGCAATACGTGTACGAACTTTTACATGATTACCAACAAAATAAATAATACCACCAGACTCTTGCTGTATCAAATACCAGTTGTCAGCATTGACATCTACAGTATTTTTTACATTGATGTAGTAAGTACCTCTACCATATATAGCATCTTTACTCGTAGAGAAAGATGTTTGATACATCTCATTAGCTTCTACATGAACTACTGTTCCTGCATTAATATTATAAAACCATCTTCCATTTGCTGTAGTAATTCTATCAGCTACAATATCATATCTTATTGCAATATTATTATCTAACCACATGTCAGCATTACCATTACCTTGTAAAATAGAACCAGGTAAACCATAATATGTAACACCGTCTTTTCCTAAATTAGAAATAAGATGTGTACCCGGTCTAAATACAATTGTTTGTCCTGCAGTAACTGCAGCTTCTGCAGCATTAGCTGTTGCAAATGGTTTTGCCGGGTTTTCTACTTCTCCTGTTAAATCATCACCATAAGTAGTATCTACAAATGCTGTATTCTGAACTCTTAGCATTGAGTTTGTTGTGACATCAATACATGTTCCGGAATCATTAAAACTCAAACTACCATCAGAAGATAGTAAAGATTTAAATCTTAATACTTCACCTACTTTATCAGCATATAAACCTACACCGCCGCAATCAATATTTTGAGCAGCATTTGGTTCTGCTGTTGTATTAAACTCTATATAGTTACCATCAGGACTTAACTGTATATCTAAGTTTAAAGAAAGTGATTTTAATTTTCTTAAACTTACAAAGCACTCTCCTGTAGCAGGATCAATAGATTTTTCTTTAAATATACCCGGCCAAGTTAAATCTTCAGCAGGAGTATTGATAAAATCACAACTATCAAACTTAACTGCTAAATCTATTGCTTTTATAAGTTTAACATTCTTATATGGTATAGGAGAAGCAATACCTGTTATTTCAGGTTCTTCATGAATACCAACAACAATTACATCATGAGGCTTCAACTCCTTGATGTATTGCTTTCTTTTTATTAGACTTAATATGTCGGTTAGTATATTCATTATTCAGAGTGTGTCCAACCGCCCATTTTATATTTCTGCATAGATTTTTTAGGAGACATAGAACCACCATACTTATATGAAGGTCTCATTCTTTCTCCACCCATTCTCATCTTCATTTCGATCTCATCAACCATATCCATAGTTCCCCCATTCTGCATCATTTTAAGAAGCATTTTTTCTCCACCTTTCTTCATATAACCCATTTTATTACGAACAGGTGTTGGGAGTTTAGCAAGACCTTTGTTTCCTTTTGGTACGGGTTTTAAATTCTTTTTCATGTTTTAAAAATTAAAGTCAATAGTCATAAATAATAAATACAACGTTACTGTGTGATAAGGAAATTCCTCATCAGCAGCGATTGTTTCCCAGCCTAATGCAAATCTATCATGCGGCCAATGAAACTTTATTAAAATTCTAGTTATCATTTTCCTTGTTTATTGTATGGTTTTTTATATAGTGCGCTTCCTTTATTCTTAGACTGCTTTGTTTTAGCATGCACACCCGGTCTTTTTAATTTATTCTTAGAGGGTGCTAATGAGTGTCCACTTATCTTTTTCATTGAGGTTGATTTGGTTGGTTAGGTTGATTTAATGTAGTTCCTCTTACTTTTTCTACAGATCTACCACCAAAATAAGCAGCAATTACTGTAACAAGAATTATTTCTAAAAGGCTTACCCAATTATCTTTTACTTCAAAAGCTATAAAACCGGCATCAATAAAAACTAAAAGTACTGTACTTACTACAAGAAATATCAATGTTAACGGTCTAACATTCTTGCTAAGCCAAGAATCACTAGCCATATCAGCTTTCCATCTTTCTGTAACATTATCTTGAATTGTTTTTTCTGTTTCAAGAATGATTCTCTCAAGCTGATTCTTAAGTATTTCTTTTTCTTCTTTAGTGGTAACAACCTCATCAATAATGCTAGCCGCATTACCAAATAAACCACCAAGAATATTTTTTAACCAGATCATTTCTTTTTCATTTTGCCTAAAGTAATTGCAAGTCTAGCTCTTTGAGCTGTTGTACCAGAACCTTTAGCTTTTTCTCTTAACCAGGATTTTTTAATTGTACCATCTGGATTCATTGCACCTGCTCTTTTTGCAGTTGCTGTTAATGCTCCTGGTTTTTTAATTGCTTTTTGAATCCACTTCTTTTGAGCTGCCATTTTTTTTAGGTTTTCTTCCTTTACGATTTTCTCCTTTAGCTGCTTTTGCAATATCATCAATTTGCTTAACAGTTTCTACTGCAGCTTTAGCAACATCTTTTGCTTCAACAACCATATTAGAAGCACGTCTTTTTGTTTCCTGAAAGACCTCTTCTACTTTTTCATCGATTGTTGTTTTAGACCAGAGTTTAGTCCACAATCTTTTTATAAAATTGACAAGTTTCATAAATTATAGCTTACTTAACTAATATACGAATTTTTAAATAATTAATCAAACATTTTTAAGTCTCTCATTTTCTTTTTCAAGAAACGTAACTTTAACTCTAAGCTCACTTACTTCCTGTGTTAAAGAAAGTATTTGGGCTCTCATTAAATCTTTTTCATCAGAACTTTCCTGAAGTAATTGTTCGAGTCTTCTGACTCTATCTTTTAAGTCGTCTCTATACATGTTCTGATGATTTTTTTCATCTTTATTTTCTTCAGCTTTTAACCGCATTTTAGTTTCATAAAACTTCCACGCACCGGCAGAAAACAACACAGTTATTAATGTTATAATAATAGTTGTTAAGTTATCTATTGGTCCCATTTTCTACAATGTAATAACGATTAGTGATTATTTTAAGATTAATTATTGCATTGAATGTAACTAAAACCCATACCCAGTGCATTACACTATATGGTAAATCTTCATGAAAGAATGAGAGAGTTACTACTATTACAGAAAATAAAAATGCTGCAAATGCCATTGTCTTTCTAAAACGAATGGAAAAGCAGCAAACAGATTTTATTATCCCTAATCCTACTAAAATGCTTGGTATAATTATAAGGCTAAATCCATGATCTAATGTATCAAGTATTGGAAATACAAGAAGCCATATAAACCCTTGGAATAATTCCATTGGTTCTGAATCATGGTAAATCAAAATATTTAGTATCTTCGTAAATAGGTCTTTCATTTTGTATCTTTGTAAGCCAATGTTCTTACATTATAATATACTGATAAAAAACAATATTTTCAAACCAAAATTTTTTTAAATGGAGAATCCTCGCATTAACGAGCTTTATCTTAACATATTACCAAGAGAGATGCTTTTTGGTATTAGAACTCTAAATCAAAGAGTCATGGAGAATGAAATTATGTATAACCGATATGGTCTTGAAATCGGTTTTATATTTTTTAAAATTGGTTTTACATCGTCCATACCAACTGAATAAATTTTTGTAAATTAGATATACATCAGCTATGTAGAGATACATAGCTTTTTTTAACTCTAAAACTATAAGCTATGGACTTAAGTAACCAAATTTTAAGTGAGATTACCATATACACAAAGTATGCAAGATTTATTCCTGAACTAAACAGAAGAGAAACCTGGAAAGAAATTGTGGACAGGAACAAGGAGATGCATATTAAAAAATATCCTAATCTAAAAGATGAGATTGAAAACGCATATACTTTAGTCTATGACAAGAAAGTATTGCCTTCAATGAGAAGCATGCAATTTGGTGGTAAACCTATTGAGATAAGTCCTAATAGAATTTATAACTGCTGTTATGCACCAATTGATCATATTGATTCTTTTAGTGAGATTATGTTCTTACTTCTCGGTGGAACTGGTGTTGGATATTCTGTTCAAAAACATCATGTAAGCAAACTTCCTCCAATAAATAAACCATACTTAAAAAAGAAAAAAAGATTCTTAGTTGGTGACTCTATTGAAGGTTGGGCTGATGCAATTAAAGTTTTAATGAAATCTTACTTAAATGGTAAAAGTCCTCAGATTGAATTTGATTTTTCTGATATAAGACCCAAAGGAGCAAGATTAATTACATCTGGTGGTAAAGCTCCTGGACCTCAACCTTTGAAAGAATGCATAATTAAAATCAAAGGAATATTAGATTCTAAAGAAGATGGTGAGCAATTAACACCATTAAATGTGCACGATATTATTTGTCATATTGCTGATGCAGTATTAGCAGGTGGTATTAGAAGAGCTGCATTAATATCTTTATTCTCTGCTAGTGATAGTGAGATGATATCTTGCAAGTCTGGTGCTTGGTGGGAATTAAATCCACAAAGAGGTAGAGCTAACAATTCAGCTGTATTAATCAGACACAAAATAACAAAAGAGTTTTTCTTAGATCTTTGGAAAAGAATTGAGTTGTCAGGTTCAGGAGAACCCGGAATTTATTTTACTAATGATAAAGATTGGGGAACAAACCCATGTGCTGAAATTGCATTAAGACCATATCAGTTTTGCAATCTTTGCGAAGTAAATGTTAGTAATATCGAGTCTCAACAAGATTTTAATGATAGAGTTAAAGCTGCTGCATTTATTGGTACATTACAAGCAGGTTATACTGACTTCCATTATTTAAGAACAATTTGGAAAGAGACTACAGAAAAAGATGCCCTGATTGGTGTATCAATGACGGGTATTGCTAGTGGTAGAGTTCTTAATTATGATATGACTGAAGCTGCTGATATTGTTAAAAAAGAAAATGCTAGAATTGCTAAGCTTATTGGTATTAATAAAGCAGCAAGAACAACAACAGTTAAGCCTGCAGGAACAACATCTTTAACTTTAGGAACAAGCTCTGGTATTCATGCATGGCACAATGATTACTATATTAGAAGAATGAGAGTTGGTAAGAATGAATCAATCTACTCTTATTTGCTATTTAATCACCCTGAGTTAGTCGAAGATGAATACTTTAGACCTCATGACACTGCAGTTATTTCTGTTCCTCAGAAAGCTCCTGAAGGGTCAATTATAAGAACAGAATCTGTGTTTGACTTATTAGAAAGAGTGAAGCGGGTTGCTAAAGAATGGATTAACCCCGGTCATAGATCTGGTTCTAATACTCACAATGTAAGTGCTACCATATCTGTTAAAAATGATGAATGGTTTGATGTAGGAGAATGGATGTGGGATAACAGAGATTACTATAATGGTTTATCTGTTTTACCATATGATGGTGGTACATATACACAAGCACCATTTGAAGATATAACAAAAGAGAAGTACGAAGAGCTAATGAAAACATTAGTTGATGTAGATCTCTCAAATGTTATAGAAATGTCTGATGAAACAAACCTGAGTGGTGAGTTAGCTTGTGTTGGTGGTGCATGCGAAATTAAGTAATAAGTAAAATAAAAAAGAAAGGGGGCTTAAAACCCCCTTTTTTTATTTGATGTAGAAATCTGTTCTATTTCTTAAGTCTGCTAATTTCTTTATTGAATATAATAATGGTACAGCATCCATCCACTGTTTTTTAAGTTTTAATTGACCTGCTCTTGTACCTCTTTGATATACATAATCAGAATCAGAATAAAACTCACCATCGCTACCCCTAATAAGATATCCAGCACCTGTCATTACTGTACTTTCTAATGCTTCACCAAGTTCTCCTAAAGTTCTTGTTGCTGCTAATGGAGATTTAAGTATTTGTGATAATTGTTTAAGACCGCCAGGTGTTGGTGTAAATAAAATCAATTCTTTAAAAGATCTATCTGCTTGATACATTAATGCATTTTTAAATCTACCGGATATTGGATCATCATCATCTTCTTCAAAAATTGAATCAAATATTGAGCTAAGCATTAAAGTTGTCATTATTAAACCAATCTCACCTAATGTACGATAAACATTAAAAAGTTTATTGAGCGCATATTCATCTAATTGAGAATTATCACCTTTATAATTATATCTTTCAAGAAATTCTTGTTTATAATTGTAAATATCAAACTCTGCTTTTCGTATTTTTTCTGCTGAATATTTTAAAAATTTGAAGAATGATATATATCTGCCTTCCATCCATCCTAAATTTTCATCAAAATATTCTCTTCTAAATCTTGCCTTAATGGCTGGCACAATCCATTTATGAAACTGAGCTGCTAACTGACCAAGAGCATGCGATTGAATTACCATTCTATCGTTTTTGGCATAGTTACCATGTATCTGCTTATTTACTTCTCTAATTTCATTTCTAAGTTTATATCTAAAGTCATCAGTAAATGCTTCTTCTTTTAGAATATTAGAATTTTTATCTAAAGTTACAATTGTATCATATCCTTCTTTAAGTTTAACATTTTTTGTTTCACTATCAAATTCAAAAGCATCATACAACGATAATATATCACCCGTTTTTTTATTCATTATTTGAGTGTCAATAATTAACGCCATACCTACTTTTGTCTGAACATTATATTCAGCCGCATCTTGAATTGAATAACCAAAATCACTAGCTTTTCTATACCAAGATTTTTTAATAGGTTCAGGACCATTAATATTTTCTCTTAGATCAGCTTTATCATCCATCATTCTAAATAATGAAACAAGAGCTTCATACTTACTTCCCGGAAGTTCCGGATCATAATCTGATTTATTAAATGTTTTATTTGCTGATGCACTCCATCTGTGTATTATATCTGGAATAGCACGTTTATTAAATTCAAATTCAGCTCTCATATATGCTTTACCAGAATAAAATCTTCTACCTATTGCTTCAATACTATTATTTATTCTACCTAATGTATAGTTATTAATATTACCTAATACGTTAAAAGCCACATATGATAAAGATGAATATTGAATCAACCCGCTTACAAGTTTATCCATTTTGTTTTTAGTTATTTTATCGTTATCATAAAAAACCATAGACATCCATTTTTTCATCCTTACTACAGTGTTCTCTTCAAGACCTCCTTTTAAACCTTTAGGTACAAATTTCTTTTTGACATATTTACCAACAGTTGTATTTGGATCAGAAGGTTGATACTCTCTATCTTCTATTACTTTTAGAAATGCCTTAAAAGTATCTTCAACACCATTCATTACATCATAGTACTCTGACATTGATACAAAACGCATTAATGACCCAGCTAAATCTAAACTAAGCTCTTCAGAAGAAGGCTTATCTCTTAAATTAATATATTGACCGTTTAGTAATGCTAGTTTTTTATCATATTCATTTCTAGAAATCTTTTTATCTTGATAGCTTTTTGTTAAATCATCAATTTGATTTTGAATTTCTTCTAGTTTTTTTTCATCTCTAACATTACCAATATAATATAATGGTAATTGATCTACTATATTACCATTCTCATCAAATGTAAGAGCTCTCTGTTGCGCGGTAGTTGTTAAAAAATCATCTATCTTTCTAACACTTTTAGCCCACATTTTTGCAATTATATTAGGTTTATTTTTTAAACCTGTAAAAAATGTATTTGCAACTAATGGAATTTTACCAAGCATTTTTGCTCTAATACCAGGAGGTAGTTTTTCTAGGTATTCATTATAAACTCTCGTATAAATTAAGTAAAATTCTTTTTGAGCTCTACCTAATTCATCTTCCGCATTCATTATTTTATCATATCTAGGATCTGTTAACGACTCTCCGGTAAATTTGTTATAATCATTAACTATTCTATACTCAGGTTTAACAGCAAGATCATCACGGGATGCTCTTACAATTACACCAGTATAATTACCATTTTTATCTTTTTTAGCAGAAATATAATCAATAGGATAAAAATATTTAGATAGAAATACTTGATATGCTCTTTCTGAAATATTTGGTTTTCTTTTCCATATTGGTTTACCATTTACATTTACATAGTATTGATACTTTTGTCTTTCTACTATAAATTCATCTGTATATCTGTGGTAACCACCAACATCTAATTTATTATTTGGACCAAGTGATTCTGCTTCCCAAAATTTACGATATGCTTCTTTTAGTTTAGCAAGCTCTATATTATATTCTATATCTTCTTTAGATGCTGTAGAAATGTCTGTAACATCTCTATATTGTTTTTCATTGCCATTTTCATCATATAACTTATCTCGTAATTCTTCTTGTATCTTATAGTATTGTTTACCAATTCTTGTTACAACACGATTTGTCTGTTGATCCACCATGTATAAAAATAATTTTTGTGGATCTTTTTCTGAAGATAATTTTTGCAATTTTGATGCGGCATTTGCAACAGTGGCGTTTATTGCTTCAGCATTATCAAGAACCCTCATTACTTTAGCCTTATATATTTTATCAACAATTGCTAAAAGTGTGTCAGAAGAAGTAGCCATGTCATTAAGTTGTAATTCCCATTTAGGAATGTCTTTAACATGGTTCATTAAATCATCAAGATCTTGTTCAGTTAAATCTTCTCTTTTAGTCCAAGTTCTAACTTGACCTTTTACATAATTTATAATAGCCTGATCAACTAAACTTTTTCTATCTTCTGTGCTTTCTCCAGCTTCATTTAATTTTGATTGTAATTGCAGAATTAATGTTTTTTGTGTTTCGTTTAATCCATCTATATTAGAATCTTTTAATTGACTTAAACCTCTAAAAGTTACTTTAAATCTATCAAAGTTTAGAGCATAAGTAATATATTCCGGTTTATTAAAGTTATCCGGATTTTTCATATAATCTGCAAATGCATTAACTTCTTTTAATGCATCTCTAAGAACTGTTGTAAATATTCTTGATCTTTCTGTAGGAGTTGATGATAAAGCTATATTTATCATGGATATAGTATGCATGATACCTTCTTTAGTATCTTTTTTACTTTTATTCATGAAAATAGAACTTTTAATTTTTTCGAGTGCTTCAAACTTTGTATATAAAGCTCCTTTATAAGCCTCTAATGCATTAAATACTGTTGCATATTCTAAGTATTCTGTACTATTTTCCGGCAGCTGCTCATCAGGAGTAAGCATATTTTTAGTATCAACTAAAGCTGCATCGCTATCTTTTGTTTTATTTTTTAAATCTTCCTTTGCGTATATATCTTCATTATATGGAATAAGCATATTTACATAAGGATTATTAACATTTGCTGGGTGTGAAATCCAATCATCATGTTGAAACTCTCCAGTAAAAACTTGTTCAGCATCTTTACCTGTAACACCAACAAAAATATGAAAAGTAGATGCTCCCATATCACCCATATCAACCTCATATCCCATGTTTTCAAGCATACGACGATAAGCATTTACTTGAAGACCTTGTTGAGCTCTTGTTGATAATTTTTCAACTCCAAATTTTTTAAGGTCACTATCTTCCTTTAATAAATATGTGTTATTATAACTTTTATCTCTTACAGTATACTTACTTGTTTTAAGATCAATAATTCTTAATTTACCATCTGGTAATATTACAAGAATATCAATTGTACCTGCAGTTTTTGTGGCTTCATCATAAACAACAACTTGAGGAATTGCAACACCATCACCTCTTGTTATTTCCGCTAAGTTTGATTGAAGCATGATATATCCTCGTTCAGCTTGCTCTTTTGATAAAATCTTCATTTGATCAAAAACTTCATCAAGAGTTTTATCAGAAGCTAATCCTTGTAATAATTTATCAAAATCATTACCTAATTCAATATTTAGTTTTTTATTAAATTTATCCTCTTCAGAAAGTTTTCCTTTTATTCTTTCTGTTGTTGAACGATATACTTCAAGATTATTAAGTATATCATAATAAGTATGGTCGGATTCATTTAAAACAATTAATGGACCACTTTCACTAGCAGATAATGATTCGACAACTTTATCACTCATTAACGATTGATGAAATAGTCTTTTTAATATTTCTTTTTGGATATCATTTGATCTAACAAATGCATGATCATATGTTTTTTGCAAACCTTCAGACAAAGAATATCTAATTTTAGCATCGGGTCTTGCTTTACTATCAAAAAATATATCACTTGTATTTAATAATCTTGCAATATCAGATAGTTTAGCATTAGCATTTATATCTTTTATATCAATTTTAAATACAATACGTCGTCTTTGAGTTTTTTTATTTTTATCAACAAACTCTTTAAATCCTTCTATATCTTGTGTTGAACCTAGTATGTGGATTTGTTCTGGTTCAAATACTACTATTTCAGAATTTCCATTTTTATCTGTTGCAAGATAAGTATCTTCCAAAGGTTTACTATTAATGTTTCCAATTTCACTTATAGAAACATTTTTAATATTTTTTGAATTAATTATTACAGAATAAGTTTGTGTATCAACATCATTTTCCATTGCTTTTCTTAAAGCATAGGTATTAGCAACTTTAATGTTGTTCACAAAATATATACCTTCTTCTCCTGTATCATTCACTATTCTATTACCAATTTCTTGTTTACCTTTTTTAAACTTAATTATTCCTTTTCTACCACCATGATAAACAATATCCTTTATTTCACTATCAGGAAATATACTATCTAAGTATTGAGAGTATAGTTGTAGTGCTTGTTTTTTATGTTCCTTTTGATATTTTCTTTCGGTAATGAGAGTACCACCGTAGTTTCCATCTATAGGAGCCGAACCTTCAAAATACTGACCATATGTACGAAAATATCCGTCAATATATGAGACTTCACCAACGTTTTTCTCAACTATATTTAATATTAAACCTGCTAACTTCGGATTAGAATCAAATAGTTCTTCTACGTTTGGTTTAATACTTGTTGTAAGATCTATAATATCTGATTTTTGTTCCTTTAAATTTTTTAAATTTTTACCTGTAATATATTTATGAAGGTCGTTGATTATATCAGCAAACCATTTAAGAAATTCTTTAACTCTTTCTAAGAAAGTCTTAGTTGGATTTTCTTCATACTCTTTTTTAAAGTGTCTAGATAAAGCTTGTGTTACAAGTTCTAAATCTCTATTTGTTTGATCAAAACCTTTTTCATCTGAATAAGAATCTTCAATTTGTGCTGTTAATACTGGAAACATTTTTTTTGCTTCAACTAACATTGAATCAAATAACTTTCTGTTATCCATATATATAGCATCTATAAATGGATGCAGAACCTCTTCAATAGCCGTTTCATTTGTAACTCTACCTTTTATTAAAATAACTTCTCTTGTATATGGATTATACAATGACCTTACATTTTCAAAATTAATATTAGCCTTTTGCCATTCCGGAAGATTTTTATAGTAATCACGAGCTTGATCAACAGATACCAAATTAATATTCAAATTAGGAAACAATCTCATTAAATGTCTTACTACACTTCGCGCTTTTGGTTTATCCCAATCTCTTGATTTTTCTAATAAATCATTAGAAGTTATTACACTTTTATTAAATGCTATTGTAGCATATTGATTACCTTTTAAAGATGTTGCTCTCTGAACTTGAATAAAACTTCTGGGAATATTATTTATATCCAAGTACTCATAAATCTTTCTCAGATTATTATTATAAATTGTCTCATCAAAAGTTCTTAAGTTTTGATTTGAGCTTGTTACAAAATATGTATTTTTATAACTATGTATATAGTTTTTGTTTTGAAGATTAGCCACAAGTGCTAATTCAAAGTCTCTAACTTTAACATTATAAGCAAGCTTTTGACTTCTTCTTAATTCTTCGGCTTCTAATAAACTCGGATAAGAATCATCTTTCTTAATCTTCTGCCAAGAATTAATTAAAAGATCAACTTCAATATTGGATTTATATTTATCCAATAATGCTTTGTATTCAGGTAAATTTCTATTATGACATGCCATATTTAAAGATAACATTTAATTTGTTCTATAAAGTCATTCTGAGATAAATTAGGATTTTCTTTTTGTGCTTTTATATACATTTCTTGAAAAGCTTCATAAGAATCAATTGTTAAATTATTACTTATACTATTTGCAATTTTTTTAGATTCTTCTGATTTTGGGTTTTGAACGTTTTGATCCCACCATGCTATTAAGTCATCATAATGATTTTCGGGTTGTTCAAAGTCTAAACTATTAGTTTCTCCAGTATCAGTTACTGCTTGATCAAAACCTTCTGAAGTTTCAGCAGAGTCAACATATGATGACTCCTCTCCAAAATTTACACCCCAAGACGGCCTTTTAGATTTATCTATAGGTTCATTATTTACTTTTACACTATTTTCTGTTGCCTCAACACTTTTAATATCTGTAACCGTTTTAGGTGCAAATGGTGTTAAATCATCCAGACCTGGTGTAGCATCATCTAAATTAGGAGACTTTTTATCATTTATTTTATTCAATATGGAATTAGTTGTTGGTCTATTACCAAATATAAATCCAATACCATTTTGACTAAATGAACCAAACAAGTCTGTTTCTACATATTCAGCATAATTACCGGAAACAGTTTTTGTAATAGGATCTACAATAGTACTTCTTCCATCTATAGATTGAACACGAGTCAAACGATAATACTTGTAGTCTTTTCCAAGCTGATGCTTTATTACATATGGAAAATTCATTTCTAAATATGTACCTGTTGTTTTCTTTTTATAAACGTATTGAGTTTCAGGTTTGTATTTATAATTAGAAATTAAATTATCACTTATAATTTTAATAGTTTTATTAAACTTCTTTTTTAGTTTGGCATCTTTTTCAATAATTTCTAATGGTATTGTTTCTCTTTTTGAAATAAAATCTAAAGTTTCTTGAGTTCTAACTAAACCGGATCCAAGATTTACAACTAATGTTTTTGTATCATTATTTATATACATAGGTCTAGCCTTAATACTAGGATCTGATGAAATATTATTTGTAGTTTGTGACTTATAAGTTATATCGTAATTGAAGTTTTTAGACAAGGTATCTACAATTTCCTTATATATTTCTTTAGAAACACTACTTATAATTTCTAAATCTTCTTTTGATATTAACTCTTTAGGAAATACAACCATTTTATCAGAATTTAGCAAATTTTTAATATTTGTAACGGATGGTTGGAAAACTTTCAAAAAGTCACTATAATCATCATCAGTATAATAATCTTCTTGATTTTTACCAGGACCTTTCTTTAGAACTATACCGATTGCATTTTTTTCATCTCTAATAACATTATTACCAGACAAACCTAAACCTGCTTCATTATCACCAAAAACATATGTTATTTCAGGATTAGCTTTAACATTTGCTATACTATATTCTGATTCAACTTTTATTTTTCTATCCTTTGAAGAGAAAATTATAACGTTATTTACATTTGGAATAATACCAGCATTTGTTGCAGAAGATAAATAACCAACATTAAAATCTTCTATTAACTCATCTACAGTCATACCAAATGTAGATTGAAAAACTGTGTCATTTGGTCTTAACATAGCTTCTTCTACATTATTAATTTGATTAAAATATCTAGAAAGAATAACTGGTGCTAAAGCTTGTACAATCGATTTATAGCCATACTGAAGACCATCTTTAACCATGATATAATTAAGTATTGCAATAGCATCTTTTCTTGTCTCAGGCTCTAAATAAAGCTTTACAAAACCATTTTGAATATCCTGCTTTGCTTTATCATTATAGATTATAAATGTATTTGCAGATGCTAAATTCATTCCAGTCTTATTATCTGGACTAGTTGCTTCTTCAAGAACTAAAAAGCTATTTAAGAAATAGTTATCTTCATTTTCTTTTAATTCTCTTAATCTTCTTACTACATCAACAACACTTTCAACACCTTCTTCTGGATAAATTAATGAGTTGTTTAATGTTGCAACCATTTGTGAGTTATTCTGAAGAGCATTATACTGATAAGCCTTTATTGTTAAATATGATAGAAAATCTAAAACTACTTTATTTTTAATTTTATCTGATCGATTCTTTTTTCTTTTTTCTATAGATGTTTGATCAATAAAATTAGATGTAATAGTCTTAAATAAATCAGACATTGGTAGCATAATCTTAGGCATCAAAACCTTTGTCAATTGATTATATCTATCCAATAAACCAGCTTGCCAATTATTACCTTTAAAAATTGACCTAACATCAATTACAGGTTTTTCATTAAATGGAAGTCTATCAAACTCTTCATCAGATAAATCAATTTTTAATTCTTTTATTGCTTTATCAATTTTTTCAATGTCAGCTAAATTTTGACCGAGACCTGATGTAAGACTAAGTATAGTACCAATATTGCTGGTAGTACTTGCTAAATTATCAGCAAGCAAAAATTGATCAAATATTGAAAGCAATTCAATAATCTCATTATCACCTATACTATTATCTTTTACTAACTGTTCAAGTTCAACATTTGTTATTGTCGGACTAAAAATAGGATTATTAATTGCATTCAAAAGCATTTCATCAGTAACAACTGTTCTTAAAGTTCTATCTTCACCGGATAAAAATGTTGATCCAAATTTTTCTTTAAATTCTTTTATCAATTTTGATGCACTAGCATTTGAATTTTCTGCAATTTTATATGCATATTTTATAAAAGGATTATTAACTAATAAAATTGAAGTTTTAATTGGAACACCTAAACCTGTTAAATTTGCAACAATTGCTAATGCATTAATATTTAAACCAAGTTTAGCCAAAAGTCTTTCTTTAGCATTATCCGTTGCTGCAGTAATTAATGCTGATAATATATATTGTGTACGATCACCTTCACCACCATTTGCAAGTACCTCATAATTATTTGAAAACTTATTATAAATGACATTATTAAAACTAATTTGTTTTTTTGTATCTTCTCCATCTAAGATATAACTTAAGGTACTAATGTTATTTTCTTTAAGAATATTTAAGTATAGATTTGGTAATACAACAGCACCAATAGATCTAGCACCCTCTTTGTTATTACTAAACATTCTATTCTTACCAAACATATTATCAACATCAATACCATCTTCTCTAACAGCTTCTGCTAATTCAGGAGCTATTTCTTGAAGTTCATTCCAAAGCTCTTCTAAAACTGCTAAGTCAGCTGCCTCATAAGATATTGCTGGAGCTTTTAAATGAACCCCATTTTTATCCAAATAAGGTATTTTTGTGTCAACAGTAGTAACTACATAAAATGTGTCATAAACCTTACCAGTTTTAACTACAAAATCTTTATCATCTCCAATAATTCTATCCTTCTTATTTACCTTTTTTACTTCTTTTAGGTATAATGGTTTTTGTTCTGTAACATGATCATTACCCATTAAAGCAAACTTATAATCTAAAATTTCATTATTAATTGGAGCACTGTAAGGCTCGTGCTTCATTTTATTTCTATAAGCTTTATATTCTTCAGAAGTCCTTGGTAAATACAATACTGATAAAGCTTTTAATGAATTTTTTGAAAAGCCACTTTTAAGAGCATCTTTTATTTGTTCGCGATTTAATTCATTTTTAGCATTAGAACCAACTTTACTATATTTATATAATGCTTCACCATAAATAGTATCTGCTTTCTTAACATTCTTATTTACATAGTGTATGTAATCAGCATAATCTTGTTCTAATGTTTCGTTATTTCCATAGGCTTTAAATCCGCTTTCGGATTGATAAAATTCTTTAAACTGCATATAGACTTTATCAATATCAAAGTCAGCACCTGATATTTCAATAATTTCTCTTGCAAATATTGCAACAGATCCGTAAGCAGCAGGCATAAAATCAACCCATTTAGCATTATATGTAGAGTGATTATCCTGTGATGGAATACGTACAGCAAACATTTTACTTAGAATATCTGGAATAGATTTTCCTTTCATTTGAAGTTCACTCATAACTTCTTTATGGTGAGGAGGCATTATCATTTCACCATACCTTTGACCAGTATAATTACCATCGGCATCATATTCTTTCATATTATGCCTTAATCTATCTATAATTAAAACACCTTTACCTTTTGAGTTTTTAACTAAATCAGCGAGACCTGAAAGATTATTGTCATCTCCAGGATATCCATTATCATCTATATTCATTTCAATTGCTGGGATATCCTTTAAAGACTTAAATTTATATTCTGGAATTACTTCTTGTCTATCAGGCATTCCATTTTCATCTACAGAATAAACTTTTCTATATATTCTATGACCAAAATCAGAAACTATAACACTAGAAACAGCCGGTATTTTTTCTCTAAATACACCTTTACTAAAATAACTCATAAACAAGCTCATATACTTCGGATATGTTAATGGGTTATTTAATTTATATTTTTGCTGACCATTTTCATCATATGAGAATAATTCCATTAGATGAGAATTAGTACCAGATGAGCCTAATGCTGCTTCTGCGTATTTTAAATATGTAATTAAATCAGCAGTGATTTCGTTTTGCTTAATGCTTTTATTAAGCTCATCCATTGCATAATCTAAATTGAATACAAGATTACGCTTACTAATGTATTGAAGATTATTTCGATCATTTATAGCTTTATGATAATAAGATCTAATCGCACCAATAGTTGTTTTTTCTAATTTACCATTAATTAAAATTGAAACTTCGGTAGCGTCGTTTTGCTCAGATGTTACAAGAGTTTTAACTTGATTAGGATCAGAAGCTATTATTTTATTTGATGGATTTATAACTTGAAGCCTTAAATTTCTAGCACGTATTTTAATGGCTTGTTCCTTTGATAACGGTGTTGTTGAACCTGTTACTTCATGAATATTACTTATATTTTCTTGTAACATTTTTAGAGCTGATCTTGGAGCAGCTATGGTAAGTGTATCATTTTCTTTTTCAAAAGCTTCCATTTTTATTCTAAGATTATGAAGAGCTCGCATATTTGGTTTTGGTATAGTATACTCACCATTCTCATCTTTATATGATGTATATTCAGGTAATAATATAAAAACCGACATCTTTTCATAAACATACTTGTCTTGATATTGCAGTTTTCTGGAATTTAACATTTCTTGTCTAGCAGCATATCCAGATGATTTTTCATCACCAAAAATTTCATCCGGTAAAATTTCATATCCATTTTCAATTTTTCTATATAAACCATATAAAGAAGGAGATAATTTACCAAAACCAAAATCAAAATGTTTTGAAGACTTTACAGTTGTATATGCCTGAGCATCAGCATTTTGAGTATCACCATCTTTATAAGAAGATCTATTAAGTGCCTCAGTTAACGCAAATGTATATATCTCATCAACAGGTTTTGTAATACCATGTTGTGGAGATGCAATAAGGCTTTCTGCACTATTACCAGCACCATTAGAACCTTTAGCTCTTTTAATTTCATCAACAGCATCTTTTAATGATAATGCTACATCACCTCTTAATATTTGATTTATTGATATAGTATTTAAATAATCATTAAAAAATATTTGCATTAAATTATACTGTGGCTCATTAGGTTTAAGATTTAAAAGTTTGTTTGTTATAGAAATTTTTTCGCCACCCACATTATCATTTCTATCTTGAGCACCTTTTTCTAAAAACGTACCAACATTTGTAAGCTTGAGATCATTTATGTCTCTATAAAATTCATTAAATTCATCAAATAAACGCTTACTTAAAAACTTTTTTAGTTGATCTCTATTAATTCCTATTTTAGAAATAACTTCATCAAATGATAAACCGAAATTTTCAGGATTTCTTGCAGCTTTTAGTAACTGATCATGATAACCTTTGGGATCATAACCTTCAGCTTTAATGCTTTTTTTACTTTCGTTTACTATATCTTCAAGTTGTGAATCATCTATTATATCATATAGATACATAGCTTTTTCACCTTTTATAAAGTCTGCCTCATCTTTTGATTCTGCGTAATAAACTTTATCATTTATTTTAACATAATATTTAAACTGATCATATTTGGTATCAGAAAATGAGCCTCTAATCTTTTTAAAAATTTCATTTCTATTTTGATCAGTAACTTGTATTAAACCTCTAGCAATAATATTTTTTTGAATTAAATCTTCATCTTTACCTGTTTTATTTTTTGATTTAAAATTTAAAAGAACTTTTGCTACGTCATTAACACCACTAAAACCAATTCTTTTTTTAGCAACATCAGGACTATAAATTAATGAGCTTTGTTGCCCTCCTTTAATGCGATTATATTTGTCTTCTGATGTAATTAATTTTACGGCTTCTTCAAAAGACTTTTTAATATAACCTTTTGGTTCTAATAATACTCTTGTCTTATGAAAATTATAAGCAGCCCCTTTATCAACATTTTCATCTGTAGGCTCAATCCTTACTATTCTTTCTGATCCAAAACCGTCTTTAAGAGCAATAGCGTTATACTTAACAATATTTTTTTGAGTTGCTGTTTCCGGATTTGATTCTTTTTGTATTCTTTCAAATTCTGTTATAATATTATTTAAGAACATGTCAAGAGCCTCATCTGTTAATTCTATGCGATCTTTACCTTTAACTATGGTTTGTATAACCGGTAAAGAAATTAAATCTCCAGTATTAGATGCCTCAAGAACTCTAATTAAAATTGGTGCTAAAGCTGCTGTTTTTTTCTCTTTTACTATTTTACCATCCACTTCTGTTTCTACTTCATATTCTATGGTATCAACTTCTCCATCTCTAGAATTTACATTAGCCATATAAGTATTTATCAATACCTCCATGAATTGCTTTTTTGTTAAATCACCGAATGTTGATGTTTCAGACTCATCTATAGCAGATAAATCTTTCATGATACCATCATCATCAAATTCTATATCTCCTTTTTTATAACCGGCTAATCTTGTTATTTTAAGTTTATTTTCAGCTGACATTTGTTTAAATGCAGCACTGTTTAATAACATATTTCGTTTTAAAAACGGATCTTCTTCTTTTATCTTTTCTAATTTAGCACCATGATCTTTAGGATCATTTAAAGCAAATATGGATTGCAAGTGATATGTTGGTAATTGATGCGCATAAACAAAATCACCATTTGGATTTTTGAAAACAGAAGCTCCAACATTTTCATCAAATGCAGCATTACCTACAGCAAGTCTTCTTAATCTATTTTTAACTTCAGTTTCATTATCAGTAAATAAATCTGAATTTGCTTCTATAGCAATGAGAATATAATAGATATCATCTTTTTCAATATATGCTTCATCTTTATAAGCATTAAGTATTGACTGCTGATAATCTGTTGGTTTTAATACATTTTTTAAAATACTATATTGTATATACATTGGACTCAACTGAATACCAACATCTTGTGCTAATACTCTTGAAATTTCTTCGGAATCTTGTATGAGAGTTTCATTTTCAACTTTTTCTATAACCTTTTCATTATTGATATAGTTAAAAAGAATACCTAATTCTTTTACAACAGCACCTTTGTTTTTGAATAAATTCAAACGTTTTGTAAAGAATGCCTGGGCCCATACATCAAGTTGTGATCTAACATCATCTCTATTAGCTGCAGTATACATATAAAGCTTATTAGAAGATGTTATTTGCGCAAATATGTAATCAACTCTATAATTGTCAAAGCCTTTTAAAATTGCTTGAAACAATAAAGGACTTTTTACACCAACAGTATTAATATTTTTGAGTATTTCCTCACCATTAATAACTTCTTCTACTTCATAATTTATAACAGGAAGTTCTCCTATTTCAACTTGCCCTTCCCATTGAATGCCTAAATCAGCAAATAATCTATCTACAACCGCTTTAGTCTGTGGATTATTTATACCAAAATGATAAAGCTGTTGTAGAACTTGCATTGAATTTGATTGATTTTTAGCAGCTTTTAAAAATCCATTATAGGCTACAGAAAAATCAACAGGAACAAGAATTTTTTCACCGGTACCTTCTATTACATTTCCATCAGCATCAAATTCTGGTTCAACTAAAAATTCATTACCAAAAACATCTAACTCAAATAATGATGTTGTCCCAATATATTGTCTAACAAATTGAGATAAAGAATTCCAACCACCTATTGAGCTTACATCTTTTTCATATTGACTTATTTCTCTTACATTTTTAGCTCCGAACATATCTTGAATACGTTCTAATTGATCATCTGCATCTACATCTTTTATATCAAAAAATTGAAGTTTTTCTAATACTGCTTCTTTAATCTTATCTGAATATTCTAGAAAAGCTTTTTCAACATCTAAAAGCTGCTCATACTTATCATAATCAATATCTTGGTATTTATCTGCAGAAGAATCATATAGATCTGTAAATAGATCCATTGTTTTGTTTAATTCTTCTTCTAAATTAAATTTAGCGTTTGTATTATCAAATCTCCTTTTTACAATACGCGCAGCCATTGCATTAATAATACCACTCGCTACCGTATTATCTAAAATTCTATAACCAAACGATCCTGTTTCACTTTCAAAAAATTCAACAGGTATAACCTTATTAGCATTAAATGTTATTCCTGTTTCTAAACTATCTGTAAAACGATTTACTATAGGAGATGCAGATTTAAATTTACCAGAGTCAATATCTCTAAATAAATTTTTTAAGTCCGATGTAGTATAAATTCCAAATAAAGATTTGATCCACTCAATAAGTCTATTAAAAAAGTTTTTAATTGCTGAGTCAGTCTTTGTTGATTTAGGATTCTTCTTAAATTTCTCAAACTCATCAGCCATATATTCTTCAACAAACTCTCTATCAAGTTTTTCATCACTCATCAATTGATATTGGTCTGCAGAGTTTCTAAGCTTTTCTTTTTCTACATCATATTTATCTTTTAATTTATTTTTCAATTCGGCTTTAGCAATTCTATATAATTTATCTTGTTGAGCATTAGTTAAGAGTGATCTATAAACAGCATGAAATGCCTCATGATATCTGAATGGATTTGTTGCTCCTGTATATATAGTACCTTTAAGTTTTAATCCACCAGCAATATTTTCAAGATGCATTGCAAATGCACCAACTCTTACTCCGTTGGTAATAAGATTATCTCCAAGATTTTCTATATCATCAATAGTAATAAAATCAGGAAGATTATTTTTAGCCCATTCTTTAAAAATGCTTATATGTTCAACATCACTAGTATCAAAACCTTTACTTAATAGTTTAAATGGTATAGATTCATCTCTTAATTTTTTTTCTCTTTCTTTTAATTTAATATATTCTGGATCAGCATTTATAGCTTTATTAATAGCTGAATTACCACCTGTAATTGTGCTTTTATAACGAGCTTTTATTTCTTCAATTTCAGCTCTAACTTGAGTTAATTCAGCTTCTGCGTCAGATTCTCTTTTTGAAACTGATTCAAGTGCAGCTATTAAATTTGCAGCATCAGCATTATTAAGAACTCTTTGCTCTCTTTGACTTAATCGTTTGCCTTCTAATTTTTTATTAGCTATTTGCTGAAGAATTTCAGATGGTAATGATATAAAATTATCTTTTGCATATCCCTCAAAAGCTTCTGAAGGAATGTCTTCAATACCATTTAAAACTTTTTCAGATGTTTCTTTTGGTGCTTCTTCTTTATAACCTAGCGCAGATTTTAAATCGGCAACTGATGGAGAATCATTTTCTTTTTGTGGTGCTTTAGAAACCACAGTTGCTGAAGATGTAGCTTTTGCTTCTTGAACAGAATTGCCATCCATTGTATATCTTAATACAAAGTTTTTTCTTACTTCAGGCTTAATAGGTGTAATTGAGTTTTCAAAAATGTAATCTAAAGAAACATCTTTAGAATAATTTTCTCTAACATTTTCAACTTTTATATTTGTCCAAGCTGGAATCTCAGAGTCTTTATTCTTCTTATTGTTACTTACATATTTTTCATTTTCCTCTTTAATTTTATTATTAAAAGTATCAATAAGAATATTAAATAAATCTGGATTTTCTTTTTTTGATAATTGAGCAATTACATTAGGTGGGAAAATATATTTGGAAACTTTTTTATTGTCAATTCTACTAAATAATTCTATTTCAACACCACCTTTAGCGGTAACATTTATTTCTACATCATAACCATTTTTGTCAGTGCTTATATAAAATTTTCTATTTAATTCAGCATTAAATATATTATTATATGCTAAATCTGCAACATCACCAGTAGCAGCTTTATTGTCGGTAACTGTATCAAGTGCTCTTTTAATAATTTCTTTTTCAATTTCTAAAATTTTTTCTTTACTTAACTCTTTTGATTTTAATGGTACAAGCGCATATTGTCCATTTGGTAATTTTACTATTGCTACATAACGTTGTGAATTTTTACCTGATAATCCAGCCTCTAACATATAATCAGGAATTGCAGCTTTCAATCTTTCTTCAAAATCAACCGCTTCTCTAGGATTTTGAATATTAGTTTTAAATATAGATACTGTACCACCTTTAACTCTTTCATTTGTAACAATTACCTTAACACCATCTACAGTTGTATATTTTAAATCTTTAAATGGTGTATTTTCTTCAGATATTGTTTTATAACTTAAACTTGAGCTTTGTGAGAATGTCACACCTAATTCTTCAGGAGAAAAAATACCGCTATCCTGATCTTTAAGTTTTAACTCTATATTTTGGATTAATGCTTTTTGAATATAGAAATTTTGTACAGCTGTTTGATAAGCATCTTTATTGTACTTTCTTTTATTAAATATATTCTCAAACATGTCTTCAGACATGTCTTCAGGATTTATATCCTTACCAGCTTTTTCAAATTTAATTCTGTTGTTTCTTAAATAAGCAAATGTATTTGATTCTAATGGTGCTATATTATTTGCAGTTAATGCTGCGTTAACTTTTACCAATACATCAGGAGTTAGCGCAATACCTATTGTAAATAATTCATTATACTCCTTTATAAATGGATTTTCCTCTTTATCACCAAGAGCTAACTTTTTACCTTTAGGTTTACCACCTTCTGGATTTCTTGCTATTAATAATTGACTTTTGGCTAAGTCTTCTGGTGTTAAAATTTCAAGAATAACTCTAAGTCTATCTTCAGCTAATTGAGGGCTTTCATCATCTGCTTTATATGGATAAGCTTGAATTGGTTGTGTAATATCAATCTTTGTTACATTAGCAGGTAACTTATTATAATCAAACGTGTCGCTTTTATAATTATTAGTAAAATCAGCAACAGTTAATTTATCAGACATTCTATAATAATCAGCTCTTGTCCTACCGGGCTCAATTTTATCATACGGCAATACAGCTAAATCTTTATTATTATCTATATCTTTCTTAGTGCTTATTACTATATATTTATTACCTCTTTTGTCTAATATTATAGATCCAAAACTTAAAGTTGTATTTGCAAAAACAAAAGGTATTTGATCTATATTAAATAAATCAATTTTTGCAGCAATTTTTTCAGCTTCCCTAATTGTTGCATAAGCAAATGGTGATACAGCACCAGCAGCTTTTGCTACTTCTTCAGAAATTTCTTCTCCAGTTTTAGATCTGATTTCAAAGTATGGTTTAGTTTCCCCTGTCTCTTCATCTACAGTTTCAAACTCAACTATAACAACTGAGTTAAATTTATTATCACTTACAATCTTACCGGTAATAGGTTCCGATCTTTTTGTTTCAGTTTGAGGTATAAAATCAGAAACAGATACTTCGGCCTTATATAAAGTATTTTGTACAATATTTTCATATTTATTATTCTCAAGCCATTGTATAAAACCTTGATCGCTTTCCCATACAGTTTTAATGTTTTCAATCTTTTTTTCAACAAGGTCGTTATACCACAACTTTTTAAGTGCTGTATATGCAGCTCTAAATTTATTAGCATCTGAACTATTAAACCAAGTAGACATTGCTTTAGGTTTAATACCTTGCATTATAGATTTAGCACTATACTCTGAATATTTTCTATTTAACATTTCCCTGAGTACAGGATGACTGGTATTATTTATAAGAACAACAGCCGGTGTATTACTAACTATACCATCTTCAACAATATCAGATACTTTAGATGCTTTAGTCTCAGGTTCTTTAGTTTTAGCCTTTTCTTCTACAGGAGCTGTTAATGTTTTATATGTATCAATTAATCTTAAAATTTCATCAAAAACAACTTTATCAGAAATCGGGTTTATTGTACCAGCTTCATTATAAAAGTCTTGTAAAACATTTATATCACCAGTGTTCATAAATTTTTTAACTTGCTCAAAATCCGGATAAACATCCAATTTAGCAAGTGCATTTAAAAAATGATTTATTTCATTTTTTTGCAAGTAATTTTTAACACTTTCCTCAAAAACCTTTTTTCTATCCTTATATATATTTTTAAAATAGTCTCTTGTTCTTTCAAATATTTGATTTAATCCTTCCGGATTATTCATATATTCAATTGCTCTGTTATAAGCTCTAGCTCTTGAGTCTAATGCTTTATAATCAAATAACTTTTTTAATGCCTCATCAATTTTATTTTTATCAGCAAAATTATTGTTACTAGAAGCTAAATCTTTAACATACGTTTCAAAAACAGTTCTGAGTTTATTTATTTTAGTTTTATTATAACTTCCATCTTTATTTAAATTTTCAGGATTATATAATACACCTTTAATCGAAAGTAAATTGTCAAGCTTGCTTCTTTTAGCTTTTACAATGTCTGCATTTTCTTTAGGATCTAAAGCTTGTAATTCTGCACTTAATAAATCTAACTCTGTATCTAAAGATTTACCATCTAATAAAAGTGTTATATCACTTGCTGCCATTTTTTCAAATAATGGATCAGATGCAAGTTCATTAAAGATGGATTGATTTCTTTCTAATGCTCTTTTAAATCCATCTTGCGTAAACATATAAAGATATCTAAAGTGTTCAAACGATAGATATTTTTCATATTCTTCTTGATATTCTCTTGATCCAACTAAATAAGCACTTGGGTCAAATGGATTTTCAAAACGATTTTTTGTTTCTTCATATGATTCTTCTAAAGAATCAATTGTATTAATCATTTCTTTAAACCTAGCTCTTACTTTACCAGATTGAATATCTTGTTTAAAAGAAGGGAATGCTTGTACTAGTTCTTGATCTGTAAGCTTCAAATAGTCCTCAAATTGTTTTTTAAACTCATAAGCTTTACCAGCATCAAGAATCTTATATATAGCATTAAACCTAGAAACATCTTTTGCATCTTGATAATCAAATTGTGAATCATTAGCTAATGCGTCAACAACATCTTCTCCCGCATTTTTCTGAGATATAAAATCTATCTTATTAACATCAAATAAAGATGCTAGTGGATTTTTAGCAGTAATATCATAGGCTTCATTTAATGTTTTTAACAACGCATCTTCATAATTCTTTTTATTTTTCTTATACTCTTCATATTTTTCTTTTTCAAAAGTTCTTTGATATAGGTTTGGTGCCATTTCAAATAATAGCTTCTGAGGACCTTGTACTATACCACCCATTAAAAATCCTGACATAAATGTTTCAAATCCTTGAGCAGTAAACTGAGAAGCTACAGCTGATGCAATTGTACCAGTTATTACATCATATCCTCCAGATGCAGGATCTTTTAAAAGATTTGTATAATATTCTTTAGTGCCATACGCAATAGCTTCTTGAGCAATTTCTTGAACACCTTCTCCAAGATTTGCAGAAAAATATCTTAGTGAAGCATGAGCACCAGATTTTAAACTACCTTGTACACCTGCGGATTTCATTCTGTTAAAGTAAGCTTTGAAGCCATCTCCAACATTTATAAATGGTGACTCAACCACATTACCTGCAGCATCACGAGCACCTTTAGATCTAATTAATTTTTTAGCAGCACCACTTATATTATTATTTAAAGCTCTTGCTAAACTTTTATTATAACTGCCAAAAGCAGTACCTAATGTTAATTGATTTGTAAGATAAATTATAGGTACATTTATAAGTGTTCTTGCAAAAGCAGATCTTGATGCATTATTTTCAATTGTAGTTATTTGCTCATCTGTAAGAGGTTGTCCATTATTAAGTGCTAATTGTAAAGCATAACCATTTGCAAGTGCTTCATCATAACCCATACCACCTTCCATCTTAGACTCTGCAAAAGCATAATTCAAAGATCTTACATCTCTATAAAAACCACCAAAGCCTCTTGCAACTTTACCTAAATTAGTAACATTTTGAGCAGCATTTTTTGTTGTATTTAAAGTCTTTAATGCAGCCATTGTTTCAGGTAATATTAAATTACCTAGACCTTTACCCACACCTTTTGAAATATTATACAAATCTCTAGCTTGATCTACAGTATTAAATGTACGAAGCATGTTACGAGTAGCATTTGTAAGTCTTGTTACACCAAATGTATTCATTATGGCCCTACTTACTCTTGCAATATTTTGACCCGTTCTGGCTGTAGCTAATGGTGCAGCACCACCAAATGTAACAGCACTTGCACCCCATAGAGCAAGTTCTTCTAAAGCAACACTACCAATTATACCAAATGTATAAGCAGATTGTAACATTAAATTATTTGCAAAACCACCTACACCACCTCTAGTAGAATTACCAATTGCCATTGCATCAGAAAATTCTCTAGCAGATATTAAATCAGGAGCTGTATATTCATTTTCAAAAAGATCTCCTATAGCACGATATCCAGATAAAAATCCTGTTTTAGCAAGACCTCCAAACTGACCTATCATTCTACTTGCATCATCCCACCATGTTGAGTTTGCATTGTAATAACTTTCCATATCCGCATATGGACTCCAACCTAATCTTGCAAATTCAGGATGCTCATAATATCTTTCGAAATTAGATGACTTTATACCAGAGTATATTGGATTTGCAATTTTAACTTCACCAGTTGGTTGTATAGTAGAAGTATCTTTTAAATATCTTAAAACTCCTTCAGATGTATTTAAATCTGGTGCTTGCTGTTGTCTATATGGATTATATGTAACAGCACTTAAATCAGGATATGGTGTATTTAAATTTGCATATGCAGGCATTGCATATTCATTAATACTAGGAGCATATTGTGAAAACTTTTCTGCATATCCTTGATATAATTCTGGGGGATATTGATCAATATCTAATAACTCATCTATATTCTGATAAACAAAACGATTATCATCAGGTGCCGTTGCGGGTACTTGCGGAATGTTTTGAAAGTTCTGATCCATAATTATCTTTGTGTTCTTGCAATATTACTTAAAGCAATTTGTTCCAATTGTCTGCGTTTTTCATTATATATCCTATCCATGTAACCAATTGTTTCATTTTGGTCTGCTATCATTTGACTTAAATTAAATGATATAGTGGATAATGCTGTATTACCTCTCATATTTTGATCATAAATATAAGGTGTAACTTCTAATATATACTCTCCTCTAGAATTTAATCTACCAACCATTTTCCCACCTCCGGTAATATTTTCTTCAAAGTAATAATTTTTTAGTCCTGTATTAGGATCAATAGACAAATTAACATTTGAAGCAAATGCAGAGTAATTATATTGACCACTTTTTCTAGGACTTAAATCATTATTCTGATCAAATAAAACAGATACAGTTCTATAATCATTTATATCTTCTTCACTAATAAGTCCTGTATTATCATTTGCAAATTTTTTCAACCAATCTTGATTAAATGTTACTACATATCCTGCAGTTGTTTTAGCATCTTGATCTGCTGGTCCAAAAACAGGATTATATGATAATGAAAAATATGGAAAATTATCTTTGTCAGCACTTGATGCAGCTAATCTTAATGCATTAATTAAAGCTTGTGCTGTAGTATCAGTTGTTTTAACATCAATATTTTCTTTAGTTCCCAGATTACCTTTATGATAATATACACTTTGAGGAGCTGTATTTAGTTGATTCATAAAACTAGAAACTGTTCCATATACATCGGGATCAGTTATTGTACTCATATTTACATTATAATTATATGACGGATTAGATGTTATATCTCCAGGTGTATCAGAAGACAAACCTCTAAAATAAGCAGCTGGTGCAAAAGATCTAAATAATTGTGATTGAGTACCATCTTCAGCAATAGTATTAAATGTACCTTTCATTGCTTCATTTAATACTTGATACTGAGCATCATAGTATTTTTTAGCATGGTTTAATCTTGCAGTCCGAGAGTCTACTGGATATGGAGCACCAATGTTACTAGCCCAAATACCATCAGGAGAAGCACTGTAACCACCATAGATATTTGGTTCATAAGCAAAATCTGTTCTAGAAAGCAATTGACTAAAATCCTCTAAAGTTAATAACTCACCATTAGGTTTTACAATACTTGGTATACCATCTTGTAAAGCTTTTTGAATATGTCTACCATTTTCTGTTTGAAGTGCCATTCGGTAATTATGTAAAGTCACTTCATTAAGTGTATTTTGTGCACCTTGACCTAAATTAATTTTACCATTAATTGTAGAAAATCGACTTGCTAAATCAATGTATCCAGGTTTTGTTGCAACATCTGGATATGTATCATCTTCTAATGCATCTGTACCACCATTTGAAAGTATACTATTATATTTAGCATATAAATCAGCTAAAACTCCGGGATTATTATTTAAATATGCTTTTGCGCCATCTGCATTAAAATCACTACCATTTATTTTATAAAGATTTTGAGATGTTTGACCCAAAAGATCCATCGCTTCTATTACTAAATCAACTTGTTGAGATTTTAAATCTGATGCATAATTTACAATTTGATTTTGAGCAGTTAAAATATAATCATCTACTCCTGCTAATGAAGTTGTACCAGGGTCACCTATTCTAACACCTCCTCCAAAAACAGCTAGTGCACGAGCTGCTAAATCTTCTTCTTCCTTATCTGCAGCTCTAAGTCTAAGATCCCACTCTTTTTCAGCATTAAAAATAGCCCAATCGTGTTGAAACTTTCTTTGCTGAAGAACAAAATCATTAGCTTCTATTTTAACTTTTTCATTAAGTGTCATAAAAGTGTTAACACCAGTAACAATATCATTTTGAATATTGGTATTCATTAATAAATTATATGCTCTATTCATTAATCCTTCAAAAGTTGTATTATCTCTTGTAGCAGGATCTTGAGCTAATGATTTTGTTGTAGCATCTATTTTAGCAATTGATGCTTCTAATCGAGATCTATGTCTTTCAAATGACTGAGCTAAGTTATCATTTAACTGACCGTTCTTTTCAATATAAGCTTCATAATCTCTAATATTAGCTAATTGATTTTCATATGACTGTTTTTCATTAACAAGTCTAGCAGCTAACTCTACTTCTGCTTTTTTTATTTCTTGTACAGCCCAAGCTTGTCTAGCTTCTTGTACTGTACTATAGTTACCTTTTGCAATTTCTTGATCAGCAAATATTCTTGATTGAACATAAGCATCGATAAAGTATGCATTTTGTATCATTGGATCATCAGCTAATGCTTCTTGAGCCATTATTAAAGCTTGTTGTGTAACATCAGCTCCAGTATTAGTAGTAATAATCCATTCTGGTCTTTCAGGATCAATGATTGATCTTTCAACATTAAAACCTTGTTCTTTTAAATAATTAGTGGTTCTTGTTGCTAAATCAGCATCTGGTATATATCTTACCGGAGCCATTTTTAATGCTTCTTCAGGAGATGCATTTATAAAGTCCTGCATTTGATATTCCATTGCTTGTACACCAGTCTGCCACCACATGTCTCTTTGCTTTTCATCTGCTGATGTTTGCAATAATCTTGCATAAGACATTTCATTATTATAAGCTGTAGTATTTATTAAATCTCTAACAATTAAATCATTATCATAAAAAGGTTGGAATATAGCTTTAGCGGCTTCAACATTTTGTTCTACAGATAAATCTAAACCAGAAATTTGTTCTAACTTACTGGTAAGTTGATTTGCAAATTGATCTCTTAATTGATTTGTATCTTGTCTTGAAAGATTACCATAAACAACTCTTCCATAAAGATCATTTAGAGCTCTATAATTAACACTATATCTAGTCTCCTTAGTTTGAAGAACATCAGATAAAAACTTATAATCAGGAGTAAACGGTTTAAAATCTGGAACAAACTGTTTAGCTCCGGGTACGTATGTTGCCATAATACTAAATTACAAAAATTTTATAAGTTTTAAAAATCTAATTTTAAACACATATAGTTTAAAATCCTATTGTACCCATGTAAAACGGTGTAGCATATGGTTTTAAGTCACCACCTTTTTTTCTATTACCATATCCAATATAAGGAAACATTTGACTTGCTTCTTGTTGAAACCGGTTTTGATAATTCACTTGAGGTTGCATAAATTGCATTGGATCAATATTATAGGTTAAATTAATACCCGGTACTGTTGAAAGCATTCTTAAATTTCTTGCAAGATCTTCAAAATATTTATTAGGATCCACTGGTACTGTTGGTTGTAATGATGCTGTATTTGTTAAAGCAACCATACCACCTGTAGAAGGTAAAATGTTAAAATAATTCATTATACTATTTAATGCTTGAGTATTTGCTCTATTTGTTATTGCATCAACTAAAGCATTTGATGATAGCATGTTTTTAATATTTTGCTCTACATTATAATTTTCAAGTGCTAGTTCTGTATCACTATATAATTGTTCTTGTCTATCTCGTCTTTCTCTACCGGTCATTAAATCCATTTGAGCTTGTCTAGCTAAACCTTGATTTACAGTTTGAACATTTCTTTGATTAACACCAGCTAATTCATTAGCAATTGCACCAGCAGCTCGGCTTGCAGAATTTGCAGTTCTAGCAGCCATAGATTGTGGTCCAGCAAAAGCTCCTATTGCTTGATTAGCAATATTTGCTTGTTCATTCATAGCGGCAATATATCTTGTTGGATCTTCTAATGTATAACCAACTTGAGGAGTTGTAACAGCAGGTTGCCAAGGTAAACCCATTCTAATATTATAATCTTGGATTGCTCTTAACCTTTCTAAATCTTGTAACCAAAAATCTGCAGATGGCGGTCTATATGTTGTTCCAAGATCTCCTGTTTCAATTTTATCTTGTCCGGCTTTAGTATCAACTTTTACATCTTTTTTAGAATTTATTTTTATATCTTTTTCAGGAATATCAGGAGGAGTTAATGTTGCAAAATATGCTTTTGTTCTATTTCCCCATAAACCATCTTCATTACCTCTTAAATCTGATGTGTCATAACCCGCATCTTTAGCAAGAGTTGTAGGACCAAACTCTGATAAAACTTCTTTAGCTTTTTCAGGATAGTATTTATGGAAAAACTTTTGAAAAGCTAATACATCATTTCGATTTTTAGTAGTTTCTGCTATATCATATAATCTAACAGCTTCCATATATGCCTGTTCAGCATTTAAACCTTCAGGCACTGTATATGAAGATTGAGTTGTAGCTGCTTGAGTTCTAGGTTGAGTTATAGTTGTAGAAATTGGTGTTTGCATTGCCAAGGCATGAGGTTCTAACTCAATCTGATAATCATCTAAATATCCTAAATAATGATCTAAATATTGGTGATATAAATTAGTAATTTGATCTTGATTTAAATTGGGATAATTTAAAAGATCATTTTGTACAGATTGCTCTGCTAATTGTTGTGGTGTATAATTTTGCGTTAAAGCTGATCTTTGATTATTTAAATATCTTGGAACACCCGGAATATATTCTAAACCTGTTTGAGCTCTTCTTAATTGTCTACCTCTTGAAGTAGTCGGTTCAACCATTTCTCTCATCATCATAATTTGCATTTGCTGTTGTGGAGGTAAAGATTCAATAACTCTTTCTTCTGCTCGTGCTCTACTTATATTTTCAACTTGTTGAGTAAACTGA
>Ga0098073_1000107_pt1 | contig 32642 bp, 32 predicted proteins | sample 31_taG_FD_75060 | JGI IMG/M metagenome (GOLD analysis project Ga0098073, IMG submission 75060) | Marine viral communities from the Gulf of Mexico - 31_GoM_OMZ_CsCl metaG | ecosystem: Environmental > Aquatic > Marine > Oceanic | place: Gulf of Mexico | collected 2015-07-12
TCACCCACTGACCTGACCGCGCCACGGCTAAGGTGTTCGGCGTACGTTTCGCGGGTCTCCTCGGTGTCGATCAGCCGTAGGTCGTCAAGCCACTCCTCGTAGGACATGGGGGAGGCTGACCTGACCGCGCCACGGCTAAGGTGTTCGGCGTACGTTTCGCGGGTCTCCTCGGTGTCGATCAGCCGTAGGTCGTCAAGCCACTCCTCGTAGGACATGGGGGAGGCACCAAGACTCACCTCCTCCAACTCAATACTCCCCTCGTTGTCGAGGTATTCCAACACTTGCGCTTTGGTGATTGGCCCTTCCTGCGACTCCAGCCACGGCATGATGCCGGACCATTTGATTTCCTCGGCTTTGATACCGCCGCGCCACAACGAACCCCCGGCAGACGTGCGTCCTTGCGCCCACTTCTCAATGACGCCTTTCCACTGCATCGCGGACTTGGGTTTAGTCGTGCCGAAGTCCGCCTGCCTGATTGCCCGAGCAAGCCTGGAGTAAAAACCCGTGGTCGGGTCAACGTCCGTGGCAGGCATCCTGCGGGAGAAGCGGATGTCGTTGGACTCAGGGTTGAACCGCTGGGAGGGGGGAGTGACGTTGCCTTGGTCGTCGCGCACCACGGTCGCGGCCGCAGCCCAAGGGTTAGGTGCGGGGTCAATCGGCACGCCGAGGGAAAACTCGTTATCTGGGTCCTCCAACTCCAACGAGCGTCCTGTGTAGGCGGGATCATCGGTTGTGATTTGAGACAAGAAGACGGGTCTGCCGAGGATCACGTTTTTAAGTAGAGGCTCACCGTCTGCTCCAACTTCGTCAAGCGGCTGCCCGTAAGCCAGATACGCAGGACGGCCTTCAAGCCCGTCGGTCATGTCTCCTCCTGTGCCTTCAAGTGCGACCGTTGAAATCACAAAGTTGCCGTTCTCGTCTGGCCACGCTTGGAAAACGGAAACGCCCTTTTCCCTTTCCCCAGGTTCGTGCCCACGAACACTTTTCCCGTCTTTGGGCAAGTCGCCGAATCTCAGATAGACGCCCGGAAGGTAGCGCACCCCATCATCCGTCAATACAGGCACCTTGGTTGTTTTTGGCGCTCCGTCTGGCAGGCTGTTTTCCATTTTGGAAATAGCCGCTTTGATAGCGCCCTCCTTGGATGTCGCGATAATGTCGCCAAGACCAGCGGATGATTCGTCCGTGAAATACCAGAATCCGTTTTCAGGATCACGGAAAACTCGGACGGAAGAGTTACCTGCCGACACCACCCAGTCCGCGCCAAGGGTGCGCTCCTGCTTGACGGTGAAAGGCTTTACTGCTGCATTGACTGCCTCATCCACGAGACGCTGCGCCTCCGCCGTATCACCTCGCTGCACGGCGTTCATGTAGGCCCGGTCCATCTCTTCGCTCACGGGCATCCTGCGGGAGAAGCGGATGTCGGGGGTAGGTTCCTCTGAAACAGGGTGGAACAAACCGTCCGGGTGTTTCACCAAAGCGGCAGACTTTGGCACATGCAGGGCCGTGTGGTTGTATCCACTGCCCAAGGGTGAGTCGTCGGAGTTGTAGTAGATACCCACTTGTTGCGGGTTTCCGTATGTGTCCGGTTCCAGAGCCTCCCGCTCCTCATCCGACATCTTGCGCATGTTGAACGTGGGGATTTGGTCTGGATTGATTCGCACTTCGACCACAGTAGGGTTGTCAAAACCGAACACCTCCTCAGCGTACGCTTCAGCGACCTCTTTGTTGGTTGTGGCCCAAACGGTGTCAGTGTCATTGAAGGGGTTGTCCGCCTCCACGCCCCGCCATGCTTTGATCGTGAATCCTGCCGCAGTGGCTTGCGCCTCACTCACGGGCATCCTGCGTGAGAAGCGGGTGTCGGGGGTCTCAGGATTGAACCGCTGGGAGAGAAGGATGACGTTGCCTTGGTCGTCGTAGGTGATGGGGTCGGCTTTATACTCTTCACCGTAGACATCTCCGTACGCGACTTCTCCGACATCTATGTGGTCTCCGTCAAATACGACGTTTGGCCTTTTCCTCCATGAGTAGCCGGAGCCTATCTCGTAGGTAGAAGGCGCTATATCCACTGCGAAAGACTTGCCGTGTTTACTGGCAAAAACCCAAGCGTGGTCATCCCCTTCTTGACCGCCGTCTTCTATATCAAAGCCTTTATCAGACAGGAAACTGCTAAACTCCGACGCTATTAGATCACATATCCCACCTTCCCCAAGTTCCTCGGAATAGCCGTCCTCGTCTTGATCCCAGAGGTCGTACTCACGTTGCGCTATTTTGGCGAGTTCTGGCGCGTACGAGAGTATCTCCTTTTCAACATCCTCCCCCGCCGCCTTCGCCGCCTCATCCACGAGACGCTGCGCCTCCGCCGTATCACCTCGCTGCACGGCGTTCATGTAGGCCCGGTCCATCTCTTCGCTCACGGGCATCCGCCGACTCATCCGCATCTGCTCCGGCACGTAGAGCCACCCGCCCGGTTGTCCGGTGTTCGGGTCGCGCACTGTCACCATGCCCTCGACCACCTCGTTGACAGGCTCAAGGATGGCGGTGCCGTCGCTGACCATCTGCTGGATGTCCTGCTCGAACTGCGCCATCGGGTAGCCCGGCGACATCTGGTCAAGGATGTCACCAAGGGAGATGAACGCCGTGGACGACCCCTCGCGTGCCCGTGCGTAGGCGTCGGGGATGGAGGTCTGCGGGACGGCCTCTTGGGGCATGAGGTCGCGCAGGGAGGTGCCGAGGGCGCGACGGGAGAAGCGGATGTCGTTGGACTCAGGATTGAACCGCTGGGAGAGAGGGATGACGTTGCCTTGGTCGTCGTAGGTGATGGGGTCGGCGGATTTGATCTGGCTGGGGTCCACTACAGTCGCCACTATAGGCGCACCAAAAGACCCGTCGGTTATAGCCCCGTCATGAAAATCTCCCTTTTTACCCTCATACCCAATCTTATGAAACAGTCCAGTTGACTCACTGTGAACCCGGTAAGGGTTCTTGATTTTCAAAAACGCTTTATAAACCCGCCCCTCTCCCTCCGTGTCTAAGTAACCACTAGCGCGAGACTCGTCGGATGTCCAAAACCCCCGCTTGAAGTTTACAATATCCTTCACGGGCGTCCCATGCCACACCGGCCCCACATTGAACCCCGCCGCCTTCGCCGCCTCATCCACGAGACGCTGCGCCTCTGCCGTATCACCTCGCTGCACGGCTTCCATGTATGCGCGGTCCATCTCAGGCGTGACCGGGCCTTGGACCATCTGCCTCAACGACGGCTTCATCACCCTCCCCGCAGGCGCACGTCCTGCGTACGTGAGCAGGTCAGCCACCAGTTGGACAAGTTGCTCGTCACTCGGGTCCAGCAACTCGGCGTTGCCGCCTGTGAGCCAGTTCCACAAGTCGCGCAGCAGGTCGCGCAGGGTGCCCTTGTTGGCCCGCTTGAGGGCGTTGGCGAAGATGACGGGGTTCTCCGTCTGACGGGCGACCCACTCCTCGAACAGCCCCGCCTTGGAGGCGTCGTTGGTGCGCCAGTCGGCGAACTCGCGGTAGCCCTTGCTGACAAGATCATCGGCGTCCTCGGGCGACATCAACTCGTCAGCAGCGGCGAGCCATTGGTCGCGGAGGTGCTGGGGCAGGCCACCCCACCCCCGGTGTCCCACGTTCTCGTGGCGCAGCACACGCCTTACGGCCTCCACGGCGGGTGTCGTGCCGTTCTGCCTCGCCAGTGCGGCGTCGAGCGAATAGACCGCCATCTGATCGACGATCACGACTGCCACCGGGTTGCCGTCCTTGTCCGGCCAAAAGAAAGCCTCCGCATCCTCACGTTCTGCGGTGTCAAGGGCCGACAGCAACCCCGGATTGTTGGACGCTTGGTCGCGCAGTTCTGCAAGCGTACCGAACATCGTGCCGTCTAACCCAGGTGTGTCCGTCTCAAGCTCGACAGCCCGTTGCGCGTCCTCCGTCGAGACCTTGGTCCGCAGGATGCTGCCGTAGGCGGCGTAGCGGTTGCGGCTCTTGGGCTTCGGACGGACGTTCTTTGCCTTGGGCTGCGGGTCGGCTGTGACCGGATCGGTGGAGCGGGTGGTGAACGCATCCCAGTGGGCGTCGAACAACTCGGTCACGCTCGCGCTGCCAGGCAAATTGACCGCCACGGTGAGACCGCCATACGCCTTCGGGTTTTTACTCTTGAGTCTGCGCAGGAAAACCAGTGCGGCGTTCTGTGCTTCCGGGGCGTTTCCGGCCCGTAGGTACTCATCAAGTTCGTCCTGCGCCGTTTTCTTGTCCATCCCGGCGGCACGGGCTTCCTCGACCTTCCGCCTCAATTCGGCTTCTGTGTACTGGGGGGCTTGGGGTGCCCCAGCAACAACCTGCGCTTTGGCGGATCGCAGAGCAGCCAGCTCCGCGTCAGATAGGTCTTCGTCGGCCTTGATTGAATCGACGTCCCGTCTGTATTGGACGACATCTCCGCTCGGAAGTCTTTTGCGAGCTATGAACACGTCATCCCCACGCAGACTCTTTGCTTTTACAAGAGCCAACCCATCCGCGTCGCTGTAAACAGTATCGCCCTGCGTGGACAAAGCCCAAGAGGGGTGAGCTTCTTGGTCCGAGGACACGCCAGGGGGTGCGACGTTTTTCGCGGCACGTTCCCGGTCAAAGCCGTAAGCCTCGTTGGCACCCTCGACTCTTTTCGCCGTAGAGCCCATGCTTTCTGAAAACAACCCATCTGACAGCCGCAGTAACTCATCAAGGGCGCTATTGTACTTTTTGGAAAGCCCCAGAGCGTCGCGAATAAGTGACACAAATTTCGACCAAGCGGTGCCTTCTCTCGGAACCTCAATGGACGCCAAAAACTCCTGAAAGGCACTGTCCGTAAGGCCCCAAGCGAGCAGCTCTTCCGGCTTCTCAAGCGCATTAACTTCCCGTTTGAATATCCTTTGCTCAATGGCACTTTCCCGCGTGCTTTCGTTAAATTTTTTAACGACTGTGTTGAACAAATCGCGAAACTCTGGTCCCAGTGCGGACTCAGGCAAAGCTGCATGAACCAACTCGTGCAGCAAGGTGGTGTAGTTGGCACCGGAGGGCCATCCCAGTTGGCCTTCCACCACAGCCGGGCCGTTAAAGTGAACCACAATGGATGCTTGCTCCCCAGCGAAACGTCGCTTGGAAACATAGCGTCCCTTGGCCGCAGACATGTGGTTTGGGCGCTCGTCTCCTGTGTGCCATTTAATGGTGATGTCCGCGCCTGCCGCGATTCGTTGAGAAAGCTTCTCTCTGACGCGAGCCGCGATGACTCGCAACGCTTCGTTCGGGGCGTTCCTAATCAACCAATCCGCAAGCTCCAAGGGGTTTTTGTCCTTTACCGCTTCGTACACTTGTGTGGCGGCATCTGAAGGAGAAAACGAATCTGCCGTCTCTGCGGCTTTGAGAACGCTTGGTGTCACCGCCGTTTCAGCCGCTTCCGTCTTTTTCCACAAACCTTTGTCCGTGTCGAACGTGTAGCCAGCGGCCTCCAGCTCTGGTGTGAGAGTGGCACGCCCTTCTGCGTCAAGATCATCCGTGTAAACAGACTTCCCTTCACGGATTCGCCCCCTTTTGGATTCAAGCGAGGACTCCTTCACCCAGTTGCTCAACGCACGGCTGGCACCGTCCCAAAATGCTGCGTCCCGGTGAGTCTTCTTTGAGGATGAGTACTGCGTTCTCTTGGGTCGTTTCTTGGCAATGAGGGATGCCTTGTCCTCGAAGAACTTCTGCGAGTATTCCTTCGGCGCGTCCTGAAGAAGGTTGTCTGCCGCCCACTTCTTGCCCGCGTCGTATTGGCGCTGGGCTTCCTTCTGGCCGAGGACAGCCGTGGCGTCACCTTCGTAGGTGTCGGCTACCGCCGTCTCAGCCGCTTCCGGCGCTTGCTCTGCTGAGGTGAGAGGTTGATTTGAACGTCTGTTTTTACGTTGAACGTCTGGGGTGGGAACATTTTCCACCACGGGTTCGGAGGTAGGTGGCGTGACACCTCTTGTTGTAGGGCCTCGCTTTCCAGCAGTAGTTTTGTCACTTCGTTGTTCATATGTGGTGGGGGCTTGGGTTGTCGGCTCCGCCTGTGGGGCGGGTGATTCGTCGTTTATACCTTCGGGCGCAAACGCCTCCGGTGGGTAGTTGTCTCCCGCCACGGCAATCCAATCCCCACGGTCTCCCTTGAACACTCGAACATCGATGCCTGTCCGTTCGGGGCCACCTCGCTCCACCCACTCAAGAATGTCAGCGTTTGCTTTCGCCCAGTAGCCATCGCCGCTTTTGGTCTTGGCCCACTGGATGCTGACCGGGCGCAAAGTGCCAGTGCGCTCCGGCCCGAAAGCCCTACTCTCCACGCCTTCCTCTGGCATCTCGATGCCCGCGAGTTGATCGGGACGGTAATCGACTTTCGTCATCGGGAGTTTTGCCACAGCGGTCCCGCCCAACGACGCATTCATCAACTGAAGCTTCTTTGCCAAGACAGCAGAGCGACTTGCGTCAATACCGATGTCTGACGCAGCGATGAACACAAACCTGTTGGGTTTGTTGTCATCTTGCACAGTGCTGGCCCGCCAAATGCGTCCCATGGCTTGGATCGTCGAAATGCCACGGTAAGGTGAGAAAAGAAACACTTCCGTGCGCGGGGCTTTACCCGATGAGTCATCCAAGTTGATACCCGTTCCGCCACTCTCAACGGATGCCAAAAGCACGTTGGTGTCCTTGGCAAATTCCTTCTGGGCTTTTTGGGAGGTAGTCCCGGAGCGGCTGTGAAGCTCTGCGAATTTGACCCCGCGTTTTTCAAGTTCTGCCTTGATGAGGTCAACGGGGCTGGGGATGATCCCGAGGTCTGTGTCAGGACCAGCTTCTCTCTCCCCGAAAGCGTTGGTGTAGTATTTACGCCCGCGAATTTTCAAGTCGTTGATGCGGGAAAGGTATGTCACTACCTTTCGACCAGCGGCGAGTTCCCGGTCGATGATGTCTAATGCATCCCCGATTTTCGCCAGTTCGGCTGCGTACAACACATACGTCTCGGGCGCTAGAAGATGCCACCCCTCCGATTGAAGGCTTTCCATCTCTCGCAGAACGTCGTTGAACTTTTTCGCCCACGGGTTGGCGGTTTCGTCAGTCCCCTTCGTGTCGTGGAACTGAACGTCAGTCCCTTCGTACGAGATTTCCCTTTTGATGACACGGCCTTCTTCACCTGCTTTTGTTACAAGGCTGTTGACCCACTGGTACAGCTTGCGTTTGCGCCCTTGGCTGTATGGGACATCATAAAACTTTTTCTCATTCCGCCCGTATTTTTTCGTTTTGATGACAGCCCCATTTTTGACAGCCTCGTCCAAATACTGTTCCGGTGTGTCAAAGCCCAGTACTTTGTGAAGGTATGCAAGCTGGTGGGGCTTGTCCGCCGGAGTAGCCGTGTAGTAAGACACGGCAGACGCTTTTGGTATGATGGCTCGGAATTTCGTCTGCCACTCCCTAGCCACGCCATTTTCCCCTGAAATTTCACCGAACGTGTTGGCGAGGTTATGGCTCTCATCGAAGATTACAACCGCCCCTTCTGGCACGTCTGTAGTCTTGACCCTGTGGTATGTGGTGATGGCGATCTCACCTTCTACGGGGGGTTTTTCCAGCAGGCCGAGATTAACCCCCATGACCTCGCTGTCCTTGGCCATGGAACCGCCCAGTTTGGGTGTCTTCTTGCCCTCCCAAGGTTTGCCGATGGCGGCGTTTTCAGTGACGATGACCACTGGTTTCCCTTGTTTGGCAAAGTGATCCGCGACGGCCAAAATCTGTCGTGTCTTGCCGACACCAGCGCCGTCGCTATTGAGGGCCACGCCGTCTTTGACAAGAGATTGTATCGTGCTGTTGGCCCCTGCGATCTGACCCTCGAACATGTGCTCCTTAAGTCCACCCTCGACACGATCCGGTGTGTCTTTAGGAGGCACGATGTCTACCATCTGCTCCGACGCTTTTCGCTCGGTGAGTTTCGGCTTTTTGACAGTCTCAGGAGCCTTCTCCTCAACCGTCTCTATGGTCCCATCTTCCCGCCTAACCAGTGTGGCAACTGGCACGATATCCCCATCCTTGCGGCGTTTTTCGCGGTCTTCGTATGCTCTGATGCGCTCCTGTTCAAGCTCACGGGCGTCAGCAGCCTCCATGAGTTCAGGTTGACTGCGGAGGTATTCACGCACAGCAGGGTCCCTAGCTTCGGTGGATAACCACTCAGCGTAGGACAAGTCTGTGGCTATAAGGTCTTTGAGAAGAACACCTGAATACTTACCAAACCCGATGGGTTTTTCTGCACGGGGCGTGGTGTCACGCTCAATGCCTTGGAGAGCGTCTGTGTCGCTCAAACCATCGTTGAGGGCGACAGTCCTAGCCCCTTCCAAGTCGGCCAAATTACGTCCGGCGAAAGCGATAGACAGCTTTTCTCCGTTGGCGATCTGGTTGAGATAACCACGAGCTTTCTGGAAAGCTTCGTCAAGGTCCGTGGACAAAGTTGTAAGGTACGAACTACGGGTGCGCCCACTGGGCAGCTTCCTGACGTGCCACAGTGTGTAGTAGTTCCGCCCCTTGGTGACGTGGAGAACGAGGTCGGCATCCGCCGGGTTGTCCACGATGACTGCTTTTTCTGATGTTGGTTCACTTGTCATTCCCTCTCCTTTAGCTTCCGCCTCGGGGGGTGTCAAGGAAATTGGGGCCGGAGGCTCTTGCTGCGGGATCACCGCCCGCACCGCATCCGACACCTCGGGTGGTTGAGCGCCCCTAGCCACATCCGCCGCCTTGCGGGCGATGTCCGCCGTGGTCGGTTGCGACGGGGCCTGGGCAGTCGGGAACTGCGCCCCAGAGGGGGCGGGGGCGGGCGGCACCGTCGGGAACTCGCGCTCCATAGCTCGCTGCCTTTCCTCGGCGATCACGTCCGCAAGGATGCCTTGGTCCTCGGCGCTTGCGACTTGCCGCTCCATCTCCGATACGCTGCGCTCAGATGCGCGTCGGGCGCGTTCAGCGCGAACCCTCTCAAGCGCCTGCGTCGTCAAGTCGAGCAGATCGCGGTCAGTCTGCGTTGGGGTTTTCTGCGTGGCCTCAACGGCAAGTTGGTTAGCTGTGTTGGACAGCCGACTTTCCTCCACGTCCAAGTCCGAATCGCTCAGGTTTCTAACCCCTTCTTCGGAAAGGCGCGGAGCGGGCGGCACCGTGGACGGCACGGGTGCTTGAGTTGTCTGCGTAGGTGCCACGGTCTGCCCCAACGCCGCCCGCAGCGCCGCGATGTCGGCATCCACTTGAGCGTTGCCTTCTGGTCCGAAGTCAAGGGTGGCACGGGCATTGACGCGCATTTGCAACTCCGCCTTCAATGCCTCAGTGCTCTCTCCCTCAATGATCGGGGATGGAGGTGGCGGCACCGTGGACGGCACGGGTGATGGAGGTTGTTCGTAGTCAGGATACGTGAACGTCTCTCCGACGCCACTCTCGACGGTCGCAGCCGCGTTCACCTCCGCAAGCACGGCGGCAGCTGCGACCGGGCTGGCAGTCTCCGCGATGGTCGGCACCGCTTGGTTGATAAGCTCCTGGGCTTCTGGAAATGCGTCGTTACCGACTTGTTCTGCGTCGATCTCATCCGGCAATGCGTTTCGCTGGTAGGCACCCGTGAGGGCGTTGATGACGCCGAACGTGGCACCGCCGACCGTGCCGAGTGCGAACGCCTCGCCCAGACCTTCGGTGAGTCCGGGGCCTTCGACCTCTGAGCCTGTGGCTCCGAGAAGCCCACTGGTCAGCAAGTTACCCGCCCCTTGAGCGAACACTTCTTCGGCACCTTCCGTGAGGGTGTCCTTGGCGAACCCGCCAGCGCCCTTCTCCAAAGTGTCACCGAGGAGCTTCCTGACTGCGGCAGTTTCCGTGCCCAGACCGAACAGGAGTTTCTCAGACGCACCTTCAATGGCCCCACGGCCAAGTGCCGACAAGTACCCAGCAGTGCCTTCGAGACCATACTGCTCGGCGGTCTGCCCACCTTCGCGGGCACCCCCGAGGATGCCCGATCCGAGGCTAGCCGTCTCGGCACCCAACTTGGTCGCCTTGGCAACCGCCGCCCCTTTGAGAACCTGCGACTTCTCCGCTGCGCTCAGCGCCCGCCCCACGTTGCTCGCAGCCTTGGCGAGGATGCTTGCCTCCTCAGCGGCACTCAGCAGCTTGCCCGCCGCACGGGCACCACCCAACGCCTTCCCAGCCAAACCGCCGACGCCACCAGTGCCGAAGAAGCCAACGGCTTGACCGATAGCCCCCGTCACCTTAGCTCCGGTTGTGTCCTCGTAGATGGGGTTCATCGGAAGGAACCCCTCGATGCCAGACTCGATGTCCTCACCCGCCTGCTTGAGCGTCTCGCTGCCAGTCAGGTAGCCAAGGCCACCGACAGCCCCAGGCACGATGGACGCAGCGCCACGCCCCGCGCTGGAGAGCATGGAGGTGAAGTAGTCCTGACCAGAGTCGTCAGGCCGCTCCAACCACACGCGCTCAAGAACGTCGTCCGTAAGGACGTTGAGTCGCGGCTCCGTCCTGATTGACGGAAGAACGCGCTCCCGGAAGTAGGCGCGTTTCTGTTCGATTTGTTGTTCAGGAGGGAGAGACTGGTACTGCTCCGTGGTGGTGATGTCGCGCCAAGGCATTCAGCAACGTAAACGATGGGGCGCGGTTGACAAGCGTGGGGTCGCTAGAACTTCTCCATCATTCTTATAGCCAACTCCTCCAGTTCTTCCGGGGTCATCTGAGGCACCGTCGTCGGTGCAGCAGCGGGGCTTCCCCCTCCGCTCATAGGCACAGGCGCAGCCGCCCCACCAAGCTCCTCCCTCAGTTGGTTGGCCAGTTGGTCGAGCATGGCGGCCCGTTCGTTCTCGTTGAATCGGGTGCCGAGGAGCGGGTCGTTGAGGAGCTTGATGCGGCGCTCGATCTCGTCGATGCGGTCCACGTTTGCCACCCGTTGCTCCTTCGGTCGGCCCATCCCGATCCGGCGTAGTGCAGTATTCCGATCAAATGTACCGCCTTGGAAAATCTCAGCGATCTCCTCGTCCGTGGCACCGACCTCGTAAAGACGGTCCAGCAGTTCTTGCGAATCATCACGGAAGGTTGGTGCCTGCTGCCCGGTGGCCCGGAGGCTTGTGTCGAACGCTTGGAGCACCGCCCTGCCCATCTGCGAAGACGCCCCCAACGGGTTCGATGCCACCGCACTGAACCGCTCTTGCAAAGCCGTTGGCGCGGTCGGGTCGATGCCGTTGAGCATCTGGGTGAGTTGCCGCGCCTCCTGCTCGGCCTGCATCTCCATGCTCTGCTGCCTCATCCGCTCCTGCATCTCGAACGGATCGACGCGGGAACGCATCGTCTGCCCACCGAAGTAGCGAGTCTGCCGTGGCGGCTCGGGCAACGGCAGGTCCATGAACGACCGCACCTCCTGTGTCGGGGTGGGTTGTCGGGGCTCAATGGAGAGCAACTCGTCGAGGGTGATGGGCATTACTTTTTGGTGATGATGGAGTCAACGAACTCGCGCTTGAGGTTGTTGATGTCACGCAGCTTGTTCTCCTCGTAATCTTGAACTTCCCGTTGCGCGTATGCAATATCCTCTTTCAACTCGTTGATCTCTTTGACCAACTCCCTGCGTTTGGGCGCTCCCCCCCGATCTGATGATACCCCCAACAACTCGGTTTCAAGCTCGGCGAGACGTGCGCTTTTACTGTCAACCGTGTTTTGGTAGGCAGCTTGGATCCGCAAAGCCTTGGACTCAATCTCAGCGGTTTTGCGAATGAGTTCATCGGCCTTTTGTTTCGGCACGATGCCCGTTCGTCTCGCGGCTTCGATGGCAGCGTCAACCCCTTGGGTATTCAGGGCTTCTCGTGTGCGGTAGATGCCGAGCTCCATCACCTCCTTGGGAACTGTAGGCTGCGCTTGTGAAGGCGCGGGAGGCGGCGCTTGTGGGGAGGTTGTGGGTTGCGCTTGTGGAGACGCGGTAGCCGCCGCCGTCGGTGCGGGGGCAGGCGGCTGCATCGGAATGACGTTCCTGCGTGCGGGCGGTCCCATCGTCTGCCCCATCTTCCCAAGCAACTCGTCACGCAGGTAGTTCTGCCGGGACGCGGTGTCGCCTCCTCCGGTGAACTCGCCAACCTGCCCGGCACCCATCTCCCATGTGCCTCCCGTGGCTGCGCCGCTGCGCCCGACCGGGACTCCATTACGCATGGCGTAACGGGTGCCATCGGGGGCGGTCCACACACCGTTGTCGGAGGGTCCGACCTGTGTCTCTTGCCACGCGCCTGCGTACTCGGGGGCCGTGGCACCCGGCATCTCGTCAGCGACGGTGCGTTGTCCGGTGAGCCACTGCTGGCGCTTGAGTTCTTGGATCGCCGCTTGACCATTCGCAACTCCAGCCTGACGCCTTGCCCGGCGCAGAAGCTCGTCATCGAGGAACCTGCTGCCCGTGGACAGTTCAGGAGGCAGGACGCCCATGTTGGGGTTGAGTTGCGCGGCCATCCACGCCTGCTCGTTGCGCGACCTTGCGGGTGTTGCGGGGGCGGCAGGCGGTGTCATCTCACTGAGGATCGACGGGCGCTGAGGTGCTGCACCGGGGCGGAACGGGACGGCGTTCTGCGAACCTTGTCGGGCGCGGAACCCTGCCACGGATGGGCTTTTGCGAAGCCCTGCGATGTCGGTGATGTCAAATTCTCTGGCCATAGTCTTAGCGTCCGAATAGGATACGGTTCATTGCGTCACGTTGCAAAGGGCCTTGGGGCGCGGCCCCAGGGCGGAAAGGAACGACATTGGACGAGCGGCGCTTGCGCCAGAACTGTCTCTTGTCGGGGACGGCCGTGGACGTCGCCCCGCCTTGGGCGGCTTTGTTCTGAGCTTCGATGGCGGCTTGGTAGCCAGCGGCGTCGAACTCCCACTCCCCGGTGGGGTCGTAGTCGTCTCGCACCGGATCAAACGCCGGTGGGTTGGTAAAACCGTCCCGACTGGTTGATACGCCGACACTTGGCCAAGAGCCTCCTGTGCCACTTGAGCGGGGCGGTTGCGACGTGGGCGTTTTTCTGGCACCAAAATCCCACTTCCCAGTGACGGTGTTGAACGCCGCGTTCCCCGTGTTGAAAGTCGCAGCACCGGGGGTGAAGGTTGACTGCCCCGTGCGGGCGCTGCGGCCTCCACCTGTTCGCATACTCATCTGCCTGCCTGCTGCGACGCTTTCCCCAACACCCGGCAGATTACGAAACGGGTTGGTGAACCAAGACGGGTCTCCAGGGCGGATGCCTGCGTTCATGGCGTCCTGCATCCCGTAGAACCCATCCAGTCCACCCATGCGCTCGTAGGCACCGCCGCCTGCGGGCTTGGCTCCCGTCTGCGAGATTTGCCACCCGCGCCGGGCGTAGTCGCGCCCTACTGCGGTGCCGAGTGCTGCTCTGGAGAGTTTCGCCATATTACCTTGTGACTTGGGTTGATCCTGCGCTGTTGAACGAGAAAGGGATGGGCTTGCGGATGCCGCCCCGGTAGTCAGTCAGTCCACGGTTGAGAACGTCGTAGCACTTCATCCAGATGGCCTCCGCCTGTGCGATGTCCTCAACGCCGTTGTACTCAAGGCGGTTGGCCAGCAGACCGAACTTTAGGCCCCCGAGGCTGTCGGGGTACACAAGGTCGGTCTCGTTAACCAGTGTGACGAACTTGCGCTTCACCAACGCACGGACCACGGGCTCGCCGTCTCCGCGTGCCGCGATGGTGCCGACCTTGTAACGGCGGTAGAGCGGGTTGGTCTCGGTCGGCTCGTAGGTGGAGAGCGGGGTGACGGTGCCGCCGTCCACGGTTGAGATGGTGACGGTGCCGAGCGTGACAGCCTTGTCCACGGCGGTAACGATCATCGGCACCGAGGAGTCCACGGTCGGGTTGGCAAGTGTGAGGGCGATCCCTTCCTTGCCCGTCGCGTCGAAGATAGTATCGCCGTTCGCGTCCACGCCGTAAAGACGCACCGTCTTGGCTGCGTCGGCGGCGTTTGCGATGGTCAGGCGGATGGTCAGCGCCTCGTCCTGCACGACTTGGGTGGGGAACTCCCCTTGGTCGAGGAACAGCCCGAGGTCATAGTTGATCCGGTCGTAGAACCCCGGACCCATCGGTTGGAACTCATGCACACGCCCATAGACTGCACGCGGGATGTTGTCCACTACGTAGCCGAGGATGGAAGAGGCCCTGCGGGGCAGTGTCACGTACCCAGTCGTGGACGGGAACTCAACGCCGAAGTTGACTCCCTTCCACAGCCCCGACTCAATCACGCGCTCACTGACCTCGTTGAGCGCGGGGAGAAACAGACTGGAGTTGTTGTTCGACGGATCGACGATCTGCCAGAAAGCAGTCCGAACATCCGCGACCGTAAGACGGGAGGGCATCCCTCAATTTTACGACTGGCGCGTAATAAGGCAAGGGGAGGAGTTCAGAGCAAGTCAGGTCGTAGTTGCTTCTCAAAGATCAACAGTTTGTTGACTTTCGTGACCCCACACCTGCGCCATTTAGCTCGTATGAAGCAATACCCCGGACATGTGCCGCTCAAAGCAGAAGGTTTTACGTACGTGTAAGCACGTATGTAACCCCACCGCTCAACAGCCACTTGCTCAGCTTCTAGTATCAACCGGGACGCTTGCACAGGAGACTCATTCCTGAAAATAGAACAGTTGACCCCCTCTTGGCCGTCGCTGCTGATAAACTTCCTCCACACGAAAAGCGCATCGTAGTTTTCAGTCACCAGCACCTCTTTTTGGCCGGGGCCAACGAACAGTTTTGGCTTACGCCCGTCTTTGTAGGGTCGGTATGAGTAGTGTCTGTGAAAAAGTTCTCGGGCTTTGGCGTCCCCATCTTTTGTGGAGAACCAGTGGTCGGTTAGTCTGGCGAGTTCTGACACCTAGTTAGGTATGCTTGACGGGCAACCTGTCAACAAATTTCACCGCTGGCACACCTAGTTTCCGCGTGCGAGACTCCCAACGATGCCCAAGATCGTGAAACCCCTGCAAGGGAAAGTGTCCGTCAGCCAAGTGCCTGTGGTCGGCGTCCCGCTCCCAGACTACGGGTTGCAGGTCGAGACTGAGAACCTGCTGAGCCTTGAGAGCGCCTTGTTCCTGCGCGGTGGCAGTGAGTTTTTCCGTGACGGGCGTGTAAACCCCAAGGGCAAACCAAAGTCCTACCATTTCTGGCGCATCGCGGACATCCTGTGGAATTATCACGGTTCCCGCGTAAAAATCGAACCTCACCCTTGGGCGGTGCGGATGATTGAGAATCTCTGCAAGCATGATCGTCTCTCCATCGCGGGTTGCGCGAGCAGTGGTAAGTCCCGCACCGTGGCGGCATGGGCCATCGTCAACTTCATCGTCCACCCCTCGGTGACACGGGTGATGCTGACCTCGACGACCTTGAAGGAGTCGCGCGGTCGTATCTGGGGTGACGTTGAGGAGTTATGGCAGGCGCTCCCCACCTACCCGACCGGGGTGCCTGGGCAGCTTGTGTCCTCCCAAGGGTTCATCCGCTACCACTCCCCCGCCACGGGGGTCCAGAACGAGAAGATGGGGTTGTTCCTCGTCGCGGGGGAAAAGAGCAAGGAGTCGGAGTCGATGGGCAAGCTCATCGGTTTCAAAGGTGAGCGCGTCATCCTGATCGCGGACGAAATGCCCGAACTGTCGGACACGTTGCTGCTTGCCGCTGAGTCCAACCTGAGCGCCAACCCGTCCTTCCAGATGGTGGGGATCGGCAACCCGAACAGCTACTACGACCCCCACGGTGTGTTCTCCGAACCGATCAACGGCTGGGGCAGCGTCTCCGAGGCCGACTACGAGTGGCAGGGCAAGAAGTCCTACGTGATCCGGTTCAACGCCGAGGAGTCGCCCAACTTCGGTCCCGAGGGCGTCAAGTGGCCGTACCTCATGACCACTGAGCGGCTCTACAAGTTCCAGCGCGACCTCGGTGAGAAGAGTCTGCGCTACTACCGAATGGTGAAGGGGTTCTGGTTCAACGAGTCCGGTGAGGACACCATTTACTCTCCCTCCTTGCTCCAAACTGGTGGTGCCCACGACAAGGCCGTGTACAAAGGTCCGGTGACAATGGTGGCAGGGTTCGACCCCGCCCACACACACGGTGGGGATGATAAGGTGCTGACCATTGGCCGCGTGGGGGAGGACGTGAATGGGTTGCGGGTGATCGAGCGAGTCGCCACCTACAAGCTCTACGACGACACATCCAACCCGTTGCCGCAAGCCCACCAGATTGCCGAGCAGGTGAAAGCCAAGTGCCTCGAACACGGTGTTGCCCCCGAGGATCTGAACGTGGACTCAACCGGGGGTGGGGAGCCGTGGTGCGACGTGCTCCAAGTCGTCTGGTCCTCCGGGTTCCAACGTGTCGTGTTCGGTGGCTCCCCGCATGACAAGGACGCTTACCGTGACCGCATGTCAGAGCTTTGGTTCCAAGGGCAGGCGCTCATCCGGTCGGGGCAGATCAAGGGTGTGGACGTGCCGCTCGCACGGGAGATGACAGCGCGGATGTATGAGTCTGTCGGCAAGAAGATCAAGGTGCAGCCCAAGAGCGAGATGAAGCGCCTCATCGGCCACTCACCAGACAACGCCGACAGTTTCTTCCTCATGGTGGATCGGGCCATCCGCCGTGGCAAGGTAAGCGCCGCCGAGAAGCCAGGGAACTGGAAGAAGGGCGGCAACCCGGTGAAAAAGAAGTTCCGTCAACTCGCTTCGGTATGGGACGGGTGATTCCTCCACAGCGCATAATCAACGGCGTACCGCTTCATCACCCACAAGCGTTGGTTCTCAGTGAGTGTCGGTTTCTCAACGCCCTGCTCGTCTGTGCGGTGAAGGTGGAAGTCAGGTAACTGCGGACCCATTAGTTCCTTCAACTCCGCCATCTGCGAAATGTCGAAGATGTGGGTGAACCAACTGGGGCGAACCCCGTAGAAGTGCCACATCGGGGAGAAGTGGGTGCGGATGTCGCCGTTCTTCATGAACCTGTCGAAGTTGTCGATGAAGTGCTGAATGCCCGGAGACTTGACCACTTTCAAAGACATGACTCGGTTCCGATATGCGCTGATGAACCGCTCAACCGGATCGCGGGTAATGCAAACCCGGATGGGGTGGTCGCACTTTGGGAGAGGGCGTGTGTAAAACGCGCCTGTGTTTCCGGGGATGCTCGCCTCTTTGAGCTGCTCACGCAGAGGGGTGTAGGGGGCCGGAGACCACTTGGTCGGAAAAAACCAATCGCGGTGTTGATCGTAGAGTTCGGGTTTGTGCGTCAAGAGACACCACATGAGCGCCGTCCTAGAACCGCACTTCGCTCCGTGTGCCAGAATCACTTGTTTGTCAGCCGTCTCAAACAACATATGTCGTCACGCCTTTCCGTAGATCGTTCTCTGAAAGGCCGATGTCAAGTGGGGCCGCGACTCCGAAACCCTGCTCAATGCGTTGCACCCACCAATCGTGTGACCTGACCGTGCAGTGAGCGTTTTGTCCGTCAGGCAAGATCGTGGCAGCGAGCCCTGTGTGAACGACAAAAGCCCACCGGGGGGTGCGTGCGTACATCTCGGTGAAGAGGTCTGTGAGTTCACCCTCTGGTATGTGTTCAAGCACGTCCGTGCAGATACCGAAATCGAAAAACCCGGATGGCAGGTCGTCCACACCGGGGATGGCTGGGTCGTAGCGCACGCACTCGGCGTCCGGGAACAAATCCGTGATCGCGTGTGAGTTTCCACACCCCCAGTCAAGTGCCCGCTTGACGTACATACCCTTTACGAACTCCCGTAGGGCTTGCAAGACTACTGGGCCTGGACCTCCCCCATACCCTTTGTTGGATCGGTGGAGCTGCTGATACAGGTGAACTAGCGACCCACTCATTAGAACCCGTATCCCGCTGTTGTGCGAATCTTCTCCAAGCAACGAATCCAGTGTTCCTTGCCTGCAATCCGACGCACATTCTCCGCAGAGAAAGCGGGTTGCTTTGGGATCGGGTTCGAGAGCAGCCCCGCCTTGTCAGCAATGTGAGACAGCGCCATCAAGACCTGCGCGTCATCGCGCATCTCAAGCCAGCGAAAAGGGTGCTTCTGCCATTCGAGTGACCACATGACCGTCTGCCATGTTGCGAACGCGATGCTGACTGGAATGGCGGGGTCGAATGCTTCCGACTCGTGGCGGTGGCATAGCATCCAATACGCCTCGACGGCTTTGACCCGGATAAAGGACTGCACCGAGCCTGGGTTGTCGCGCAGGCGTCCGTCTGTGAACTCGTTGAGGCGCTCGGCGCAGGCGAGCATGGGCCGCTCGTCAGGTCCGTGCAAGACGTGAACGTACGCCTCTGCGGCCAAGAGGCTGATCTGCCAGCGCATGGACGTGTTGGGTTGCACAGGGGCGATCTTTTCCTCCCAATCTTTGAACTGAACATCACCATCGGCGGTGCGGTAGGTCAACCAACACTTGGCGTTGGCCCGGTCGTCGTGGGAGGCTTTCGAGTCGAGTAACACCCTCCAAGCGTGCTCGTATTGCAGGGGTTTCTGCGTTTTGCTATCAACAGCGAGGGTGAAGAACGTGTCAGTCATGGGTTCGGTTGTGGTATGCGGTGATTGCTTCGGGAACCATTGGGCGGGTGTCGTAACCGAACACGACCTCCATCGCCCGCAGGGCGTCGAGTTTGTGGGGGAGTTTGAACCCTGCCGCGTGAACGATCTTGGGTGTGCGGGGGTGATGTGGGTAGCCTCCGTGCTTGACGGCCATTGGGTAGTAGTTGAACGAAAGAGGCAGGTGCTGGATGGGCACCTCACACTGCAAGGCGGCGAGGTTCAGCCAAAACTGGTCGGTCCAGTCTTTCGGCTCGTATTTCCCCGACACTTTAAGCATCCGGGCACGTTTGAACACCGCTCTGTGGGTCCGGTCACTGGTGTCCAGCGCCATGACGCCCGAGTTGAAGTAGAACCCTTTGGGGATGGAGAACTCCGATGAGTCAATGCGGGGGAAGGAGCCGTAGGTGTACACAGCCGGGTCGTTTACAGCGAACCAGCCTCCGGTGAGTTTCGAGAAATCAGTCGGCTGGATTACCCAAGCGTCCACGTCGAAGAACACGATGGGCCCACGGGGGGCGAGGCGGTCCAGTTCAAGCTTGGCAGCGAAACCACGGCTGTCGGCAACGCGGATCGCGTGGACAGGCAGGCCCGTGTTCTTGCGGAACCGCTTCGCAGACTCAGCGTAGAGGTGCTTGTAGCTCGGGGTGACGATGGTGACTCCGGTCATGGGTTGTCAATGTACTCACGTCCCTCGGCAAGTTTGTCGAAGAGGGCTATCTGTTCTTCCATAGCTTGCACCCAATGCACCAAGGGACGACACTCACCGCTGCTTGATCTTTGCTCTGAGCAACTTTTGTGGATTGGCTCCCCCGTCACAGGGGACCTAGACAACAGTGGGTGCGTACAAATCGCGTAAAAGTACTCCCCAAAACTGCCGCAGGTGTGTGCTTGGCAGAAATGGCATTCTTTGCAAAGCCTCATTCCTTGGCGAGCAAGAGAGTGCCGATCAACTCCTCAAAGGTCAAACCTTCGACGACTTCATCTTCGATGCAGTGTTCCTTGTCTTCGTACAAACGATCCAGACAAAACTGGATAGTGTCTTCCTTTTCGACTTGGGGCCGTGAGGCTTCCAACTGTTCTTTCGTGTGTGTTTTCATGTGTCAGATTCAGCTCGATTCTCTCCAACCGAGGATGGTGTCTTCAGGGTATTCAGGGTTTTCCTCCCAGCAAAAATGCCGACCTCTTCCCTTGGCGGTTTGACCAAGCATCAGCACCTCCACCCACGTTTCGCCATCGACTGGCATCTCTTCCGAGGGTTTGTGAGGCACCCACTTGCGGTTCACGGCTGTAAATTCACCGCTGTCTTCGAGTGGGACGTTTACTTGTATTCTGCGGGTTTTCATCACCGCCCACTACACCCCCTCGCCAACGGCGTCAAGTGCCAACGTAGCTAAATTGAAACTCCTCGTTGACCTCGGTCATCTTCGGTTCGCTGGAAATGACCATCGACCCGTCGGAGAAGTTGCGATAGACGTTGAAGTCGTCGGCCCCATAGACCCAGGGGCGTGCGGCCCACGGGCTGTCTGGCTCAGCGGCTCCTCCTCGTGTGCGGATGGGCATGGTCGTCAGTCGGCGGATTCGATGGACTCAATGCGGGAAGGCGGGTAGATGGTGGCCTTCTCGCGCAGCCACAACCCGCTGGTCGGCTCAACCGAGTCGTTGATGACGAACGGTTGCCAATCGGTGAAGTTGGTGGCCGGGAAAACCTGCTTGCTGGGTGCGCGGACGCGGGTGGGGTTGACAACACCCGCCCCATCGACCAACTGGTAACTCGGCACCAGTTCGGGAACCTCGATGCGCGGGTGCAGGCACTTGGGGTAGTTGACCGCCAGCCCCACAAACGAGAAGTTGACCTCAGTGGGGATGGGTTGGCGGTGCCGCAGGGCGTTGCCGGACCACGGGCGCTCGCTGAGGAACTGCTCCACCTTGATGCGACTGTTGACCGACACCGAAGGGCGATACACGTCCCGCTTGAAGTAGCGGGGCGACGTGACTGCCGACGACCCGGTGTTCACCGAGTTGACAAAGGTGTTGGACTTGACGAAGTAGAGGTCTTGGAGGACCGCAGGCCACGGGTAAACGCGGGAGGTCCAGTAGGTCTCAAACGGCGTGTCGCGCTGTTCGAGACTTCGAGCCTTGGCGAAGTGGAAGTAAGTATGGCGGTCGTCGGCGGCGGAGGCGTAGGTGTAAACGTAGTCCCCGAACTCGTTGATGCGGATGGCGGTTTTTGCCCACGAGAAGTCCTTGTACTCGGTGTAGAGGACCAGCGGTGTTGACCCGGTGGACGCACTGAGTTGCAACCCCTCCGGGATCGACTTGTTCTCCACCTTGATGCGGATGGCGAACTCGACCGGATCGGGTGTCGGAATCAGTTCAAAATCGGCCACGTTAGAATTGCGGTTCTTTGTTACTCCAGCCGATCACCTGAGACTTGCGGAATTTCATGTCGAGCGTCACGCCACTCACCGTGCAGGTGAACTTCAACAAGTTCTCGCGGTAGCGAAGCTGGCGGGGGACTTCGTGTTCAAACTCGTCACTGACCCCTTTGATGGTGTCTGTGACGGCAAAATCTGTGGTCAAATCGGGGGCAGCTGGAGTACCACTAAATGCATACGTACTGGCACTAACATTTTGTAGTGTGTAACCGGAGGGTACCGCCAGCAGATCGGTTCTGGTTCTGACTACGGAGGGGCTAACGCCCGTAGTAGCATCGGTCTCCGCAATTTTCAACGGCGTGGTGCCACTTGACCAAATGTCTCGGTAGTAGCCGGAGTCGATGTTGCTCTCGGGCGGCGCGATGGCGGCACCCACGCCTCCCGTCACCGCAGTGTCGGAGATGAATGATGTTTCAAGGAGAATCTCCGTGGCGCTGGCAACCGCGAACACTCTCGACCCGTTCGGCAGGGATGACGCGCCCGCTTGGGCTTGAATGAGCATCCCCGGAATGACGTTGGTGGAACTGGTGACGGTGATCTTCGACACCCGGCCAGTACCCCACGCAACTCCGGTCAGCGGAAATGACACGTCGGTCGTGTAGTCCTTGACCTCTTCAATGGCCGTTACGCCAGTAAGGGGGGCGACGTTGCCGTTCGTCAGGTAAACATAGACATCCATCGCGCAACCTACGTTAATACGCGCTGAACGTCAAAACCTGAACTTTTGAGCCTGCGGGCGGCTTCGGCTAGGTTCAGACCGGGGTGGTACTCGAAGTGGGGGGTGTCCTTGAACTTGCGCCAACTGCCTCCCCACTCGATGCCGTACTCCTTGGCGATTTCTGCGATGCTGCGATAGACACGCTCGGCGCGGGCCGGGTCTTTGGAGTCCACGTAGGTCTTGCCGTCGAACAGGCCGAGGTCCACGGCGAGGCCGAAGTTGTGCCACGACGATCCTGGACGGGCGTTGGTCACGATCTTGCCGGGTTTGGTGCGCCCTTGGGCGTAAAGGTCGGCTTGCTCCTCCCATGTGCGAAGCCCCGAGATGACCTCCAAGCGCAACCCATTGGCGGCGGCAAGGCGGACTGCTTCGTGGAGGAACGGCACCAGCACGTCGAGGAACCTGCCGTTGAGGTCCGAGATGTTGGTCTTGGTGCGGTCGGAGAAGTTGGTGATCGACGGGTTCGGCGCGGGCGGTTCGTCCTCGTCTTGCGCCAAGAGTGCGGCCCATGTCTTCGGCCCGACAACACCGTCCACCGTCAGGTCGTTCTTGCGCTGGAAGTCACGCACTGCCCCGTTGGTGACAGGGCCGAAGTCGCCGTCCTGCGTGATGCCGAGGAGACCTTGAAGCTCGGATACAAACCGTCCACGGGAGCCGCGATAAAGTGTGGGTCGCATGTCGGGACGTTACCTGTGCGGTTTGCTGGGCGCAAGGGGAGGAACTACGTGTCAGAATCCACGATCCTCACCCGCTGCTGCCACAGAATCTTCGCCACCGTCTCGGCGTCTTTGGCCACGTCCTCCTCACTTTTGTCGGGATGCAGGTGGTGGTCGATCTCGTGGATCAAGACCTCCAGCCTCTCCATCCCGCGAAGCCTCTCGTCAATCTCGATGACGCCATCCGACCAGCAAAGCCCTCGGGCTTGGTGTTTGCCGAGCTTGCGCTCCTTGATGACTGGCTTCTGGACGAAGCGGTAGGTCGGTCTTGCCCGTGGGACACCGCTCACGTCGGGGATGTGCGTGAACTCGCCAGTCGGCTCGATGGCACCTTCTTGCACCTTTTTTGCCAGCCACTTGGAGACTTGGTTCCGTGTCCCGCCAAACCGTTTCAGCACATCGTAGGCGGTGAACCCCTCTGAGTCGATGCGGGCCTTCTCCTCCGCCGTAGCGAAATCAAGGATGTCGAAGTCACTCATACCACACCTCCTGCGGGACGGCGAAGCGTTTGAAACGGAGGTCCGGGAGTTCCCCGACCTCCTTCTCCCTCCAGTCGAGGATCGACACCGACGGGCCGGGAACGGCGTCAGGCACCACCTTCTTTCCGTACCGGGTCAGCAGTTGCCATGCGCCTTGGCAAAGCGTCATCTGCCTGCCGTCTGTCCACGAGCCGAACACATGACGGTGCCCGCGCAGGAACACGTCGGGGATGCGGTGGCCTGCGCTTGCGGCCTCAAAGGTAGCGTTGCCTTGGAAGATCGAATGGGCGGATGCGTGGAGGTACTTCCTCCCGCTGGTCGGCATGTGGTGCTTGGCGTCGATAAGACAACCATGCAACTCATACTGCCAGAGGTCTTTGGCTGGCTCAGGAAGTCCTAGCTGCTGGCGGATCGCCTCCTCCCAATTCCCCGTGTGGCACTCGGTCCCCTTGACGATGATGACCCGTGCGGCAAGTTTGTAGAGATCGTTGAATATCGTCCGGTGTATGACGCTGTGCTCCTCCCACTTGGCGCTGATGATTTCGTCAGAGCGGTGGTGGATGCCCTCAATCAAATCCCCGACCATCGTGAGCACGAACGGCTGGCCGTTGGTGACTCGGGTGATCCAGTCCTCAGACTCGCGCCATCGGTCGTAGAGCCAAGACAGTCTCGGGTTCTTTCCGAACCCCCCGAGTTTCCTGCCGTCCTCGGCATAACACTCGGATGGCATGAGGGCGCAGTCTGACCCTGAGTGGGTGTCGGACAGCACGACGTTGAGGAGGGGTGTGTCTGGCATGGCTATCGGTAGATCGGTCCTACGAGCGCCGGGGCCAATCGCAGGATGCCGGGAGACACCTCATGGCAGTCAATTCGCTTGAGCAGCGGGATTCCAGCGTACCGGATGGCCGCGCAGGCGAGTTCGGAACAAAACCATCGGTCATTCTCTCTGGCAGGGACGCGGGTTACGAAGCGCACGACACCACGCCAGTCGTATTTTTTGCTGAGTTGGCGCTCAGCGAAGGTGAAGGCGTCGTGCCACATGGCGGCAGTCACTCCTTCCACCCGGAACAAGTCAACCACTTTCCACTCCTCGGGGGTGATTTGGTGGCGACGGACACCCCGGAACTCCCGTGCCTCAATACTCAGGTCAGTTGGACGGCCCTGCCCGTCAGCGTAAACCAGTGAGGCGTGGGAGTAAGGGCTGCGGGTCTGCCACTTGATGAGGCTACCGATTACCCCGGTGCCTCGGTACAGCGCAACGAAGCCGTCACGGGTATCTACGGATGAACTCTTCACGTAGGGACTGACGATAACGCCTTCCGATGTTTCTGCAATCCGGGAATTGTGAGTGCATGGGGTGTTGAGGATCGAACACCGGAGGGTCTTGCTCGTCAGGGTGCTTGAAGTCGAACACATGGCCAACCTCGTGAATTGTGGCGGCGAGGATACTGTCGCCCGATCCGAAGGTGTCCTGCCACCAGCCAAGGAGCCACTTCTGCTTCGGTCTTACCTTGTTGGCCGGAGCGCCGTGGGGCAGGAACGTGATGACCCAGTTGTTCTTGAAGTCGTCGCATTGAGCCACCCGGTCGGGGTCGGCATTCGCGTTGATGACACCGTAGGACATCTGAAACGCAATGCAGCCCCGCTGGGTGTAACCTTCACGGAACTCCACCAGCCCCTTGAGCGTCTTGGCCCACTCGTTGATGCCCTTGGCGATCTCAGAGCGAACCCTAAACGGGTTGAGCCCGGCTTTGGTGAAACCGGGCTCAACGACGATCCAGTTGACGACATCGCTCACTTGGAGGCGGTGACTTCAACGGTGGGGAGGGTTTCAACCTCGTCCTTCTCGACGATCAGGACAGCAGCGCCATCCTTGATGTCCTGGAGGTCATCTGCGGACAACAGGCCGCGACGCTCAAGAATGGGTCCGAGGGTGCTGATACCAACGCGGATGGCCTCGGCCCGCTCTGGTGATACGGTGCAGGATGAGCAAAGCAGGGCAGACAGGAGAGCGATGTATTTCATGGGCGTTTGAAGTTCCGGCGGATGATGGAGATGAGTGAGGCGATGCCGACAGCGATGCCGACGACAAGGGACGCGATTCGTAGCCATGCCTCGATCGTTTCGAGCTGAGAAACGGCGAAGGCGAGTATCGAAGACCCGGCTCCAACCATGCCGCGCAAGAGGTCGTCGACGTGGTGATTGAAAGTCTCCCTGCTCATCGGTTGAGGACGTTGGCCCATTCGGTGTCGAGTTGTGCTTGTGTAAAACCCAAGGCCTCGCCCAGGGCTACGACAAGCGGATGGTCGCGAGGCACGCGGACGGCATATCCCCAGCGGTTGAGCGCCTTCGCGGTTGCAAGCTGATCGTCCGGAAACATGAGCGCGATTTGAGCCTCCACATCCGCCGCCGTGATGCCCTGGTCGAGCAACCAATCGCGCACGGCCACCGCTTCGGCGTCCGGGAAAAGCGAGCGCCGCCGCTCGGCGATCTCCTGCTCTGTCAACTCAACGGCCACCCGTTGCACTGTCACCGTTTGAGCCTCCACGTCAATGGTGCGTTGCACTTCGAGCTTGTGAGTTTCGGCATCGTATTTCTGGTCTTCCAGCGTCGTCTCGGTCATCGGGATCAAATGGGCGTCGAGGCCCACGACCTCGCCGCCATCATCGCGAGGATATGGCAGCAGCTTTTGCGTTTCGGTGTTGTAGAGGAGCTTTTTCATTCGATCACGAGGAGAACCGCAACGGACGGGAAAGAGGCAGCCGTCATGGTCCAAGTTTTGTCTTCTGTTGGAGCCGCCAGTTGTTCGGCGAGTCCGTGCCTCCAATAGGTAGCACCGGCATCTAGGCGTTCGGTCATATCCGTGGGAGGAGTGAACGCTGGGGCGGTGTCGCGGTCATGGATGAGGGAGATCAGCATCGTCCCGGACCCCGAAGCAACCCCGGTCAAGGTGTTGCTCGCGCCGCTTGCTTGCGTGTAGCTGCCGTAATCCGAGACGCTGCTCGCATTGCGATAGCAAACCATAAACCCCTCACGGATGTTTGCCCCAAAGTTTGTACTACTCGGTTCCGAGGCCCCGGCCACCTTGTAATAAGCTGCCGTCTCGTAGCTGTAGGTTGTCCAAGTGTATTTACTGCCCACCTGCGTCCAACCGGACGGAGTGGAGAGCGTGGACGCCCCTCCAGCTGCCACACAATACGCGATCAACAAATCCCCTTCTGCCACACTGGACGGCAGATCGACCGCGGAGCTTACCGTAGGCGTGGACACGGAAACAAACGTGGGATCGCCCCCGCCTCCGCCGCCTCCGCCGCCTGCAAAACGATAGGGGTTGATAATCATGCTCATGCGCGTTTTCCGATGAACCAGACCTTCAGCCCCGCGCCTGCGATGGTGCTGCCGATCTGGTCAATGTCGATGGTGATCTCCGCGTCGTCCGCCAGCGCCGAGTCTGAGATAACTGCCGCCGTCGCTGCGGTGGTGCTGGTCTTTTCGCTCGCGTCGATACTCAGCTTCGTAGACAGCACGGACGATCCGGCCTCATTGATGTCCACGATCAACGTGGATCCCGTTGGAGCCGTGGTCACGCTGGCCCGCACGGCTGTCAATGTCATGGCATACGGCATCCGAAACGTTACCTTGGCCGTCCCAGTTGTCAGCGCGGTCGTCTCATCGCTGCACGCCACTCCGATCTCGCACGGCAGAGCCTCCCACGCCGCTCCCGCCGATCCATCCGACATGAGGACTTGACCGTCCGCCGAGGCTCCAGCGCCGAGGTCCGCGGCATCGACCGATGCCAGGGTCGTTTGTCCCGTGCCGCCGTTGGCGACGGGCAGCGTGCCCGTGACATCTGTGGCCATGTCAATCGCGTTGCGCGTGATCTGCTGGCCTGAGATCGTCAGGTAGTCGAGCGATCCGGCAAGCGTAACGTCGCCGCTGTTGGTGCCGCCGATGGTGGCATTGGCCGAAAACGTCAACGTGCGGTCGGCGTCGCCGGTGGCGAGGGTCAACACGCGGTCGGCGGTCAGGTCAGTGTCAGTCGAAAGTTGGAGCGTTGAGCCCGATCCAGACTCCAAGACCTTGAGGCCGGTGTTGGGAAACGTCAGGCCCAAACTCAACGTGTCACCATCGGACACGTCGCCGCCAGAGGCAGCAGAGGCAGCCCACGCCGCGCCGCCAGCTCCGTCGGCGGTCAGCACGTAATCGGTCGTGGCCGCACCACTACCGAGGTCCGCAGCGTTGAGGCTCGCGAGCGCCGTTACTCCGGTGCCGCCATTGGCCACTGGCAGCGTGCCCGTGACATCTGTGGCGAGGTCAATTGCGTTGCGTGTGATCTGCTGGCCGGAGATGGTCAGGTAGTCGAGCGAGCCAGCGAGCGTCACGTCCGTGGAGTTGTCCGTTCCGGCCTGGTCAACGTCGAGCGTTGTCCGCGCTGCTGCGGCATCCGCATCATCAACCAACGTCAGCCCAAAAGCCGACACGGCGGTTGCATTGAGCTTCGCGTCCAGCGCCGTTTGCAAGTCCGTCTGGTCGCTCAAGGTTCCGCCGATCTCGCCCCAATCGGTTGAGCCTCCCGGTCCTCCGCCGCCCCCAGCGGCTTCCCACGCCGCCCCGCCCGCTCCGTCGGCGGTCAGGACGTAGCCATCGGTCGCCGCGCCGGAACCAAAATCCGCCGCATCAACCGATGACAGGCTCGTTTGACCTGTCCCGCCGTTGGCGACGGGGAGGGTGCCTGTGACGCCAGTGGAGAGTGAGACATTCGTGATTGTGTTGCTCGCCCCGGAAATCGTTTTGTTGGTCAGAGTTTCGCTGCCCGTTAATGTCGCAAGGGTGCCCGTTGGTGGTAGCCGAACGATTGCCGACGACTCCAATCCCTGTGGGGCCACGAGAAACACGTTGTCATTATTGTCCGACAAGTAGGACGGGAAGGTGATGCACAACTCAGTCGCGGCGACGTTTTCAGTGTCCCAGATAACCAGGTTACCGGGATCAACAGGTCCGCCTCCGGGTCCCTGCACACCGTTACTAGCAACGGTTTCAAGGTTGGCATTTTGCGCCTGCACATCGGTGCCGATTTCCAGCCCCAGCGTCGTCCGCGCCGCCGCCGCATCGGCGGAGGTCATGAGGTCGTCAATGAAAGTCTGTACGGTGGCGTCGGGCATGGTGTCAGGAAGGTCTTACATATCGGCTTGTCCCGTCAGGGCGACGGTAGAAACTAACACCGTCCGGGCGCAAATAAAAGGTTGGGATTGGGGGCGTCGGCGACCAACTCAGCAACGCACGACGGATCGCGTCGTAGTACTGCATGGTGGACCTGCCGTTGGGCGGGAGTTGCTGGAAGGCTTGGGAGTTCATGAGCCGCCTCCCTGTTTAGGTGGTGGAACCCAAGTTAACAACGCACGTCGAATGGCGTCGTAGTACTGCATGGCCGAGCTTCCACTTGGAGGAAGCTGTTGGAATGCCCCCGAGGTCACGTCTGCACCTCCCCTTCGATGGCCCTGCGGATGGCGTCGAGCATCTGCATGGTGGAGATGTAGGACGGGACAAGAACCTCAAAGGGGTCGTAGGTGATGGAGCCTGGGTAGTTGGCGTTCACGGCTGCAACGCGGATCGCGTTGAGCATCTGCATGGTGGATATGTTCTGCTTGGGCAGTTGTGTGAACGCATCGGAGGACGGCATCGCTTACTCCTTCATTTGGATTCCTGCGGCAAGGGCTCGCTCGAACACGGAGCCCGGTTCTTTGGACTCGCCGACTTCGATCTCGACCTCGGCTTCGTCCTCCATGTCGCCCACCTCCATACCTTCGATCTCAGTGAGTGTGACAGTGCCATCCTCGTTGCGGCGCAGAGTGGCAACCACGTCAAATTCTTCGGCTTCTGGGGCCTCATAGCCCTCGGGTAGATTGAACGTCATGGTGGTAAAAGGGTATGGGGCTACCCGGCAGAACCGGATAGCCCCACTGTAGGGTTAGGAGCAGGTCGCGTCAACCGTCCAAGCCAGCGGGCAGCGGCGGAAGCGGAGGACGGCACCATACTCGGGGATGCCGGGCTGAGCGCCGTAGCCAAGGAGGCCCCGGAAGTACCCGATGTTCTCATCGGGGTTGCATTCGAGGTCATACTTGTTGATCCACCGGAAGTTGCCCATGTAGTCCTGAGCGGGGAAGCTCAGGGCACCGCCGTTGATGGACGAGCCGGGGATGGCGAACTTGAGGACTTGCGGGCTGGCGATGAAGAGGTCTTCATACTCAGCGGTCGCGTAGTCGGGGTTCACCGAGGCGGCGTCTCCAGCGGTCGTGGCGTAGTTGTAGAACGGCACGCGGACCCAAGCGCCATCGACAAGGTTCCAACGGGGAGCCTGAATGTCGATCATGTGCTTGAAGCCTTCGAGATTCACGAAGGAACCGCGAGGTCCAAGCAAGCGGTCAACGCTGTTCGACCAACGGATGTTGTTGATCGTCGAGTCGTTGTTGACCAGTGTGGCTTGGGCCTCACGGGAGAGGACGAGGGGCAGCACGGGCTGACCGTTTTCCTGCGTAGCGAGGCCGTTGTCCATATAGGCACCCTCGGCAACGAGCTTGTCGTACCAGTAGTCGAGCATCTCGCGGACGAGTTGACCGATGGTCCCGGTTCCGAACGTCGAGGCGTTGGTGGACATCGAAGAATCGGCGACAGCCTTGTTGGTGCACATCGACGTGAACTCGTCGCGACGGGCGTTCTGCCAAGCGTGACGGGTGTTCATCTTCAGGTTGCGCAAGATGTGCTCAGCCTGGTTCGCGATGCGCCAGCTCATGCGGCCATCTTCGATGCAGATTTTCTGCGATTCGATAGCCGCCTTTTTGAGCGACATCGTGCGCCGGGTGGTCGCTTGCACGACTCGGACAGTCGTGGGCGTGCAAGAACCGCCTGCATCGCCCTCGCCGCCGTCGTTGAACGACACGGTGTCGAAGGTCACGAACGCGCCGATGGGCATGGAGCGGTCGTAGGTGATGAAGTTCGGGTTCTCGCCGATGCCGTCCGGCCAAGTGGTCTTGGGGACGAGTTCGTTGGTGTCCCAAGGAGAGCCAACCCAGTTCTTGGAGAAGGTCTCATTGGAGATGCGGTTCGCTTCCGTCTGGAAGTGGTTGTCGATGTCAGTACAGGCCATGATGGTGTGGGTGTGGTGGGTTTAGGAGGGGGTTGAAGAGAGAAAACTTGATTCCCGCCACGCGCTGAGAGACAGCGGTGCAGGTCGTTTTCAGCCTGAGCGGAGCTGATGTAGAAAGCTCTGAAACCCCGGCTTTCCGCGTGGCGAGCGACCACACCCCCAACCGAGACGGGGACTTTATGCTCTACCTATATTCTCACGGGTTTTGCGTGATAAGTCAAAAGGCAAAAAGAAACCCCCAGCGTGCTAAAACACCGGGGGTCTCAGGGAGGGTTGGTCGGGCGTTTACGACCTCGCCGCTTGCGCTGCCTTGAAGCGGTCCCACACGGTCTCGCCCTCGGGCATCCGCTGGGTGGCGTCGACTGCGCCGCCGCTCACACCGGGGGCTCCGCCCGCTTGGGGCTTGGCTGAACGGCGTTTTTCCTCGGCGGCTTTGAACTCCTCAACACTCTTCCGAAGCTCCATGTTCTGCTTCACCACGTCGAGGAGCATGGCTCCGGCGTAGCTGTTGTAGGCTTGCATGGCGGGGTCATCGGTCTCCAAGGATGCGCTGAACACCTTCTTGGCGAGTTCCTCATCTTGGAACAACTGCGGAAGTTTCTCACGGAACTGCTGCTCAACCGCCTGGGCGGCGAGACTGCGCTTCTTGGCGGTCTCTTCGGCCTGCTTGCGGGACTCTTGGTCCTTGAGGAACTCCAACTCTTCCTTGGCCTTGAAGGCGTTCTCCTCAAGCTCGGAGGCTTTGCTGGAAATCTCACGGGCCTTGCGGATCGCGTCTCGAACATCCAGCACGTCAACTTGATCCATCCCCTCCAGCAACGGGGCGAGCATCCTGCGCTGTGTGGAGGGGTCCTGCTCAGCAACCGCTTGAGCGAGAACGGTATAGTCGATCTCGTACGCCTTGGAAATGTTGTCAAGGGTGGCTCCGATTTCCTGCGAAGGCTTGCTCACGGTGTCCTGCCACGCTTTGGACTCGCGGATGTCGTAGATGGCAAGCTTCTTCTCATACTCACTGATGGCCTTCTCACGCTCCTCGATCTGCTTCTGATACAACTCGGGGTCGTGCTTGGAGAGTTCTTCCAGCTTCGTGCGAAGCTCCGCAAGCTCCTGATCCTTTTTGGGAAGTTCCTTCTCGCGGAACAATCCCAGTTCGGCCTTGGCTTTTTTAAGTTCGGATTTGATCTCGGCCCACTTGGACACCGACTTCTTGGTCTTTGGACCGGGCATATCCTCGGCCTCCGCAAGCTCCTCGGGCGTCAGTTCTTCGCCCTCTTCGCCTTGAGTGGGTGACTTCGGGGCTGCGTCCGGCTTTGGCTCAGTGGGAGGTTGCTCGGTCGGCTCAGCGGGTTTGGCTTCCGCCTGCATGGCTTGGAACCGCGCCATGATGTTGGCCGCGCTGTGATCGCTCTCACCCGGAGACGGGGCGTTGAGCGGAGTTTGCACAGGTTCGAGTTCGGCGGGAGGGGCGTCAGTGTTTTCCATAGAGGTAGTCTTCGGTGATGTGTGAGTAAGGCTCAAGCTCGGCAGCTGTGTCGGACTCCTTGCGTTTGCGGGTCAGTGCTTTGAGTAGCCGCACCGCCTTGGCAACACCCGCTTGCAGGCAGGCTGTGTTGGCGAGGGCTTGGGCAACCCGGTCGGCGCTGACGTTGGCGGACGAGGTTTTCGCCATCTGCGTGGCGTCCGGCACCGACATGGACTCCACGACGGCCAACGCTTCCTTGAGCACCGGGTCTTCGAGCAGTGTCAAAAGTGTTCCGTGATTGCCGCCTTTGTGCCAGCGGTTGAGAAGTTCGTCGTATTTGGTCATCACATGTTGCCCGCTTGGGCTCTCGCGGAGGCGTTTTTGCGGGCGATCTCCGCCGCAGTGTCCGCCGCTCTGAGGCTACGTTTGAGCGCAGCGTCTTGCAAGGCAATATCTCGCTTGGCTGCGGCATCGGCCTGCATCAACTCCAACTTCACCTGATGCTCCATGATGCGCTTGATGAGGTCGTCGTTGAGTTGGCCTTCTCCGCCACCCGCCTCGCCGCCCATCTGCCCTTGCTCCTGCATGTTCTGGAGCTTCTGTATGTGACGCATGCCGTTGACGAGAATCTCGCCGACGTTCTGCAAAGCTTGATTGTACATCGGGGCGTCGGCTCCTTGATACTGCTCCAAGGTCTGCGCGGCGTGTTCGTAGATCATCTGCATCGGCGGGACGATCTGCGGGAAAATCTCCGGGTTCTGCCCGGCTTCCTCGAACATCTGCACGAACTCACCCAGCTTGCCCGTGTGGACCTCCAAGTGGATGGAGAAGTTCTCGTTGGGCAGGATCGCCTGCGGCTGACCTGACGCCAAGGCGGCGTTCTGGAGATCCGCAATGGCGTAGTCGATGGGGGGACGTGCCGAGGAGGTCGGCGGCGGCACCACGATGTCGGCTTGCTCCCACCCAAGGGTGGACGCGGCAAGTTGGCGCAGGACGTATTGCTTCCCGAACTGGTCCAACTGCGGGAAAAGCTGCATGCTGTTCTCCCACGCCATGCGTCGTGCGGCGGGGGAACCGAACCCAACCA